>Ga0131853_10001820_pt1 | contig 38113 bp, 34 predicted proteins | sample TergutLab28metaG_FD_92764 | JGI IMG/M metagenome (GOLD analysis project Ga0131853, IMG submission 92764) | Labiotermes labralis P1 segment gut microbial communities from Petit-Saut dam, French Guiana - Lab288 P1 (version 2) (version 2) | ecosystem: Host-associated > Arthropoda: Insects >... | reverse complement strand
TCCGGATTCAGTTTCAAACTTTCTTCCCACTGCAGCGAACGGAGGTTTGTTTCATTGGCAAATAGCGATTCTGCGTTTTCAACAATTTTATGCGGAAAATCAGCCAAGATTTCCCGACAAAGCTGAACCGTTGCATCGGTGCTCGCATCGTCAATAATCAAAATAAAATCAACGTATTTCTGCGCCGAGACCAAAACCGTTTCTAAAAAGCGGTGCTCCTCATTTTTAACAACCAGCGATAACAACAGATTAATTTTTTTCATCAACATCAACCTCTTTTGCACCAAACCCTTGTTTTGCAAAATAGTCCGCATTATACAAAACGGCACTCGCATTCGGCTTATAATGAGCCGCCAACAAATGATAATGATAAGACCGCTCCAATTCGCCAACCTGTCCATAACAAGCACATAACTCAATCGCCGGAATGTAATCCCAATAATCGTTAAGGACAAAACCTTTTGAATTTTTGACCAATTTTAATGCTAAATCAAACCAGAAAATCGCCTTTTGATAATCGTGAAGCGTTTTAAAATAATAACCAATTTGGCAACAAACCTCCGCTCGTGGGGTCGCATATTCAAAACTCTTAAATAAAATTGGCAAAATTTTATCACGTTGCGATAAGGCTTCGTAACAGCGACTCAAACTAAAACAACTCGCAATATTATCCTCAAACCAGCCCAAACCATCGTCTAAAAACCGATTAAAATAAACGACCGCTTCCTCATGGATGCCATGATCCATCAATTCACGAGCAAAATAATACGTCTCACGTGGTGATAATTCTTTTCCCGTGGCAACAAGCTTACGATATATTTGTAGATTTCGGTCGCCAGAAGAGCCGACTTTTTTATGCGAGATCGCAATTTCCTCATGTAAAATAGTACCCGCCATCAAAATATATTCATGAATCGCATCGTTCCACTGAAAATTTCGCTCACGTTTAAAGAGTCGTTCCCTAGTGGATGTTAGGACTGGCTTACCATCCAAATCGAAATGCGTATGATACCTAAACGTCACCACATCGACACTAGCATCTAATGTTTTTTTAAGCGCAACAAATTTCTCCAGTTCGGTGGGTTCCATCACATCATCGGCATCAAGCCACATTTGATAATCCATCGTCGCCTTCGAAAAAGCAAAATTTCTGGCTTTCGCAAAATGGTTGACCCATTCAAAATCATAAACTTTATCTGTAAATTCCTTCGCAATTGCCTTCGTTTTATCGGTTGAACCCGTATCGACAATGATAATCTCATCAACCGCATCTTTAACAGACGCTAGACAGCGAGCGAGGACAGCTTCCTCATTTTTAACAATCATGCACAAACTAACAGTAATCATTTTGGTAACCCCATTTTTATTTAATTTTCACTCTTATTATGATATGCGACCAGCCACAAAGCGGGACTTCTCTCCGAAAAAACGCCGAAGAAAATTCTTCGACGCTCGGGTTAATTTGTATTTATGATTAAGAAATCGCAATCCCGGCACTAATCGAACCTGTCACAGTGCTTGCTGCTGATAAAACTGACGAATCAACGGCACTAGCGACCAGTAATACTTGTGTCCCTGCTGTAATTGGCACGTTTGCTGAAGCAACACCCGATAGGACTTGACCGATTGAAAGGAGCGTCATTGAAGGTGTTAAGGTAACCGCAGCACCTGTTAAGGTGAATGTTGTGCTATTTGCTGGCGCAGTGTAGATTTGTGCGCGAACACTTACTGATCCGAGGGTTGCAAAAAGACCAGCAGTTACTGTAAATATTGCTGAGATGGAAGTGATAACGCCATCACGGGGAGCAGAAAAGGCATAATCTAATAATCCCGCACCTGCTAGATTAATTGTGCTTCCAATAATGCTTATCCCTGGGGCGGCCGTTCCAAATCCAACAAATGAGTTAGCTCCTGCCAGACCACCAATTACAGTGGCAAGGGCAACCGGTGTAACACCTGAAGCATAAGGAATAATTGCCGCTGGACCTGATGGACCAGTTGGTCCTGTAATCCCCGTTGTACCAGTTGGTCCGGCTGCAGGACCAGTTGGACCCATTGGACCAGTGGCACCTGTATCACCTGTCGGTCCTGTTGGTCCACCAGCTGGACCCGTCTCACCCGTTGGACCAGTCACACTCGAAGATACAAGGGTATAATCTGGAGAGCTATCTGGCGTGCCAGATGGATTAGCCACGTTTGGTGTATAAAGTTGACCGTTATAGCTGATTAACTGACCCGGGGTGTACGTTGAAGACTGCGTCGGATCAAATGTTGTTACAGCAGCAATCCCGGTTGCTCCCGTCGAACCAGTGATGCCAATGCCAGTTGCACCCGTTGGACCAGTCACACTCGAAGATGCAAGGGTATAATCTGGAGAGCTACCTGGCGTGCCAGTTGGATTAGCCACATTCGGTGTATAAAGTTGACCGTTATAGCTGATTAACTGACCGGGGACATATGTCGAAGACTGCGTTGGATCAAATGTTGTTACAGCAGCAATCCCAGTTGCTCCCGTCGAACCAGTGATGCCAATGCCTGTCGCACCCGTTGGACCAGAGGCACCAGTATCACCTGTCGTGCCAGTTATTCCAATCCCGGTTGCTCCCGTTGCACCAGCAATGCCAATCCCAGTCGCACCCGTTGAGCCAGTTAAGCCAGTTGTTCCACCTGATACAAGAGTATAATCTGGAGAGCTGCCTGGTGTGCCAGATGGATTAGCCACATTTGGCGTGTAAAGTTGACCGTTATAGTTGATTAATTGACCCGGGGTGTACGTTGAAGACTGTGTTGGATCGAATGATGTTACACTTGAACCAGTTGCATTGATATTAACAACTGCTGATCCTGGTTCGACTGTAATGTCTAGGAGATTCGGGGTCTTTGTTGTGAAAATCAGATCATCTCCGACATTCATGATGGCACTCCCTGTTGCACCAGTCGCACCAATAACGTCAAATAAGTATGTCCCATGAGTAGCACTTGCTGTTGCCGCTGTATAATCGGGTGAGCTACCTGGTGTTCCTGTTGGGTTGTTTGTGTTAACTGTGTAGAGTTGACCGTTATAATTAATCAGTTGGTCAGGTTGATAGCCCGATGCCGCTGCTGGGTCAAACGGAGTGACCATCGCTGGTGACGGGGCTACTATCGCTGTATAATCTGGGGAACTACCTGGAGTCCCCGTTGGATTCGGCGCGTTAACCGTATAGACTTTACCGTTATAGTAAACCAGCTGTCCCGGTTGATAATTAGGCGCCGCACTTGGATTAAAAATTGTTACGGATGAACCACTAGTTACAGGGGTATAATCTGGGGAAGTATCTGGAATGCCCGTCGGATTATTTTTGTTAACCATGTAGAGTTGACCGTTATAATCGATTAGTTCTCCAGCTAGATGTCCCGCTACTGCTGCTGGGTCAAAGATGGTTGCCGATGTTATTCCAGCAATCGGGGTGTAGTCTGGCGAAGTCCCGGGTGTTCCCGTTGGATTATTAACGTTAACCATGTATAATTGACTATTATAATAGACAATTTGGCCGACTTGATAACCAGGTGTTGCCGCTGGGTTAAAGATTACGACCGATGGTCCATTAGCTAATAACGTGTAATCTAGGGAACTTCCAGGGGTTCCCGTGGGGCTATTAACATTAACAATATATAATTGACCATTATAGTCGATTAACTGTCCTGCCAAATAGCCAGTTGCTAACGTGGGATCAAACTGCAATACTCTGCCACTTTCTCCCTTTGGACCTTGTGAACCTTTTGGACCTTTTGGTCCGGGGCAACCTCTTGGACCTGGACATCCTTGTGATCCTCGTGGACCAGGTGGACCTTGACAACATCTTGGACAAGGTCTTGGGTGTGGCTGACAAGGCCTTGAACGAGAGCAACAGCATGAATGATTGGTTGGTTTAAAGCTGTCATTTCCGAAATTGTAAATTTCTACGTTGAACTCATCAAAATTCATTAGTAATTCTCCTTTGCATGGGTTTTTCAAATTGATTATGCAATTTTTGCTAGTGATAACGCCAGTGATGGCGTCGTTGTTCCACCGGTTGAAGGGGATAATGTTACACTTGGACTGATTAAATTCAATGATAACACATCGCCAGCGTTTAATGTCATGACGGTTGTAACACTACTTGCACCGCCGTCGGTTGTTCCAAACGCCGAATAGAAAGTACCAGCAGTATTTCCGTTTATTAAAATACTATAAGCTGATCCAGTTCCTGTTGCTGACTGAACGAAGCCAGTTACAATATAAGCTCCCGCTTCATTGACTGTGACCTCACCGCCACTTAATGTAAATTGACCAGCAACATTTGGATCTGTTTGTTGTGCTAATGGCAGTAAAACAGGTGTTGTCGTGCTGCCACCTGAGTAGGCACTATTTGAAAAGCTAATGAAAGAGCTTCCGACAAGTGCAGGTTCGATTGCATCAATATTTACGACCGCTGAACCGGTGGCCGTTGAAATGGTTAGCAAATCCGGTGTTGTCGTAGTGAAAATTAATTGATCGCCAACATAGACTGGGGCTGCGACACCAGTTGGACCGCTGACCGTGAATAATGGTGTCGTAGTGTCGAAAATTCCGGTTGCGCCCGTTGGGCCTGTGTCGCCAGTTAAACCAGTTGCTCCCGTTGAGCCTGTATCGCCAGTTAAACCGGTTGCTCCTGTTGGGCCTGTATCGCCAGTTAAACCGGTTGCGCCCGTTGGGCCTGTATCGCCAGTTAAACCAGTTATTCCAGTTGGACCGGTGTCTCCGGTTAAGCCAGTTGCGCCCGTTGGGCCTGTGTCTCCGGTCAAGCCAGTCGCCCCCGTTGGACCCGTGTCTCCGGTTAAGCCAGTCGCTCCCGTTGGGCCTGTGTCTCCGGTTAAGCCAGTCGCTCCCGTTGGGCCTGTGTCTCCGGTTAAGCCAGTCGCTCCCGTTGGACCCGTGTCACCTGTTAAGGCGGTCGCTCCGGTTGAGCCAGTTACACCCTGGATTCCTTGAATTCCTTGTGGTCCCGTTGCACCCGTGTCACCGATAATCGACACTGCTACATAATCTGGTGAACTTCCTGGTATTCCAGATGGGTTATCAACAGTTGCTTTGAAAATCTGCCCGTTATAGTCAATTAATTGACCTGCAGTATAATTCTGGGCTTCGATAATATCAAATGCTAACATGATTGTCACGCCATTTACTCCAGTCGCCCCGGTTACGCCAGTCACACCAATTACACCTTGATGCCCCATCGGTCCTCTTGGACCTGGACATCCTTGCGGTCCTCGTGGTCCTTGTGGTCCTGGTGGTCCTTGACAACAACGTGGACAAGATCGTGGCGGATGTGTTTTTGATGGGCAAGGCCTCGGGCGTGGTTGGCAGCGGCTACACCGACAGTTTCCTTCCGTTATATTTACTTCATCATCAAAAATAAATGGCCAATTATCGTTGAAATTCATGATCATTCTCCTCTTTAAATTAAATTGGGTTAGCAATAATTTGTTTTACTAAAGTTGCCGACCATTCTAGCATATTCAAATTTAAAACGGTTCGCCTGTGTGTTCGTTCTGTTATTCGGTTTTGGTAAAAGAAATTACTAGGTTGCCTGATGTAAGTCGTCATGCTCAAGGGATTCAAATGCCAATTGACTTTTCAAACACTGCCTAGCTGTTCTTCTCTTTACATACTATTCAAAACCTAATAAAACGGGTGTTCCTTCGCCGTCAAGATAGAGAGGCTTCCACCCCCTCATGAAAAAATTAGTTAGGCAATTACGAAAAGAAAAGTAGCGCCCCTAATTGCTGAATTTCGCAATCTAGGGGCGCTAAGAAATCAAGTTGGCCTGAAAAAGAACTACAGGAATGTTAATTTTAAATATTTACGTCACACAAGCAAATTTATTCATCACTAAACTCACGATCATCCGGAACAAACTTAAAGATAATCGCAGCTGCAACAAATAACACAACAATTACCGCAATCCCTAAATGAGGCTGACCCGTCACTAATGCCACAAACCCGAACATCGTCGTCCCGATAATCGAAGCAAAGCGACCAAAAATGTTGTAGATCCCAAAATACTCGTTTGATTTTTCTTTCGGGATGATCTTACCAAAATAAGAGCGGCTGAGCGCCTGAATACCTCCTTGCGCGGTCCCCACTAAAATGGCAAGAATCCAGAATAGCACGGTTACAAAATCCTCACCACGTGCAGGGTTCATAAATAAACCGATCATACAAATCACACAGTACGTGGCAATCCCGAAGTAAATCACATTTTTCGCCCCGAACTTTTCCGCCATCTTCCCGTACAAAATCGCAAACGGAAATGCAACAAACTGTACAACGAGCAAGACCGCAAGGAGCATGATTTGATCAATGCCAATATCATCCCCGAACGCGACTGCCATTCTAATGATCGAACCGACCCCGTCACTATATAAGAAGAAGGCGATTAAAAACAACACGATGCGTTTATCCTGCCAAATGTCTTTTAGGGTTGTCCACACGCGTTCAAAGCTTTTACGGATGTATTTTTCTTCTTGTTCAATGCCAATGTGTTGTTTAACGTTTTTGAACATTGGGATGCTGAATACTAACCACCACACAGCGGTGATGGCAAAAGAGATCTGATACGCACGGACGATCGGCCAATCGAGGACGTCCATCATAACCAGGACAAGTACGATGATACTTAGAATAAACCCGACTGCCCCACCGATATACCCCATACCAAAACCAAGGCTTGAAACGCGATCCATGTTCTTCTTCTCTGAGACATCTGGTAAAAAGGCGTCGTATATTTTGTTACACGCGTTGAAGCCAATGCCGGAGATCACGAACACGATGAGCAGCAACCACCACATCGTATAAGGAACGATCGCTAAGGCTGCTGTTGATGCAATGCCTAAAAAGGTGAAGAAGTTAAACAAGAACTTCTTTTTGCCGTGGTAGCCTGAAAGCGTTCCAAGCACCGGTGCCATAAACCCTGCTACAAGTGTCACAAACCCACTTGCAAAGCCCCAATAAGCCAAAGCATTGTCTGAGCCGGATGCCTCCGCTGCATAAGCAAAATACATGCTCATGACGACCGTTAACACCGTCATTGTATAGGCTGAATCCGCCCAGTCAAACATAATCCAACTTTTTTCTTCTTTTGATAACCCTTTAAACATAACTCTTATCTCCTACTAATACATTGTTAATTTTTAAGCCTTATTAGTATACCATGTTTCTTGTCGTTAAGTCTAATAAAAGTGAACGATGAGTTCGAAATTTTACTCAAATTTTACTCCGTATCGCTTCAAATAAAAAATCAGGTTGAGAATCCGAGGACGCTTAACCTGATTTTAAGTGTTTTTATACTAATTCATTTTAGGGTAATTCAACCAATCTTACGACTTCAAAGCCAACAAATACGACAACAAACTTCTTAAAGTTGTCTCGTTCTGCCAATCGTTTATCTTTCATATATCGCTGAATTTGATCCGTCCCCTCTGTAAGCTCTGCTTCTATTTTTGCTTCAGTTGCATCACCCTTTTTAATGTATTTTAATTCGATAATAGCTTCATAATTAGCGGTGCTGTTTGGTGATTTGAAAACCAAAACATCGCTAAATCCTTGTAACGCTGGTAGTTCATCGTACACAACATATTGATCACTATAGTTTAAAATCATCAAGTAAATCAACTTGATATCTTTTTCACTAAAATTTCTCGCATTTCGTTGCGATAGGTGCATTAAAAACTCACTAACTAAATTTGTTAAAGTCGTTATGTTGCCTTTTCTTCCTAATTCAATAATAGCTTTTCGTTGAGCTGAAATATCAAACGTGTAATTTGATTGTTTTTGAATGAGGTTACTTAAATACTATAGATAAATGCTTTCAATGATTTTGTTAGGTATTTCGAATTGCATTTCCATATCAAATCCCTTAATTGTTAGCATACCAATATTGAATAACAGTGTGATTAAGTCATCGTGATCAAATTTTGCATCAATATTAATGAATGGTTGCAGTGTGCCACCTATTTGCTTGTTAGTAATAATCTCCTCAATAATTTGATAATTCTGTTCACTATTTTTTAACTCAACAATGTTTTGGATTGTTGTACCAGTTTGGTTTAAATTTGGGTCAATTAAGCTCCTAGGAATATCTTTCCTCGGCAAATATTTTTGCAAGAAATACATGATCAAGGTTGAGTTAAACACTTTACTTTCACTAGTTTCTGAAAATAAATAACCATTATAATTCTCACGGAAAATACCGTAAACATCTTCTTGCTCTTTTTCTGTTAACGCTACTGGTGGTGCTGCTTTCCCAGGATTAACGACGTACGATAACTTCAACAAATCTTTCACTTCATCAGTAGTAAAGCCCATCATATCAGCGAAGCTTGCTTCCGTGGTAATTTTTGTCGCTATATTAAAACCACTCGTCATGCTATCAAGGGTCACTGACATCACACCAGTAACGAATAATCGCCCTACTAAGCCTGCTCCTGCACTTCGCTTAATAACTTCGTAAAAAGAGCGCACAAAGCCACCACGTGTTAGGATAGCTAAAAATTCTTCACCATCGCCGCTTAAAAGTGAGTTGGTAAAGTGATCGTACTCATCAATCATGATGTAAATTTGTTCTTTTAATGCTAGTGCATGAAACCCCTTGAGTAGGGAATCCAAAACACTTGCAGGTGAACTTACATTATTCAATGTGATAGCTAGTTTATAACGGTCAATAAACATCTCGACATCCATTTTAACACGTCGCAAAAAACCTTGCTCTAAATTTTCACTTGCTGTGTTCTGTATCCCAGAAAAATCAAACCTCAAAACATAATAATTATTTTGATTTTCAGTTGGGTTTTCATGGATATATAAGCCACTAAATAAGGTATCAAATTTATCTGCCGAATTAACATCGTAATAGTTGTCCAACATGTCGACAAATAAACTTTTACCAAAGCGACGAGGACGTAGGTGAATGACGTAATACAACATTTCAAGTGACTCAATAAAATGTGTTTTATCCACATACAAAAAGTTCTTTGTTCTGAGTCTTTCAAAATTACTTTCTCCGTAAGGAATTTTAAACATAGCCATAGCCTCACTTTTAGATTTTTAGTTTAAGGATACCTCTAAGTCACAGCAACGTATGAAAATTACGATTGTTCATATAATTTGATTTCACAATCTTTTCGATAGAATGCGATCCCGTATTTAATGATATTTTTGATTAACAAAGTTTTATCCACATAATAATAATTATTCTCAATCATATCATCAAAAAATTCAACACCGATTGGGAGTGGCTTAAGTTTTACATCTGTCATAGGTTTCACCACTTTCTGAAACGTTCTCATTACTCCTTATATTATATCCTATTTTGTGTGATTTTTCTACTGTGAATGATATTGATTTAGATTGGATGTTTTAATCATCAAAAAAATCAGGTTTAGAATCCGAGGACTCTTAACCTGATTTTAAGTGTTTTAACACATTTTAGTCTGCGAAGTATATGTCACCCCAATAGTGCCCTTGGTGAGGCATAATAACAAAGTTACGTACGTTTGTTAACATTGGTACGAATAAGTTATTGTTACTTAACATAACGAATGGTGCAGCTTCGTATAAGTATTCTTGGATTTCAGCGTATAAAGAAATTCTTTCTGCTTCATCAACTGACACACGTGCACTTTCAAGTAGAGCGTCTAAGTAATCACTTGCCATACGAACACGGTTAGAAGCTGGGTGATAAGCAGAGTGGAATAATGGGAATAATGCATAGTCAGCATCACCTGTTACAACGCCCCATCCGCCCATAAATGCATCGAAATCACTAGCATCTAATGTCGCAAGGTAAGCAGCCCACTCAACGGTAATGATGGTAACATCAATACCAATTGCACCTAGTTGATGTTGAATGATTTCTGCCGACGCTGCACGCGCAACGTTTCCTTGGTTGGTCATGATTTCGAATGTAAACCCTTCAACGCCTGCTTCGTCCATTAATTCTTGTGCACGGTCAATGTTCTGCGTACGTAATGAGATACCAGGGTGATATCCGAAAACGTTCGATGGAATAAACGATGAAATTGGGTTAGCCGTTCCTTCAGTAGCAACGTCTACGATTGTTGCAATATCTAATGCATAGTTGATTGCTTGACGAACCTCAGGAATACCTAAGTATGGGTGGTCAAAGTTCATTCCCATGTACTCAAAACCTAGTGATTGCGTTGTAGCAGTGTAGAAATTAGCATCGTTTAAAATACGATCCACATCAGCTGGTGCTGGTGCCATGATCATATCTACAGCGCCTGTTTCTAAAGCAGCTAAGCGAGCCGCTGTATCAGGCATGATGCGAAGGTCAATCACGCGCATGTTTGGTGCTTCACCAGAGAAATCGTCCCAACGCTCTAAAACAAGGTGATCATCTGACATGAAAGCAGTGATGATGTAAGGTCCAGATCCCACTAATTGCTCTGGCGTTGTCTCGTCCGTTGGCGTATCTCCAACATGGTATTCACTGATGATACCAGCTGCAGGGTGCGCTAAGTGAGCTAAGAAAGGTGCGAATGGGTACTCAGTTCCGATTTGAACCGTGTAATCATCAACAACGTTGATCGTATCTGGGTCAATCATGCCTAAGAACGGTGCTACGTGCGAAGAGCCAGCTGCTCTTGTCATCGTAAATGCCACGTCAGATGCCGTTAATGGCGTCCCATCATGGAACGTTACACCTTGGCGGATATTGAATTCCCACGTACGCTCATCGATTTGCTCCCATGATTCTGCTAGACCAGGGTTGATATTTAAATAGTAATCCTGCTCTACAAGACGCTCAAACACGTGACGATGAATCTGTGACGATGGTGTATCATTCTGTCCGTGTGGGTCACGAGATGCTGGGTTAGCACCGATTGCAATCGTGATGTGATCGTTATAACCACTTACACCAACTGAAGTTCCTTCTTCTCCGTTTTCGTAGCCGTTATCGTCGCCATTGTCATAACCATTATCGTCGCCACCACCACAAGCAACTAACAGCAATGAGAATGCAAAAAATGCTGCTACAAATAAAAACTTTTTGTTTTTCAACATGTAAACCTCTCCTTATACTAGATATAATAAAAACCGCTCCAAACATATCAAAGATCCCTCATGCCCTCGTGAAAAGGACATTTGATCAACGTTGCGTGCAACCTTGAATGTGATTCCTTTGACTTCTTTGAAAACATATTCTAAACTCTACTCGAATATTTTACTGCGGTTAAATTATAGCTATTTAGTTTTGCAACACCCCGAGTGTGAATCTCTACCAAACACACCGACTTGTTAAGTTAGTAATTTACCAGAAAATCGCACCGATTGCAATCCCTAAAGCGTAGTTTTTGTGTTTTTTACTGAATGAAAACGTTATCATTTTTGCGCCCACGCTAATTTACCCTTTTTAATTATCAAAAATGCTAAATTTCGTTTTATTCTCTGTTCAATGCAAAAAACTTCTATCTCAGCAGAACGATTATCAACAGTAAAATCAGGGTGAAAAACCACGCTCTATATATAGAAAGAAAAAAAGCTTACGATTGGAAGTCAAAATCCCAATAATAAGCCTTTCTTTTTTGCCATTTATTCGCCTAACTGAATGTCACCTAAATAGTGCGTACCAATCGGGTTAAGGATGAGGTTGCTAACAATTGAATAGTTGATAACCGCACTTGGTCGTTCTTGAAGCATCACGACCCATGGCGCTTCGTCACGTAAGATTTCCTGTACTTCAAAGTATAGCTCTAAACGCTCATCTACATCAACTGAAACACGAGCTGCGTCTAAAAGACGATCCACGTCAGCGTTCGTGAAGCGTGTGTAGTTTCCTGGAGGCCCGTGCTGCGAAGAGTGTAACAGCGGGAATAAGCCATAATCGCCATCACCTGTAACGGTTGTCCATCCTAATAAGAACATGTCAGACTCGCCATCGTCTAGTAAGTTTAACAACGTCGCCCACTCCAGTTGAATGATCTCAACGTCAATGTTGATCGCTGCTAATTGCTGTTCCACAATTTGCGCGATGTTCACGCGATCTTGGCGTTCCGTGTTCGCGTGTAAAACAATGCTAAAGCCGTCTTCAAGCCCTGCTTGCGCCATGAGCTCTAAAGCACGATCCACGTCATGTGGGAAGCCGACGATATTAGGGTTGTGTCCAAACACATTTGCTGCTAATTGTGTTTGTCCTACTGCACCGTGTCCTTGATAAATCGCTTCAACGATCTCCTCGACGTTGATCGCGTAGTTAATCGCCTGACGTACGATCACGTTGCTTAAATGTTCGTGCTCGTTATTCATTCCTAAATACTCCGTGCGAAGGCCGTCGACGTACTCTAATCTTAAGTTAGCCGTGTCTGCAACACGCGGGAAGTTATCCGTGATTGGGTTGAGGTCAATGTGAATTTCTCCTGTTTCAAGCGCTGCGAATCTTGCACCTGCGTCGCCCATAAATCTGAACGTTAATTCACTAAAGGCAGGCAAGTCACGCCCTTCAATGGTTGCGTGGTAATCTTCAAATCTGACTAAGGCAATGCGGTCACCGCTCACCCATGTGTTCGCATTCTCAAACATAAACGGTCCCGTACCAATTGGTAGGCGATCGATGTTTGCGTCTAAATCTCCTGAAGCATCGTCAGCAATTTCTGCTAAAACGTCAGCACTTTTAATCCCGGCTGCACTGTGCGCTAAGTGGCTTAAAAATGGTGAGAACGGCTCAGGCGTTCCGACACGGATCGTTAATTCATCTACCACTTCGATGGTAGCAGGGTCAATCATTCCTAAAATGGCTTCGATTTGTGGTGATCCTGCCGCTCGTTGGAACGTGGCATATACGTCGTATGCGGTTAATCGTGTACCATCATGGAAGTAGACGTTATCGTTAAGTTCAAATTCCCAAACGCGATCGTTATACTGCGTCCATGTGTGAGCTAGTCCAGGTACAATGTTCATATCCTCATCTTGCAAGACCAGCGTTTCAAAAATATGACGCGAAACTTGTGCAGATGCCATGTCATTAGTACCATGAAGGTCAAGCGTCCTTGGTTCTACGGCCATTCCGACTAATAGATGATCTAATCCATCAGCAACCGCATCGCCGTTGCCGTTTTCATCTCCGCTTTCATACCCGTTTCCATTCTCATCGCCGCCGCAAGCAACTAAAAGTAATAGTGCTAGTGCTGAAACTGCCGCTAGTGACAATTTTTTGAAAGTTAGTTTCATCATCATCATTCTCCTTTTTTAGGTACAGAAAAACCGCTCTAAAAATATACAGAAGATTCCCAATGTCCCGTTGAAAGAGGACATTTGACCAAGGTTGTTAGTGACCTTGAATGTGATTCCTGTATTCTTGCAAACATATTCTTACTTGAATATTTTTAGTGCGGTTTAAACCATAGCTATTTAAGTTTTTACCAACAACTCAAAATCACTTTTGAGTTGTTAAGGCAGTAATCTACCAGAAAATCAGTGAGATTGCAACCCCTAAATCGAAGAAAATCATGTTTTTTCGTATAGAAAGCGTTACCTGTTCGTCGATGATAGTATGAGAAAGCGTTATACAAAAAAAGATCGCTGTTTTATTCAGCCATCTTTTTCTTCAACTCTTTATCAAACACGCGCGATCTTAGCATCGCAATTTCATATTGATAAGGCGCGTTTTTTTGTTTTACATCGGCGAAAGTTGGTACGTAAGGTGTTTCTAATATTTTTGTGATATGAGCATACGAAGGATGATGAACGATATACTCTAGTGCTTGCCACCCGATTTCACCGAAACCGATGTTTTCGTGACGATCCTTTTTGGCTCCAACGGTGTTTTTGCTGTCGTTAATATGGAAAACAGCGATTTTATTCACACCCACGATACGGTCAAATTCTGCCATTACACCGTCAAAATCATTGACAATATCGTAGCCTGCATCGTGAACGTGACAAGTATCGAAGCAGACCATCAATTTATCACTCAGTCGAACGTTATTAATGATATAGGCTAATTCCTCAAAGCTTCGTCCCAGCTCTGTCCCTTTGCCAGCCATGGTTTCAAGGGCGATGGTGATGGTCATGTCTTCGCGCAGGACCATGTTCAGCCCTTCGACGATGCGGTCAAGACCGGCTTCCACGCCTGCTCCGACGTGTGCACCTGGGTGCAAGACGATCGTTTTCGCGCCAATGGCTTCTGAGCGCTGCACTTCTTTTGCTAGGAATTCTGTGGCGAGCTCAAACGTTTCTGGTTTGATTGTATTGGCGAGGTTGATGATATACGGGGCGTGAACGATGATCTCGTCGAAGCCGTTTGTGCGCATCAACTCCCAGCCCGCTTCGATGTTTAATTCTTCGATGGGTTTTCTTCGTGTGTTTTGTGGGGCACCGGTGTAAATCATAAACGAGTTAGCCTCGTACGACATGGCTTCTTCAACAGCAGCGACCAGCATTTTTTTTCCTGACATTCCTACGTGAGATCCGATTTTTAGCATGTTATGGTCTCCTTTTTCGCTTCTCTTGACGACGGATTGTATCCATCTGAAACTTCATTTTTTTCTTATACCCCGGTGAAACTTTCTTTGGTTTGCGGACTTTCGCTTTGGCTATTTTGTCGATTTCATTTTCTTGCTTCACTCTTGAGACACGGCGATTTCTTGTGTTTGTATCGACCAATTCCCCAGAGTTGTCGAGTTCTTTGTAGGCAAAACTGATGCCGCGTGCTTCGAGTTGTAACAAAGCTTCTTCCTCGCCTGTATCAAATAACGTGATCGCAACGCCATCAAAGGCACCACGTGCAGTTCTTCCGGTTCGGTGAATATAAAACTCCAAATCAGCCGGAAGTTCAAAGTTGATGACGTGGCTAATCCCTTCGATGTCAATTCCCCGTGCGGCAATGTCGGTTGCCACGATGTACTGGAATTCCAAGTTACGAATGCGGTTCATCATCTGGCGACGTTTACGTGGGTCTAAATCACCGTGAATTTCTCCGACTTTAAACCCGGCTGCCGTCAGCTCTCGTGAGATGTCGGCAGCGCTTTTTTTCGTGTTGGCGAAGACTACCGCAAGGTACGGATTGAGTGCCGGGAGCACCTTTTTTAGCACTTCGATTCTCGGGCGGTGCTTTGTCGGGTATAGGATATGCTCAATCTTCACGGCTGTTTGTTGCCTCGGCGAAATATGAATGTGCTGCGGCGCTTGCATGTATTTCTTTAAAAATGGCTTGAGCCCCACTGGAATCGTCGCTGAAAAGACCATCATTTGCAACCTTTTATCCATCGTACCTGCGATTTGATCGATGTCTTGTAAAAATCCCGCTTCCAATGTCATATCCGCTTCATCAATGACAAACGTTTTAGCGGTATGAACCAGTAGCGCCCGTTCGTTAATGGCTAAATCCTTGATGCGGCCCGGTGTTCCAATGACAATCTGTGGTTGCGTCTTTAATTTTGCTAACGAGCGCTCTTTATCCGTTCCACCCATGTAACGGGCGATGGCGATGGGCGCTTCTGAAAACGACGCGATGTGCTGTGCCACTTGATAAATTTGCTCCGCTAGTTCGCGCGTCGGTGTGGTGATAATGACTTGGACCTTCTGCTCGGCTTCGTTTAACGACTCAAAAATCGGGATTAAAAAGGCATGCGTTTTCCCGCTTCCGGTTTGCGATTGGCCAATGATATCTATTTTCTTTAAGGCCAGGGGGATGACCTCTTGCTGAATTTGTGTGAGCTCGGTGAAGTTTAAATCTTCTAGAGCCGCTTTGATGTACGGTTTTACTTTTAAATCGGTTACGTTCATGTTAATCTTCCTTATTAGCGCGCCAAGAAAGGCGCAGTTATCACTTATAAGTATACCATTTATTGCTAGTAATTACATGGCTTTTACACATCTTTCTTAAAGAGGTAGCTTAACTTTGCATACTTCATCGTCTTTTCATAGAATTTGTGCGCACTTTGTCTTTGAAAGCCGGAAGACAGTGCGACACATCCTAATCCATTTTCTTTTGCAAAAGTTTCAACAGCAGCGAGTAATAATTCACCATAACCTTCACCACGGTTGTTTTCGTCGGTCACTAAATCATCTACCCACAAGTGATCGCCGTCGTAAAGATTGAGCCTTCTTACAACACCTGCATAAGCTAACACCTGCTCATTTTTAAACAGACAAATCACTTGATAGCCACGTTCTTTCATCTGTTTTACCATCGCAACGTATTCTTCTAAAGTAAGATGAGGCCGTAGCTGACTGATAACTGGAAAGGCACGTGCTAATTCATCGGTGGCGAGCTCTCTGATCGTTAATGCGTTTGAGACAATTTTTTCGTTATACTTCATGGTTTCAACCTCCAGATTTAGTGTTTGATAAGAAATGCTTAATTTTTGTTTGACTTTTAGTTTATTGCCACACTAACTCATACTCATCGGCCTTAAACCCCAATGTCACTCGGCCGTCTTCGTGATAAACAAGTGGGCGTTTTACCAGCATCCCATCTGTTGCAAGTAGCGCGTAGCACTCATCGTCGGTCATATTAGGCAATTTATCTTTTAATACTAGTTCGCGATATCTCATGCCACTCGTATTGAAAAATCTTTTGATTGGCAAACCAGATTTGCTATGAATCGCTTTAAGCTCAACAGCGCTTAATCTTTCATCCACAATGTGGCGTTTTACAAAGGCCGTCCCTTTTTCCTCAAACCATTTCACAGCATTTCGGCACGTCCCACACTTTGGGTAAATCACAACGTTTAACATATTAACCATTCCTCGTAAATTTTATCGTTTGCGCATTAAAATCCGTTCCAAGTCAATCTTTGAAGTCGTGTCGTGGGTCGACGCGTCTTCCGGATCGTACTGCTCTAGAAATTCAATGACTTCCTTTGTCATGACCGTTGGTGTTGACGCGCCGGATGTCACGGCGACCGTTTCCACGCCAGCCAGTCTAGCTAAGTCTAAGTCCGCCAAGCTCCCGATCCTCAGCCCTGGCGTCCCGGCATGAACTTCTGAAATTTGCACCAGACGTTTCGTGTTATTACTTTTCGGATCCCCGACGACGATGGTTAGATCGGCTGCACGAGCCATGGTCGCGACCGCTTCTTGGCGAATTAGGGTTGCGTTACAAACTTCTTTAATGAAAGTAGCGGTTGGAAATTTGGCGATAATCGCCTCTGCTAGCACGCTGACGTCCCACGAGGATAAGGTCGTTTGATTCGTAATGATAATGTCCATGTTCGTCATTTCTAGCTGAGCTAAATCTTCCGTGTTTTCAATCAGGTGAATGCCTGTCGCGCTTAATCCCAGACACCCCTCGGTTTCAGGGTGCCCTTTTTTCCCCACATAAATCACATCAAAACCGCGCTGTACATGATCCAAAATAATCCCGTGCGTCTTGACAACGTCCTTGCAACTCGCATCGATGCAGTGCAGCCCTTTCTCGTGAGCCTTTTCTTTCACCTCAGGGCTAATCCCGTGCGCCGTGAACACGACTGTTCCTGATTCAATCTCATCTAGTAACTGAAAGCGCGTCTTACCAATACCATCTACCGTGATAACCCCTTCCCTTTCAAACGCCTCCGTCAAATGCGCATTATGCACGACCATCCCCAAAATGTGAATCGGCTTTGGCACGGTTTCATCTGCCATCGCCTTCGTCACCATATTAAGCGCCGTTACAACCCCATGACAATAACCACGAGGGGTAATTTTTATAACCTCCATGACACAGCCACTCCTTCCAATTTCAATAGTTTATCTTTCATTTCCAAACCGCCGCCGTATCCCGTGAGACTGCCGTTACTGCCAATCACCCGGTGACACGGGATCACGATATAGATGGGATTTTTGCCGTTTGCTGCACCGACGGCCCGCACTGCCTGTGGCATCCCGATTGTTTCAGCTAATTGCTTGTACGTCACCGTTTTTCCATATGGAACGGTCCCCGATGCTTCCCAGACCAGCTTCTGAAAGGCCGTGCCTTTTGGCGCCAGGGGCAAGTCAAAGTCGCAACGCTCGCCAGACAAATATTCAGTTAGTTGTAAATAAGCCTTCTTAATTAAGGCGGATTCTTTTAATTCGGCCGCGTAGGCATCGTGAGTCTTTAAATACGTGATGCTGTGCGCGTCTGCGCCGATCGTCACCGCACCGACTTCGGTTTGATAGGTCCATTTATACATCGGAATCACCCTTTAATTCTAACTTGTTCAGTCTATATTCTACCACTTTTGCGTAAGCTTGAATAGTAGGAGCGTGGTTATTTTGAAAAAGACGATCGTTAATTTTATTAAAGGGATTTTCATTGGGATGGGAGCTGTTTTGCCTGGGTTAAGCGGCGGAGCACTAGCAGCCATTTTTGGCATTTACGAACCGTTGATTACATTCGTCTCCGATATAAAGAAGGACTTTGTCGCGAATCTGAAATTTTTTCTGCCTGTTTTGGCTGGTGGGCTGTTTGGTGTTTTCTTGTTATCTCACGTGCTCAGCTACTTCCTGACGCACAACTTGGCCGAAATCAGCGTGTTTTTCGTCGGCTGCATGCTCGGCGTCTTCGGTGCGCTTGTTCGGCAAACCGGGGCCAAAGGGCGCGACCCTTTCCACGTCGTGTTAGCCATTGGTGTCGCCATCGGGGCTTTTCTACTCTTATCACATGGATTTCCCGCTACAACCTCTGAGGTTGGCCATCCGGCTAACGTCAGCATTCTCCAGTGGGTCACAAGCGGCGGCATTATCGGGCTCGGCGTCACCTTCCCGGGGTTAAGCCCGTCCAATTTCCTCATGCATCTCGGGTTATACTTACCCCTAACCGAAGCGATCAGTCATGTGGATCTGGCTGTTCTGTTCCCGGTTGCGATCGGGGGGCTGTTAGCGGTGATCCTGACGGCTAAACTAGTTAGCTATTTATTAAGGGTCGCCTATGCGATGGTTTATCACATCATTTTAGGGCTCGTGTTAGCGTCGACGGCTCTGATTGTACCAAGAGATTTCGGTTCAAATTTGGTTGCCGCTTTGTGCTTGATCACTGGTCTGGTGGTTGGGTCGGTGATGAGCCGTTTTGAAGCGAATGAGGCGAATTCCCTATCATCGGTCTCAGGAGAGAGAAATAGGGAATAATTTCCCTACTTTGCCACTATATTTGAGCTTATAGGGAATTTTGCATTTAAAAAACCTCGATTTTCTCGAGGTCTTATTTAGCCATTGCTGCTTTTGCTTGATCTGCAATTTGCGTAAATGCTTCCCGATCGCTAATTGCAATTTGAGCTAACATTTTACGGTTAATGTCGATTTCAGCTAGCTTTAATCCGTGCATGAATTTACTATATGATAAACCGTTCATACGCGCAGCCGCGTTGATTCTTGTGATCCATAATTTACGGAAGTCACGTTTTCTTTGACGTCTGTCTCGGTATGCGTATTGTAATGAACGCATGACTTGCTCGTTAGCTGTTTTATATAGACGGTGCTTTGATCCGAAATACCCTTTCGCTAACTTTAATATTTTTTTACGGCGCTTGCGGGCAACTGTTCCACCTTTTACTCTTGCCATTGTGTGTCAACTCCTAGTTGTTTGGAATGATTCAATTTCATCCAAATATCATCTTTTAAATTATCGTTATGATTGATTATAAATTGTATAGCATATCTTTGATACGCTTGTAATCTCCGCTTGAAACAGTCGTTGCTTTTGCAAGTTGTCTCTTTTGCTTTGTTGTTTTGTTTTGAGCTAAATGGCTCGTGTATGCTTGATGTCTTTTAAGTTTCCCTGAACCAGTTCTTTTGAATCTTTTTGCTGATCCACGGTGTGTTTTCATCTTAGGCATTTTCTTTCACCTCTAGTGTATTATTGTGTTACTACTTTTCAGGTTCGTCGCTAACGATTCCTTCGTCATCGAGCTCCTGTCTCGAAAGTGATTCCTACCACTCCTTCGTCGTGGGGAATTACTTTTTCTTTGGCGCTAGCGTCAAGAACATTTGACGACCGTCCATTTTCGGCATTGCTTCAACATCTGCTAAATCTTCGCATTCTTCTGCGAAGCGCTTTAAGACAGCATGTCCAAACTTCGTATTCGCAATCTCACGACCTCTAAATCGTACGCTTGCTTTTACTTTGTCGCCTTTTTCCAAGAACTTTCTCGCGTTCTTTAATTTCGTATTGAAATCGTGATCTTCGATGTTAGCAGAAAGCCTAACTTCTTTTAGCGAGACGGTTACTTGTTTCTTGCGTGATTCACGCTCATGACGTTGCTTTTCGTATTTGTACTTACCGTAGTCCATAATACGACACACAGCTGGGTCTGCCGTAGGAGCCACACAAACTAAGTCCATGTTTTTCTCAGCAGCCAAATTCAAAGCGTCGGCTTTTTTCATTAAGCCAAGTTGCTCTTTATTAGGCCCGACAACTAGCATTTCATGCGCACGAATTCTTTCGTTGATAGGGGTTGTATCCCTTTGTGGCGGTTTTGTATTTCCACGTCTGTTTATGATCCTTCACCTCCGTTATCTTTCAGCTCAATTTCATGCAAAAGAAAACACGCGTGCAAAAAGGCACCCGTGCTAAAGTCATAAGTAAAATGTACAATCGTCTACAAAGAGACAAATGAAGACATTTTCGTGACATAAACCTATTGACACGAACGTCAATCAGGTGAGAATGGGTTTCTTCTTTCCACAATTAATTTGTCTGATTGGTATATAATAGCATCTCACAGTCGAAAAGTCAAGGACTTCTTTGTTATGACGACTACGATACTTATAGATTGGCGTATAACACGTTTTTCATACGTGAGCTGATCAAACTTTTTGGGCTATGTAGCAAATGTTGCGACACGTAGTACGACAGCTTATTTTCACGGTCAATCAAGTTTTGCACTCCCCCGAGTCCGCCCCAGCCAAACGAACCCTTTGGTAACAAGACGAGCGATGCTGCCGGGTCAAAGTACACACCGACGCCTAGTCCGTAACCGTAACCAGGCGACGGCATCATTTTTCGGAAATCCGCCAATGCTTGTCCGCTTAGCTGTGGTGTGGTCATCAGATCAAGTGACCGGGATGAAATGATCCTTGCCCCGCTCTTGCCCACACCGTCGCACGCTAACGCATCCGCAAATAAAATGTAGTCATCTGCTGACATGATCAGCCCACCGCCGCCGCTTTCGTGTCTGGTACCAGCGCGTCCTAAACAGTCATCCGTGGCGCGCGTGACCGATTTCGTGGCTGAATCGTACTGGTATTGCGGATAAAGTTTATCTCGTTTCGACTTACCCAAGGTAAAGGTGGCATCCTTCATCCCAAGCGGCTCGAAGATATTTTTTCGCAGGTAATCGCCAAATGTCATCCCGCTTATCACTTCGATTAACGCGCCCAACACGTCGTGACAATAACTATAATTCCAGCCTTCACCGGGTTCAAATAGTAACGGTTCCTTGGCAATGGCGCGCACTAAGTCTCGGGTATTGAAGTCTCCACCCGTTTCCGCCATCAGTTTTCGCACGTGTGGCGTATCCAGGTCGTAACTAATTCCCGCGGTCATCGTAAACACATCCACCACGCGAATCGGCTTTTTCGCCGGCTGCACCACGAATGTGCCGTGCTTCACGACCATGTCCTTAAACTCAGGCAGGTAATGATGGAGGGGCTCGCTCAGAATCATTTTTCCTTTTTCAACCAACTGCATGCCAGCCACACACGTGATCATCTTCGTCCCTGAATAGATGTTACACATCTGGCCTGGTTGAATGGCTCTCTTATTTTCCATGTCGCCATACCCTGCGGCGTGACGAAAAATTTCTTGGTGATGTTGATAGATCACACAGTCTATGCCTGAAAATCCTAATTCAGCTATTCGCTCGTCCATGAGTGTTTTTAAATCTTCGAAATTACGTTTCATCCTAGATCACTCCGTTATTTTCGTATTTGCTATTAGCATATAACAGCAGTGCTTAGAAGTCAACGGGCGGTTGTTTTCTAGTTAATAACTGGTTTTCTAAAGACTCGCATGCCAGCCGCTACCCCTGCAAATGCGCCTTCATTTGTTGCAGTAACTGAAGCATCCGCTTGCGATTTGATCGGTTATAAAAGAAACTCATGATGCGGTGATTAAGCCCGGCAACCCGATTAATAGGCTCGTATTTTTCACGATACGTCACTTCGATTAACTGCGCAGCTAATTCTGTGATTTGATACGTCACGGTGTTCGTTCCACGAGCGGTATCAAACGCAGCTTCATACAAATGCGGCGGTTCGATATGGGTTAGCGTCGTTTTGGCCGCCCCTTGACTGCCCATCTTATTTGTCAAAAGCTTCTCATATACGTAACCCGATTGTATGTCGCTCAGCTCAATGGGCTCCCCTGTTTTTTGCTCAATGTCATGCTTGACTGAAGTGAGCAACAACTCATAAAATCGGGTTGCTGTGGTGTTCATTTCTAGTGTTACACTGATCAATGTTCATTCCTCCTTATTGTCTCACCTTAGCAGATCGTGTATAATAACAGCAGGTGATGACGATGAAATTATATCAAAAAATCCATTCTGATTTAAGACAAAACATTTTATCTGGCAGCATTAAGCAAGGACAGCGACTACCTTCCATCACGGAGCTCAGCCACACGTATCAATGTAGCAAAGGAACCGTCATAAAAGCACTGGATTTGCTGCGCACCCAGCACATTATTTTTTCAAAACCGCAAAGCGGGTATTACGTTGTGGATAATTTGATGCATGAAAAAAACGTTCAAAACGGCTATAAACTCGATACCGGAAACCCACTTGTCAACGAGCTCCCGACGCTCGACCTGAAACATTGTCTCAATCTTGCCACCGATGCTTACGCCAACCATTCACTGGATATCAACCTAAAAGGCATTGATTCATTGATCCAAACGCTTGTACCCTACTTAAGCGATGATGGGATTTACACCAAGGATAGTCACATTTATCCGATACAAGGGGTCGCGCAAGTTCTTGCCTTTTTAACGCTCTTTCCCTTCCCGAACGGCAAGAAAACCATTTTAATTGAAGAGCCGACTTACAGCTACTACATTGACTTTCTCAAATCTCACAACGTTGAACCGTGCGTCATTAAGCGTAACAAGGATGGGATCGACCTTAAGTTGTTGGAGTCCTATTTTAAGCACGGTGACGTTAAATTTTTCTACACCGTTCCGCGCAACCATAATCCCCTTGGCACCGCCTACACGTATAAACAGCGAAAGCGGATCATGGAGCTTGCTTTAAAGTATGACGTTTACATCGTTGAAGATGATTATTTCGGTCATGTGCATAAGTTGCCTAAATACGTGCCCCTTCATTTTTTCTCTTATCAAAAAAAGTGCATTTATTTGCGTAGCTTTACTAAAGAGTTGCCTTTTCTTCGGATTGGCATTGCCGTGATTCCGGACTGTTTTTATGAAACGTTCGAGCAAATATCAATGAAATCCTACTATTATTCCTATCACATTCCATCGCTCATTTCGCAAGCAACGCTTGAAGCGTACATCCGCTCCTCCATTTACCAGAAACACACGCTGAACATGCACCAGTCGATCACTAAAAAGCTGTATGTGCTTCGTACGACGAGCGTCGCTTGGGACCCAGCCGTTATGACGTTGATCGGTGCAAAATCAGGCTATTATGCGACGTTGAAATGCCACTCTAGTGTGGACACTGATTTGCTCATTACGCGGTTAAGGCAAAAGCACGTCTTTGTTAAGTCAAACAGAGACATGTTTTATTACCCCGACAATTATGATAGTAGCATACGACTAAGCATCTCGCAAGTGTCTTTGGAACAGCTGCGAGATGCGTTAGGCATTATTTATGAATTAGTTTTGAGTATGGTTGGTTGAGCGTTTATTCCTCGTCTGGTGATTTTTCTTTGTTTGCTAAGATCACAAACGGGATGTATAAAGCAATGGATAAAACGAACGTTCCGGCTGCTAAGATCGTTGCTCCGATATCGCCACCCGATGCTAAGAAAGCACTAATCACTGGCGGTGTTGTCCAAGGGCCACCGGTCCATAAGTAACCTGCAAACGGCACAACCGCTGTAAAGAACCACGCAATGGCAATCGTAATTGCTGGTACTAGGATAAACGGAATCGCCATAATTGGGTTCAGTACTAGTGGTAATCCAAAAATCATTGGTTCGTTGATTTGGAAAATACCAGGTGCTAATGACATCTTCGCAAGCGCTCTGTGGTGCGGTTTTTTACCGACAATGAAGATCGCGACGATCAACCCAAGCGTCGCACCCGATCCCCCGTGCATCCCGTACACATCGATAAAGTTACGTGTAATGGCATAAGCCGGTTCTAATCCTTGCATCACTAATTCTTGGTTAGCTGCTCCTGCTGGGCCGTACATTAAACCTAGAGCCGGCTCTACGATTAACATCCCATGAACACCAAAGAACCATAAAAATTGCGACAGTGTCATTAAGAAAATTAAAGAAATTGGTGATTGACCTAACCTGACAAGCGGTGCTTGTAATAATTCATTGATCCAAACTTGGAACGGTGCGTTTAAAACGCGAAGGAAGAAAACGGAAACCGCTGCAACAACGAATAAGCTAATCCCTGCTGGCAAAACCGCTGAGAAGGCTTTCGAAACAGCTGGTGGCACACCATCAGGCATCTTGATGATCAAGCCCTTGCTCTTGAGCCAGCAGAATAGCTCGGTTGTCAACAACGCCGTAATTAAACCAGCAAAGATTGCTTGCGAGTTAAACGAGTTCCATGAAAGAACGCCCCAGAAGCTTTGATAAACCGCTTCTGCCATGTAGACACCTGAATGCTCATAAATCGCACCTGCAATGTTAAACGATTGCGATTGTGGCGTTAGTACCACGTAGCAAATCACAGCTACCATGCCTGGAATTAATGCTTCTTCTTCACCCAACTTCTTTGCGAGGTTATACGCAATCGCAAAAATGGTTGTGATCACCGAAAGCCCCACGCCGCCCCACCAAATTTGATCGAAAATAGGAATCAACGTCTCGCTTAAGAAAGGCTGTACACTCTCATGATACCAAGCCATTCGGTTAAGCAATTCCCCGACTAAACTCCAAGGTAATAAAAATACATTGTTAAACATCGCAGCCAATGCCCCTGCTAAAGCAAGCGGCATACCAGCAATAAAGCCATCTCTGATGGCAGCCAAATGCCGTTGGTTGTTCACCTTGTTAGCCATTGGTAAGAAAACCCTCTCTATCGTTGCAGTAAAACCATTCATTCTAAAACCTCCTAAAATATTTCAAATGTGGCGCTTGAAATGCGCTTACAGGTTATAGTAGCAAAGAACGACAGGATCTGCAAGTGGTCGTACATGCCATTGTACTAGTACAATTCAGCTCTTTAAAACCAAATTACAAGCAACTTTGTTAGGAATGGTCGTTTGGGAACGTGAAAAAACAGAAACTATCGGAATAGATAGCTTCTGTTTTTTGTCTGTTGTTCTATTTGTATAGCGTTGGGGATGTGTCAAATCCTTACTTCACTTCAATCTGAAAGTAGATTGATTTACCCCAAGTTTGTTTTTTGATTGTTTCTTTCGCTAGCTTTGCTGCTGCCTCTTTATCTTCCATCGTCGTTTCAAACACCATTTTCATGATGCCCTCTTTTTCAACGAGCTTGAACTTGCCGTCTTGGCTTTCCAATAATTCAATGATTTCCTTTTGATTCCTTGGTGAGTTAATAACAAACATGCCTACCATCTCCTTCGTTTTACTTTCGCTCAAATTGTATTGTTATCCTAAGAAAGAAAATGTGTCTCTTGCGATCATGATTTCCTCATTGGTTGGGATAACGAACGCCTTGATTTTTGAATCCGGTCCAGAAATTTCAATTTCTTTTCCGCGTGTATTATTATTTTCATGATTGATCGTCAAGCCTAAGAACGCTAATTTCTCTAGAATAATTCTTCTCACTTCTGGCCCGTTTTCACCGATACCTGCGGTAAAGACGATCGCATCTGCACCACCGAGTGTGACTAAATAAGAGCCGATGTAATCAGCGATACGCTTTGCAAACAGGTCGTAAGCAATTTTTGACATTTTTTCATCGGCTGCAATGCCTGCTTCAATGTCGCGCATGTCCGATGATTTTTCTGAAATTCCTAATAAGCCAGACTGCTTGTTTAAAACGTCCATCGCGCCGTTGATGTCTAATCCTTCTTTTTCCATGATGTATGGAATCACGGCCGGGTCAACATCGCCAGAACGCGTTCCCATCATAATACCAGCAAGCGGTGTGAATCCCATTGAGGTGTCGATTGATTTTCCACCTTTAACCGCTGCTAAAGAGCCGCCGTTTCCAATGTGGACCGTGATGATTTTTGACTCTTCTGCTGGTACATCAATTAATTCGATCGCACGCTCTGAGACAAATTTGTGTGACGTGCCATGGAAGCCGTATTTACGAATCGCGTATTTTTTATATAGCTCATTTTTGATTGGGTATAAGTAAGAAACCTCAGGCATCGTTTGATGAAAGGCTGTATCAAACACAGCAACAGCCGTTGCATGTGGTAACTTTTCAGCAAACGCTTTAATACCGGTAATGTTTGCAGGATTATGTAGCGGTGCTAAATCTGATAACTCTTCGATGGTTGCTAGCATTTCAGGCGTAATCACAACTGACTTCGCAAATTTTTCGCCACCGTGTACCACGCGATGACCCACACCAACAATCTCATCAAAGCTTGCAACAATGTTATTATCAACCAAGGCGTTCATCACTAGATCGACCGCTTTTGTATGATCTAATACTTCTTCTGTTACCTTGATTTCCTCGTCACCGAATTCAATTTTGAATTTCGCATCAGAAAAACCAATTCTTTCTACGATCCCCTCTGTTAATACGGTCTCTGCTGGCATTTCTAGTAATTGAAATTTTAATGAAGAACTACCTGCGTTTATAGCTAAAATTTTTGTCATTGACATTCACTCCTATATATTAAAGGCCGACACCCTTATTCTCTCTCGATATAAAAGGCACCTCTTTAGATGCCCCATTTGTTCATTGTAATCCATTTTTCAACTTTCGTCAACATTGTGCGGAATTCCTCAATGTTTCCGAAAACGGGGAAATTTCCAACAAGTACTTCTTGCACTTTTGGTAGCCCTTCCTTGTGCTTTCTGACAACAAAAAGACTCTTTTGCTTCGAAGCATCTTTAAACAAGTTTTCAGGCAATTGTAACAATATACCAATCTCAGCCGAATTCGTCAAAACCTCATGGAACTTTGCTGCGTATTTCTGCGAGAAAAAATCATTCCCGATCACGTAAATCGCATACCCGCCAGCTGCTAAATAGTTTAAATGATTTTCAACTAATAAATAAGGTAAATAATGACACCCCGCAGCTGCTAATCTTGAATTCACATCCGCGGCTTCAACGTGTCCTTCCGTTGGCAAATCACCAATCATCACATCAACTAATGGCACTGCCATCGCACGCGCTGAGGATTGGTGAAAAAACTGGATTTCATAATCTTGCATATCCGCCATCATTTTGGCAAGTTCCAACATCTGAGCGTCCACATCCACGCCATAAATGCCAGCCGGATCTTCACCCAACGTGTTCAGCACAGCTGTCAGTAAATTCCCCGTCCCACTAGTAAAATCAGCTATTTTGCGACCGTCCATCGACCTCACTAATTTAGCTACGAGATGCCCGATAATCAACGCAATCGAATCCGGTGTCATCGCATCCAGCGGCACATGATCCGCCTTCATCCCTTTGAGGAGTGCCAACTGTAACGCCTTACGAACTTCTTCGACTTCAAATTCCGTCGTGTTCAATTGTTTCCCAAGCGCAAAAAGCTTAACTTCAACTTCCGTATCAACCTCTTGTAACACGTCCGCCGCCATAATATTAGCACTCGCCGCGCACAACGCATCTAAATAACGAAGATTAGCGTGCTCAACCAAGAGCATCGCCATCTCATCGACAATGTCATATAAGTGTTCAATTGTTTCATGGTTCATGTTTTTTCTCCCTTTTAACTTTCTTTTTAATCTTGCTAACTATGCGTTAGTGACGATTTGTTATTTTTAATTACAATCAATTCACAGCAGAACCATGCACTTCTTCAAAATCCTCTGTCCACTCCACTAGCTTTTCTTGTAATAAATCCTTATCTGGTAAATACAGTTTGTATTCCGATGCATAAATATTTGAATCTTTAGGCAAAGTCAACTTAACAACACTGTCATTTTTCTCTTTACACAACAAAATACCAACTGTAGGCAATTCACGTTCAGTCTTAACAAAACGATCAAAATAATTGACATACATTTGCATTTGTCCCAAGTCTTGGTGCTTGATTTTCTTTGTTTTCAAATCAATGATGACATAGCATTGCAACAACCGATTATAGAAAACTAAATCAACCATGAAATGGTCTTCATCAAAAGTAAATCTTTTCTGACGTGCCTCAAACAAGAATCCTTTGCCTAATTCAAGTAGGAACTTCTGGAGATTATTAATCAAAGCTTGTTCTAAATCTGACTCGCTATAACTTGAATGCCCTTCGAGTCCTAGAAATTCCAAACTGAGTGGGTTTTTAAGTAGATCGCTTGGTTTTTCAATTATCTGTCCCTCATTTGCTAATCTCATCACATCTTCTTTGTTACGTGACAATGCTAACCGTTCATACAAACTGCTATTATATTGACGTTGCAAATGTCGATAATCCCATTTCTCATTAGTCGCTTCAATTTCGTAAAAACGACGCTCATCAGGGTTTTTAATGCGCATTAAAACTAGATAGTGAGACCAGCTTAATGTGAATGGGCTAAATTCCGTAAGCATTGCTTGCGGAATTCGCTCTTCTTCTAAAAAGCTGAGTAAATTGGATTTATTTTTAGATTCCGTAAGCATTGCTTGCGGAATTGATGGAGAGTAGACATTGTAAAATTTTCTAGCATTTATAAGGGTTGATTCTGAAAAACCACTTCCAAAGCGACTAGTTAAATAAGCAGACAATTCAGGAATTAATTTCTTCCCATACTTCGCCCGTGCTTCACCATCTTGTTCTTCTTCAACAATCCGGCGTCCAACTTCAAAATAAGTCATACACTTTGTAACGTCTACTGTTCGTCCCACAAAAGAACGAGCCTTTTCAATTAACTGTGCAACATTTTCGAAAAACAAATCAGCACTTGAACTATAAATAATTTCGTTTTCCATACTTTTTCACCTTTCCTAACTACGGTTTGATTTTACCAGCTGTCCATCATCTCTTTAAATGTAATGAGTTGAATATTATTTTTGTTTGCTAGCTCCATTGCCTCTGTAGAAAAGTCCTCACGAGCAAAAACAAAAAGTTTTTTTTCTTGGTGTGAAAATAATGATGCACGCTTTATAAGTGTTTCGATGACGACCGCCCCAACACGATTGATTGTCCACTTGCATTCACCAAGTAGCAATTCATTTGCGTTTGTTGTCGTCGCAATAATATCAATTTCTTCTTGTTTCTTTGTTTCTGGATTGCCTCCCCACCACGATCCAATATTGGTAATAAATGCTTCAAAAGCGCCATTTTCTGATTCATCTAATAACCAATCACGGCAAATTTCTTCAAAAACTGGCCCAAGAAACTGATCTAAACGCTGCATAATCAGTTGCTCAACCATTTTTGTTCGACCAGAATGAATGAAATTAACATTCCGCGCAATAAAAGTGAACCAAAATCTAAACAAGCTATCCTTTATGACATAAATCCCATTATAATGGCCTTAAATATGTAAAAACTATCCCTTTTACAGTGAAATACATGAAAACGAGATAGTTTTTAAGCCCAGAGCACGAAAAAATGCCCGGATTCACCTTTGAATCACTAAATACGGGCATTCTGCCATTTTGCAGTGCTCCAACTAGCAACTCCACCAGAATCCACTAGCTACCCCGCTTCCCTCACTTTACGCAACACCACGTCTTTCGCTGCCTTCTCCCACGAATCATCGAGTTCCGTGAGTGCCACGTCGTGCCCTTTTAGCGTCAGTGCTGTCTTGATCATCCAGTCAGCTAATTCCGGGTTCTTTGACAATAATGGGCCGTGCAAGTACGTGCCGATCGTGTTTTTAAAGCGGCATCCTTCGTAACCGTCTTCGCCGTTGTTGCCGAAGCCTGAGATGACTTTGCCGAGAGGTTGTAAATCACCAATGTATGTTTTTCCTAAGTGGTTTTCAAAGCCGGTATAAACGGTTCCGTCTTCGTCCTTAATCACAATGTCGCCAATCATTCGTTCCACGCACGGCTTTGAGTAGACCGGTAAAATCCCAAGCCCATCCTCGCGATTTCCATGATCGTCCACGTAATAATCACCCGCTAGTTGATAAGCACCGCAAATGAGGAGCGTCACCTTCCCAGCATGCACGTACTCTTTCAACAAGGCTCCCTTAGACGCGCGCAAATCCGCCGCCACGATCGATTGCTCATGAAACTGACCACCGCCGACAAGCACCACGTCATACTTTTTAGGATCAAATGTATCTGCCAAAGAAACGTGATGAATCTCTGCCTCGATCCCACGCTCACGCGCCCGGTGCGCCAAAATCGACGAGTTCCCCGTATCGCCGTAGCTGTTTAATAAATCCGGATATAAAATACAAATTTCTAATTTCAAATCAAACACCGCCTCCGCTAAATCTTTTTAGCTAATCCCTTGTCCACCAAATAACCCCTAAAACTCGTCATCGCCGTGTACGTCATAAACACATATAAATCACGTTCCTGCTTCGCAACCGCCTCTAGCACTTCATCGTAACTCTTACAAATTGTAAAGTTCATCCGATCCAGCCCCGCCACCTTCAACCGAATCGCCATATCGTACGCACGATCCCCGCCGATAATTACCTTCGACACGTTCATCGCCGCCAACTTCTCAAAATGCGCGTCGTAAATCCACGACACATCCGTCCCATCCGCGTACTTATCGTTCAGCAAAAACAACAGCGACACCTCGTCCTGATCAATCGCCACCGTGTCAATACACTGATTACAACCCGCCGGATTCTTAATCAAAAGCAGCCGCATGTCTCGTTCACCCACAGTGACTTTCTCGAAACGTCCAAACTTACTTTCCTGCGTCGCCAAAGAGTTTTTGATTGTCGACCGATCCAGCCCGAGCTGATCAGCAACCACATAGGCCGTTGTTGCGTTGTAAATGTTGTACAGCCCTGGAACACCAACGGTTACCTCATCGCCGTTCAGTAAAAACGTTGATTCCTTTGGGCTCAGCATCACGTCCGTGACCCCATAATCCAGCTTCGGACGCGCGTGCCCACACTTCGGGCAACGATAAGCGCCTAAATGATTAAACACGACGCTCTCATATTCGTAGCGCGTCTTGCAATCGCGACAGAAAATCGATTCTGTATTCGCTGCAATCACAGCCTCACCGTAATTTTCGAACCCAAGATACACACAGTCATTCGATACTGGCATGTTTCCTAGCATCGACTCATCCCCATTTAAAATCAGCTTAGCACTTGGCACATTCTTAATCGCATCTAAAATAAACTTATAAGTCGTGGTTGTCTCCCCAAAGCGGTCGAGTTGATCCCTAAAAATATTGGTTACAACAATCATTTCAGGTGTGATCATCGAAGTGACCTCGCGCATATACGCCTCGTCCACCTCAATCACCGCATAACGGTTCGGTCGGCGATCGCCAAATTTATGATGTTTCGCAAACGTCGAGACAATCCCCGGCGTCATGTTTGCCCCAGCTGAGTTGTTCATCACGTGAAACCCTTCTGCGATGAGCGCCTTGTAAACCATGTCCGATGTGGTTGTTTTCCCGTTCGTCCCGGTCACTAAAATGACTTGCCAACCTTGTGCCAGCTTCGTTAAAATACGTTTGTTCAACCTTAATGCAAATTTACCAGGAAGCGAGGATCCGCCACCCCTTAATCTAAGCAAAAAAATGAGGATTTTTGTGAGAAAAATAGTCAAAATCAAAACCTCCAAATCAAAATTAAATCTTGTGTTTCCCTACCCATAAATTATAACACTTCCTCCTATATTTTGCAAAATAAAAGACGTCTCATACAACTAAAATTTCAAAAAAAAAGAGGAGCCGTTACGCTCCTCATCATTAACTTAGCAACAACGCATCGTCCTTAAGCTCCGTCTGACTGTTCTGTCTAAATAGTTGCATCAAATCTTCCATCGTGGCGAGTTTTTTTTCTTCACCTTTCAAATCAACCACAATTTTTCCGTTATGAAGCATAATCAGACGATTCCCGTATCGGAGCGCGTCTTGCATGTTGTGGGTGATCATAAACGTCGTCAGTTTTTTCTCCGTTACAAGCTTCTGCGTCAACCCTAAAACTTGCTCTGCAGTCTTCGGATCCAAAGCCGCCGTGTGCTCGTCAAGGAGGAGAAGCTTTGGTTCCACGATCGTCGCCATCAGCAACGTGATAGCTTGGCGCTGTCCACCAGATAAAAGCCCCATATCCATCGTCATCCGATCCTCCAACCCGAGATCCAGAAGTGCCACCTGCTCCTTGTAAAATTCACGGTCAGCTGCTGATAACCCAAATCGCAATCCCCGCTTCTGGCCGCGCTTCGTCGCAATCGCTAAATTCTCCTCGATCGTCATCCGCGTCGCCGTGCCCATCTTCGGATCCTGAAACACACGGCCAATCAACTTCGCCCGCTTATGCTCCGGCGTCCGTGTCACATCAATCTCATCAATTTCGATGTGACCAGCATCGGCCTCATACACCCCCGCAATCGTATTAAGCAACGTCGACTTCCCCGCACCGTTGCCCCCGATCACCGTAATAAAATCACTGGCGTCCGCCTCAAAATCAATCCCCTTCAAAACATGATTCTCATTAATCGTCCCCGCCTCAAACGTCACATGCACATCCTTAATCTTCAAACAACCCGGCATCTTAATTCCTCCTTATTCTTATCATCAAAAATCCAACTAAAACTAAACATCGCACATCCAACAGCGATTACCTATTTTCTCAATATAGGTTGTCATCTGGGTATAAAACTACCTATTTTCTCAATATAGGTTGTCATCTGGGTATAAAACTACCTATTTTCTCAGTATAGCCTATCATCTAGGTATAAAACTACCCACTGGTCACCGAAAGGGATGACACCCAAACACTACTTCCCCATCGCCCGCTTATTCAACTTATCCTTTAAACTAGGCGCCGTCAACACCACCGCTAAAATCACCGCCGTTACCAGCCGTAAATCGTTCGGATTCATATTCAAATTAATCGCCAACGCAATAATCATCCGATACACGACCGATCCCAATACCACGCACATCAACCGCTTCGCTAAACTCAAATTCCCAAACAACACTTCTCCAATCGTCACCGATGCTAATCCGATCACAATCGTCCCCACGCCCATCGAGATATCCGCAAAGCCGTTGTTCTGTGCCACCAGTGCGCCCGAGAGTGCGATCAAGCTATTAGCAATCATAATCCCCATGACTTTCGCTTTATCCGTATCCACCCCTTGCGCCCGGGACATCTCCTCGTTGTCGCCGGTCGAACGTAGAATATAACCAATTTCCGTGCGGAAAAACAGGAACAAAATGAAAATGATGATACTAACCGCGACAAGCCCAATCGCAATCGGAATCAGGTTGCTGGCAAGCCCGAGATCCTCGAACAGGGCAAAGACGGTTTCACGTCCTAGCAGCGAAATGTTTGCCTGTCCCATTAGGCGTAAGTTGATCGAATATAACGCGGTCATCGTGAGAATCCCTGAAATTAACGCCGGAATTTTAAACTTAGTGTAGAGCAGCCCCGTGATAAGGCCCGCTGCTAAGCCGGATGCCCCTGCGATTAGGGTTGACACAATGGCATTGAAACCTTGCACAATAAGAGAAGACGAGATGGCGGCACCTAGGGGGAAGCTTCCTTCTGCCGTTAAGTCCGCGATGTGCAAGATGCGGTAAGTGAGGTACACGCCGATGGCCATGAGGGCCCATAATAATCCTTGACTGATTGCCGTTATTAAAATATCCATCATTAATCCTCCAATCTATCTCTTAAACTTTGCGGAATCGTGACGTTGCTCCCCGCGAGGAATTCTTCGTTGATGAACAGGTACGTCTCAAACTGCAAATCCACCGGCATTTCCGCGACATCCGCCCCGTTAAAAATCACGTCGAGCGCCATATCTGCGACCTGACGACCCAGCTGGTAATGGTCAATGCCGATCGTCGCTAATCCGCCTGCTCGCGCAGCCGTTGTACTTGCATTCACAACCGGTAAATCATTTTCCATCGCGATGGCACCAACCGTTGGCATCGCTGAGGCGATCGTATTATCCGCCGGAATCCACACACCATCCACGCGACCGATTAAGCTCTGGAAAGCTTGCGCCACGTCGTTCGTGTTCGTCACCGTCACATGCACGGTTTCTAAGCCCAGACGCGCAGCCTCTTCTTCAGCAATCTCGATTTTAACCGCTGAATTAGCCTCACTGGCGTTATAAATAAAGCCGACCGTTTGAATGCCTGGCGTTAATTCCACGAGTAGCTCGAGCTGCGTGGCAACGGGTGCCATCGAACTCGTCCCAGACACGTTGCCTCCCGGGCGTTCGTAGCTTTCAACGAGATTAGCCGCTGATAAACTTGTGATCGCCGTTGCTAAAATCGGGACTTCGCTTGTTTCATTTGCTAGTGCCAATGTGGCTGGCGTGGAGATCCCAATTAGCACGTCTGAGCCTTCTGAGATAAGTTGCTGGCTCATCAGCTGTAAGTTCGATTGATCGGATTGCGCGTTGAACAAAATGATCTCAATGTTCTCACCGTCGATGTACCCACGTTCCTCGAGGCGGCTCATAATGCCGAGCCTCGCTTCTTCGAGGGCACCGTGATTTGATAGTTGTAAAATACCTATCCTGACGATTTCGTCCTCCTGACGTTGCTCCACGTTTGGGCTGGTTATCACAACGGCAACTGCCAAGCCTAAGATAAACAGCCAGCTTAGAACCACTCCAGATTTAATTGTTTTTGCCATGTTTCTCATCTCACTTTCCTAGGAGTTACTCATTTAAATGCAAAAAGTCATCACTAGATTTATTAGTAAAATCCAGCAATGACTTTTAAAGTTGTCGACTTTTCACTCAGTCGGTTTTTAAAGGTATCATCCACATAGATTTCACTCGCTCTATGTGGCAACGCTCTAGCACGCTAAACTAGCCATCATAGATACAAACACTTGCGTCGGTTTGTATCCATGAATGATTCATACATACAAACTGTATCAATAATAGCTATAATAATAGTTGTTAGCTGCTAGCTGAAGCGATATCCTTAACATTAAAATCAGTCCTCTTTTGAGTAATTGTATAGTAGATTAGCACGAATTGATCAGATTGTCAACCCTCTTTTAAATTTTTTTAAACTATTTTGCGCTGTCATTTTATCTATAAAGATTTTTATCGACAAAGGTGATTTTTTTTGACAATAACTGTTGCATTTCGTAATAAATAGTGGTATAATCTTAAGCAGTGTTCAGGTTACTCCCCTAACAGCCTGTTCATTAGAGCAAGTAGGTCTCCCCCCAACCTACTCTAGCTCGCTTTTTTTTTTGCTTTTTTGGTTGGGGGATTACTTGATGTTATACAATTTCAATCCATTCTCAGTTGTGATTCGACAGACCTCATCGTAGGTCATTTTTTTTATTTCTGCAATTTTTTCTGCGATGTATGACACGTAAGCTGGCTCGTTACGTTTTCCGCGGTAAGGAGCAGGTGTCAAATACGGGCCGTCGGTTTCGATGACTAAACGGTCTAGTGGCACAACCTTTGCTAGTTCATGCACGTTATGCGCGTTTTTAAAGGTTACAGGGCCGTCTATACCGATGTAAAAACCGAGATCGAGGAATTTTTGCAGCATGTCGATGTCACCGCTATAGCAGTGCATCACGCCGCTTAGCCCTTGACCTTCATCGCGTAGCATGTCATAAGTATCGTGGACAGACTCGCGCATGTGCACGACAATCGGCATGTCCATTTCCTTTGCAATTTCGAGTTGCTTCTTAAAAACATCACGCTGAATGTCATTGAACGACGTGTCGTGGTAATAATCAAAACCAATTTCACCTAGCGCTACAACTTTCGGATGCTTCAACTGCTCGCGCAACACCGACCAACTCGCCTCTGTGGCACTCTTCGCATCACTCGGATGAATCCCAACCACCGCATAAATCTGTTCGTACTGCTCGGCAAGACGGATCGCACGCGCACTCGACGGCTCGTCAAAACCAATCACCGCCATGTGCGTTACACCTGCTTCCAAAGCACGCGAGATGACCTCGTCTAAATCTTTCTTGTACATGTCGCTGTTTAAGTGTACGTGTGTATCAAATAACATAGCTGACTCTCCCTTTTTCCATTTATTAGTTTAGATTTTTCTTTACAAACTTGCATTTTCATGGTACAATTCGCATATAATAAAAAGTCGGAGACGTAGTTGGTGAACTACGAACTCCTACGGCCGTTAAAGACGGTGACGGACTGTTGGAAAAAAAGTAACCGTAAGCCTGGTCAAAGCTTTTAGACGGTTACTTTTTTTGTTTTCTGTCGATGTAATCAATCAGCTTTAAGAGAAACATGCCAAATGCAAACATTAATCCTATCGCTTCCGCCACAGTCATACACTATCCTTTCGGACAGACACCAGATTCCAAATACTCGTACCATGGGCATCCCTCCTTGTCATAAGTCATAGGGTTAAACACCTACCCTCCTTACACCAGTTTGCTCTGCCACCGTCTTGAACTTCCATAAAAACATTATGTCACAAGTCGACAGAAGAGTCGACTTTTTTCTTCTATTTTTTCAAGCCAATTTCTATTTCACAATCGCCCCAACCGGCATCGCGTCTTGCACCTCCGGCAACGATAACTTCCCATCCGCCGACGCCGCTAGCACCATCCCCTCAGACAATTCGCCGCGCAACTTCACCGGCTTCAAATTCGTCACGACCACGATCTTCTTCCCGACCAACTGCTCAGGCGTATAATGCTGTGCAATCCCCGATACAATCTGGCGCGTCTCGCTACCTAAATCCACCTGCGACACCAACAAACGGTCCGCCTTCGGATGCGGTTTACATTCCTTGATTTGCCCAATCTTCATTTGAATCTTCGCAAAATCATCGATCCCAATTTCCGGAAGCTCTTCGACTTCTGCCACGTTTTTTTCCTCTGCAACCGCCTCTACTTGACCAGCCGAAACACCCATTTGCTCTTTAATATAAGCGACCTCAATGTCAACTTCTAACCGTGGGAAAATTGGCACTCCCTTTTCCGCCACTTTTGTTGCTGCCGAAATCGTCTCGTAGTGATTTAAAGAATCCCACGCTTTAGCAGCACTCTCTGTTATACCTAGTTGAGCAAAAATCTTCGGCGTTGTCTGCGGCATAAATGGTGCAATTAAAATCGCAATTTGGCGCAAGCCTTCTACCAAATGCGTCATCACCGAGGCTAATTGCGCGCGATCCGCCTCGTCCTTAGCCAATATCCACGGTGCCGTCTCATCGATGTACTTGTTCGTCCGCGCCACCAGCGCCCAAATGTCCGCTAAAATCAAACTAAACTGCATGTTCTCAAAATTCGCTTCAACTTTCCCAACCGTTTCCGCAATAAAATCTTCCAACACGCTATCAAACGCCGTCACGTGGCCATTATACGCTGGCACAACCCCGTCAAAATACTTATTAATCATCGAAACCGTGCGGTTAAGCAAGTTCCCTAAATCGTTCGCCAAATCAAAATTCACGCGCTCCACAAACGATTCCGGCGAGAACACCCCGTCCTGCCCAAACGGCAATTCGCGCAACAAGAAATAGCGCAAAGCATCTAACCCGTAACGCTCAATCAGCATCTCCGGATAAACGACATTCCCCTTCGACTTCGACATTTTCCCGTCTTTCATCATAATAAACCCGTGCGCAAACACCTTCTTCGGCAACGGTAAATCCAGTGCCATCAAGAAAATCGGCCAGTAAATCGTATGGAAACGCACAATCTCTTTCCCAATCAACTGCACATCTGCTGGCCAATAGCGGTTAAACAACGACTCATCGTCCGAGCCATACCCCAACGCCGTGATGTAGTTCGT
>Ga0131853_10001819_pt1 | contig 38124 bp, 43 predicted proteins | sample TergutLab28metaG_FD_92764 | JGI IMG/M metagenome (GOLD analysis project Ga0131853, IMG submission 92764) | Labiotermes labralis P1 segment gut microbial communities from Petit-Saut dam, French Guiana - Lab288 P1 (version 2) (version 2) | ecosystem: Host-associated > Arthropoda: Insects >... | reverse complement strand
GCCTGATTTTTCGCCATTCTAGGAGCTGACGACGACGCGTACCTGGAAGGTACGCTAGAAGGAAGTGACGACGAAGGGCGGAAAATCAGCCGCCAAGACAATGGTGAAAAGATATTAAACAGGTTCTAAGCCTAATTTGCATATAAGCCCCCATTTCATTCACTATGGCATATTCAAGCAGGCAAAAATAGCCGTATCCTTGCGGCAAGTACAAACCCCGAGTCGCAACTCGGGGCACAATTAAACTGCATATAATTTCATAATTTCACGAAAAATCTACTGAATTCTTATGGCATATTTGTCGATAAGCCCGACAAGTTGGCCGATCTCAGGCTTGGATATCTGAGCCGTAGCGCCGAGCGAAATGCCCTTGCGCATCATCTCCTCGTTGATTAACGATGAAAATATTATACACGGCAAAACCTTGAGATGTTCGTCCTCACGGATCAGTTTTATAAGTCTGTGCCCGTCCATCTGCGGCATCTCGATATCCGTGATGACACAACTGCAATGTTCCGCGATATCGCCGCCCGCTTCCTTGAGCTCATTCAGCTTGTTCCAAGCCTCAAGACCGCTGTTGCAGTCGATGATGTTGGTATACCCCGCGGTGGTCAGCGCTTCAAGGATAAGCTGCTTCAAAAACGGCGAGTCCTCAGCTATCATGATAGGCCGCGATACCGGCTCGCGGTCAGGCATACGCTCTATTTCAGATATTTGGATGGTGGTCTTTGGGTTGATGTCGCCTATTATCTTCTCGAAATCGATAATTGTGATAAGCCGCCCGTCAAAGCGGGCGATACCTGTGGCAACGCCGTCGTTCCCGCCGTAAATAGCTTCGTCGGGCTTCTCGATGGCCGTCCATGAAATGCGGTGTATCGCCTCCACCGTATTGACGCGAAACGCCGAACTGGCCTTGTTAAAGTTTGTGATTATGAATATGTCGCGTTCGGAGCTCTGATGGCTGTCAAGGTTAAGATACATCGGGAGGTTTATAACCGTCATGATTGTGTCGCGCGGCTTGAATATACCTTCGATATACGGGTTAGCGTTGGGCATTGGGTTCACGGTTGTGCTCTGCATTATCTCCACAACCTTCGCTACATTGATTCCAAAGTGACGGTCGGCTATTGTGAACTCCATCACCTCAAGCTCATTCGTTCCAGACTCAATAAGTATTTCACTTTTTTTGGGTTGCTTGCTCATCGTAAAACCTCCTGATTTATTCTAGTCTCGCTGTATAATAATTGTGGCTGGCGTAAGCCGTCAAAAAATTCTCTTAAAACTAATTATAGCATATTCTGTGCGATTTGCAATAACCCTAATCAATTTAGTTTTCACCATCAGCTTCATTCTCTAATTGTGCCACTTCTTCCAGTTCAATATCCAGCATTAACCGAACCCTTGTGGCATTGTCTATTTCTCCCCTTCTATACAAGCTGTTCAGCAAGCTTTTCTCGGCCTGCCTCGCTTTGTGGGCGAGTTCTCGGATATCTCTGTTATACTTGCCGCTTGTTTCGCAATGGTGCATACTTAGGAAGGTGTCCAGCTTATACCGGAAATGCGCTGCGGCGGCGCGGCACGCAGAGACGTTTTTAGAGGTCTCCAGCTTGTTGATCTCCCTGACGGCCACATCCGTGGTGTACATTTTTACGCGCACTAGTTCATCATTGTCTACGTTCCCCATTTTATCATAAATTAAACGCATGTGCAGGTAGGCGGACTCGAAGAATAACCTGTTCTCCAGGCGTGCCAGCTTGTATTCGATAGTCTGCCTGATACTGCGAAGCGCTTCCGCGTCAAAGCCGCTGTTTCCAAGCGAAATAAGCCGCGAAAGCTCGTCCCTTTCCACGGTAAGGCCTATTTTGAATATCGCCATCTCGTTCCTTTTTATGAAGCGTATATCCCCGGCTGCCGGTTCGGTAGACCTTTTATGCATCAAGCCCTCGTAATACATCAGCAGAAAATTGGCGGCATGTTTGTTATCTTCGCTCGTATAGCTTGATATTTGAGCAACGGCGGACTTCAGCAGCTTGCCCCTCGTAGTCAGCTCCATGTCTTCCTTCTTTCCTGCCTCCTTGGGGAAGATCACCGGCAGTATCACGCTGGCGACCAAAATCGAAACAATGATGACCCCGCCGCTTATGAACAGGATCAGATCACGCTCAAAAAACGGAGCCTCCGTCCCGTCCGCCAATGTCATCACAAGGGGTATGGAGAAACAGGCGGCCAGGGTAATCGCCCCTTTTACGCCGGAAAGCGTTATCAGCAAGGCATTCTTCACGCGGCTACCGTCCTCGTTATTATAAAGCAGCATCACCCACACAAACCGGATAAGCATAATCGACTCGTAAATTACGAGGACTACGCCTATGTCAAGCAGCAGCACAGCGTGATCTACAAACCTCGATTACACAATATGCGGCAGCTGCATACCGAGCAGCACAAACACAAGCCCGTTAAGTACAAACAGCAGTGTGCTCCACGCCCCCTCCGCTACAAAACGGGTATGAGCTTCCTGCATCGTAATAATGCGCGCACGATTCATAGACGCGAATATCCCGGCGCCGACAACGGCCAGCACCCCCGAAAACTCGAAGTGCTCGGCGGCTAAAAACGCCACGAACGGAGTTATAATCTGTATCAGGGTAAATACGCTGGCATCCTCGACGCCAAGGCTTACAAGCTTCCTGGTGACAAGCATCACCGCGTACATCAAGCCTACGCCAACCGCTATCCCGCCAATCGAAAGCAGAATAAAGTCCGCTCCGGCAACCCACAGCGAAAATACCCCCGTAAGCTGGGCGGCAAGGGCAAACTTGAACGCCACAAGCCCAGAAGCGTCGTTTAGCAGCGACTCGCCTTCAATGATCGTGTGTATGTTGTGCGGCATTTTGATCTTGCCTGATATCGCTTTTACGGAAACGGCGTCGGTTGGCGACAGAATTGCCGCCAGCGCAAAGGACGCCGCAAGGGGCAGACCCGGTATCATCCACGATATAAACGGCCCGACAATCATCGTGGTGGAGAACACAAGACCAAGCGCCAGCAGCAGAATCGGCGTCTTGTACTTCCACAGATCGCGGTTTTGCGTATGCTTGCTGTCCATAAACAGCAGAGGGGCAACAAATAATAGCATAAACATTTCAGTTTCAAGATGAAATGCTTGAGAAATTGGGAAGAATCCCAACAATACCCCCAGAAATATCTGGTGCAGGGGAAGCGATACCTGAGGAACCGCCTTTAGCAGCAGATTTGAAATTACAATCAAGCCAAGCATTATAAACGCAAGCAACAACGATTCCACCATCATCCCGCCCATTCAAAGTTTGTCTCCATTATACCCAATGTACGCTTGACTTGTAAAGCCACAACGGCAAAGTTATCCTTTCATTTTCGAGCGGGAGGTGCTATACTAGGCAGGACAGCCAAGGATAATGATAAAGGTATCCGCGCCGATGTTTTGAAAGCTATTCTCAAAAAGAAGTATCGGCAAAAGATAAAATCCATTTAGACAAATGGCAATAAGGAAGTGACACAATGTGCGGCATCTGCGGATTTACGGGAACGCTGCAAGACACAGGGCAAGTAATTAACGCCATGAGCGCGCGTATGGCTCACCGCGGCCCGGAAGATCAGGGCGCGTACCTTGGCGAAGGCGTAACGTTCGGCTTTCGCCGCCTGGGCTTTCTCGACCTTGACCATGGCAGCCAGCCCATGTTTAACGAAGACAAATCTATCGTAATCGTGTTCAACGGCGAAATCTACAACTACAGGGAACTGCGCGAGGAGCTTCTCTCGAAGGGCCACAGCTTCGCCAACAACTCCGATACGGAAGTGTTGATCCACCTTTACGAGGAAGAGGGGCATGACATGCTGCGGCGTTTGCGCGGTATGTTCGCTTTTGCCGTATATGACATCGCGCGCGGAACAATCTTCGCCGCGCGGGATCACTTCGGCATAAAGCCGTTTTATTACGCCCGGTTAAACGGCGAGCTTGTGTTCGCCTCAGAGATAAAGTGCTTCCTTGAGCACCCTGACTTCGTGAAGGAAGTCAACCATACCGCGCTGGAAAACTATCTGACATTCCAGTATTCCGTCCTGGACGAGACATTCTTCCGCGGGGTGTACAAGCTCCCGCCCGCTCACTGCCTGACCTACTCCGGCGGCAAGCTGGAAATCAGCCGCTATTTTGACCCGACATTCTCGCCCCAGGCCGACATGACGCTGGAGCAGGCAGTGGAGCAAATCGAGCAGGCCGTCGCCGAATCCATAGCGAAGCACAAGTACGCCGACGTTGAGGTCGGCTCGTTCCTGAGCTCCGGCGTCGACTCTTCCTATGTGGCCGCGTGCTTCGGCGGCGAGAACACGTTCAGCGTCGGCTTCGACTATCACAAGTACAACGAGACCGACCTTGCCCGCACTCTGTCCGAGCAGATCGGCGTCAAAAACTACAGCAAGCTAATCAGCCCCGACGAGTTTTGGGACACATTCCCCACAGTCCAGTACTTCATGGACGAACCTCTGGCAGACCCCTCCGCCGTGGCGCTCTACTTCGTCAGCAAGCTGGCAAGCGCTCACGTAAAAGGCGTAATGAGCGGCGAAGGCGCGGACGAGCTATTCGGGGGCTACAACATCTATCAGGAACCGCTTTCGCTGGCCAAATTCAAAAAGCTGCCGCTTCCACTGCGCAAAGCGCTGGCCGCCTTGGCACGCGCCATCCCCTTCGGCTTCAAGGGCAAGAACTTCCTGATCCGCGCCTCCAAGCCCGTCGAGGAGCGTTTCTTCGGCAACGCCGGCATCTTCTCCAAGGCCGAGCGCGAAAAGATACTCCGCAGCCCAAGCGGAGACTATCCGCCGGAACTACTCACAAAGCCTGCATATGACAAGGTCTCCCACTACGACGACATAACAAAAATGCAATACATCGACATCAACTTCTGGATGGTCGGCGACATACTGCTAAAAGCCGACAAAATGAGCATGGCAAACTCCATCGAGCTCCGAGTGCCGCTGCTCGACATAGAGGTCTTCAAGGTCAGTTCGCGCATACCCACGCAACTGCGCGTCAATAGGCACGCCACAAAGCACGCATTCCGGCTGGCCGCCAAGAAGCACCTTCCCGAAGACTGGGCCAAGCGCCGCAAGCTTGGCTTCCCCGTGCCCATCAGGATATGGCTGCGCGAGGGCAAGTACTACGGCAAGGTGCGGGCGGTATTCTCAGGAGAATCCGCCGCTAATTTCTTCGTAACCGGCGAACTGCTTCGCCTGCTGGACGCCCACAAGTCCGGCAAGGCCGACAACAGCCGCAAAATCTGGACGGTCTACACCTTCCTGATATGGCACGAACAGTATTTCAGTGAAAGGACGCCTCAGCATGAAGCCGATTAAGATCACCGACCGCAACATCATGTTCACCGAACCCATGGAGCACGGTTACGGCTTGAATCTTGGGCTTATTCTCGGGACAAACTACAATTACGTCATCGACACCGGCCTGGGCAGCGGCAGCGTTACTCCGATATTAGAATATATTGGCAATAACGTTAAACCGATAATAGTTGTCAACACTCACAGCCACTGGGATCACGTATGGGGAAACTGGATATTTGACAAAAGCCTTATAATCTCGCACACAACATGCCGCGACCTGCTGATAGAGCAATGGGACGACAGCTTGCACCGGCGTTCGGAATACATCGACGGCGAAGTGCGCAAATGCCTGCCGAACCTGGTGTTTGACGCGAGCCTGCACTTCCCCGGCGACGGAATAAGCATTTTTCATACGCCCGGCCACACGGCCGACTGCATAAGCGTCTATGACGCGGTTGAAAAAGTCCTGTACGCCGGAGACAATATCGGCGACACAGACGAGGAAATAGTCCCGCATATTAACACGGATATAGGAATTTTCCAACGCATGATTAAATTCTACAAGGAGCTCGACTTCGACTTCTGCGTATCCGGGCACAACAAGCCGCAGACGAAGGCAGTCCTTGCGCGAATGGAAGCCTCTCTGCCGGAGGCTTGGAAGAAACAGCAAAACATCGGTTAACCAGGGGGGATTTATGAGCGGCACACTGTACATCTGCGCGACGCCCATAGGCAACCTGGAAGACATCACGCTGCGGGCGCTGCGCCTGCTGCGCGAGGTCGACATAATCGCCGCCGAGGACACGCGCCACACCCGCAAGCTCCTGAATCATTTCGAGATAGCCACGCCGCTGACATCGTACCACGAGCACAACAGCCGCACCAAAGGCTCCCACCTGCTGGACTTGCTGCGAAGCGGCAAGAGCGTCGCCCTTGTAACCGACGCGGGAATGCCCGCCGTCAGCGACCCCGGCGCGGACATAGTGCGGCTCTGCCACCGGCACGGCATACACGTAACCTGCGCGCCTGGGGCTTCCGCGCACTCGGCGGCGCTGGCGGTCTCCGGGCTTGGGGGCGGCGGCTTCGTATTCGAGGGCTTTTTGCCGCGCGACGCGAAGGATCGCCGCCGCCGAATAACCGAACTGGCGGACGATACCAGGACGCACATCTTTTACGAATCCCCGCACAGGCTGCGCGAAACCGTAGCCGACCTCGCCGCCCATATAGACGCCCGGCGCAATGCCGCCGTAATAAGCGAACTCACCAAGCTGTACGAAAAAACCATCATTGGAACTCTAGCCGAATTATCCGAGCTTGTGGCGAACACCGAACTTCGCGGCGAATTTGTGATCGTCGTCGAGGGCGCAAGCAAGCAGGCCCTGCTTAAGCAGGAACGCGCCCAGTTCGACGACATGACAATTCCCCAGCACGTCGAAGCCTACATAAACACCGGCCTCGACCCAAAGTCCGCGATGAAGGCCGTAGCCCGCGACCGCGGAATCGCGAAATCGGTCGTATACAAGGAATTGCTGCAATAACGCGAACAGGAGGATAGGAAAATGAACAAAGCATTATCATCATTACTTACTGCCATACTGCTTACAGCGGCTCTGACAGGCACAGTCTTGGCCGCGTCGCCCCCGCCTCCGGCGGAGCCTCTTCCAGACCTGCCCCCCGACTTTGTTTTCGAGGCGCTGGACTGGCCGATAGTGGTGGACGGCGTACAAATCGACGCGCACCCCGCGATGCGCCCCTACGACAACGTATGCCGCATGGTTCCGCTCAGGCCAATAGCGGAGGCGTTGGGCTACGAAGTGCGGTGGCACGAAGAAACCCGCGCCCTAACCCTGGACGACACGGTAACGCTGTGGATAGGCTTGAATATGTATGAAATCGGCGGCAGCATACTGACAACAGAATGCAGCTACGGCGGAATAAGCCGGCCGCTCATCATTAACGGCGTCGCGTATGTTCCTTTCAGCTTTTTCAGGGATGTGATGGGGCTGTCGTACTCAACCACCCGCGGAGAACTGGTCAACGTCGTCAGCGGAGTCGTAACGCCATAACAAGGTCATAATAAAAGGGCTGCCCAAGCAGCCCTTTTAATTATCGTCTCGAAATTCAAACAAAGTCTTTGGAGACACGTCCAGCGCCTCCGCTATCTTAAAAATTGTCGAAATTTTAGGGTTTGCATAATAGTTTGACGATTCTAAATTTGCTATAGAAACTATGCCTACCCCGGATTTTTCTGCAAGCTTTTCCTGTGTTAAGTTTCTTAGTTTGCGGTAATACTGAACATTTAATCCTAACCTAATTAGGTTCATGCCCATTTTAACATCAGATATCATCAAAATCACCTAATAGTATTATAACCGTTTTACAACTAAACCTTTATCCAAATAATTGTGTTATAATACAATTTAATGTATGACGATTGACATATCTGACAAATTTCTGTATAATTTGTGTAATATGAAAGAGGTGAGTACAATAGCAAACGATAACAAGCTGGGGGAATTGCTCAAAAAAACAGCCCATGACAGGCAATTAAGCTTACGGGGCTTTGCCGCTATCCTGGGCGTCAGTCATTCTTATGTGAAAAAACTTATGGATGGTACGAATATCCGCAGCAACAAGCCGGTAAACCCCTCGATAGACGCGCTGCTCAAAATCGCGGACGCGCTGGAGATTCCGCGCGTAGAATTTCTGCGGCAATGCGGCTATCTTGATATCAGAGAAGATCGGGACGACGCGTCTTAGTGCGCCGCAGCGACTGCTCGTGACGCCACTTTTCGACGGCCTTGTGGTCGCCGGACAGAAGCACGTCGGGAACCGCGCGGCCAAGAACTTCCGCGGGTCGGGTGTATTGGGGATACTCCAGCAGTCCGGCGGTGAAGCTTTCCTCGGCAAATGAGCCCTCCTTGCCAAGCACTCCCGGAACAAGGCGCGCAACGGCGTCCATGAGCACCAGCGCGGCAAGCTCGCCCCCGGTCAGTACATAGTCGCCTATCGAAACCTCGTCGGTGACGATCTCTTCGACAACGCGTTCGTCAACACCCTCGTAATGGCCGCACAACAAGATAAGCGCGTCCTCGCGCGCAAACTCAGCGACCAATTCCTGCGTCAGAGGCCTTCCGGCAGGCGTCAGAAACACTACGCGCGGACTCGCCGCACAGCCAAGCCTTTCAAGCGCATGTTGATACGCGTCATAAATGGGTTGTGCCTTCATCACCATACCAAAGCCGCCGCCGTATGAATAGTCGTCAACCTGTCTGTGCTTGTTCGCGGAAAAATCACGAATATCGATACAATCAAGCTGAACAAACCCCTGGTCAAGCCCCCGCTTGAATATGCTATAACCTGCCGATGCATACACCATATCTGGAAAGAGCGTCAGCACGGAAAAACGCATTACCTCAGCCCCTTCAACAGATGGACTGTCATTACGCCGCCGTCAATGTCCACGTCAAGTATGCACTGCTTTATGGCGGGAATCAGGATCGGCTTGTCCCCTTCACGCGATACGCTGTACACATGGTTGGCCCCCGTATCAAGGATATCGGCGATATGGCCAAGCTCCTCGCCCTCGTCGGTCACAACCCGCAGACCCAACAAATCTGACCAGTAATATTCGCCTTCCTCCAGCGTCAGGGCGTCCTCGCGCGATACAATTATCTCGCCGCCCTTCAGCCTCGCGGCGGCGTCTATGTCGTCGATCCCCAGCAATTTCAGGATAACCATACCCTTGTTGTGCCAGACTCGCTCAATCTCGTAGGTTGTTGATTTAGATACATCGCCGCGTATTACCGTAATGCCGGACATACCGTCGAACCTGCCGGGGTCGTCGGTAGTCGGCAGCACTCTAAGCTCACCCTTGAGAGCGTGCGTATTCGCGATTACGCCGATTCGGAAATAGTCGTTCATGCCGCGTCCTTTCGTATCTTCAAACAAAAATCCGACAGCCGTCGGATTGTGTGATTATTAGACCTTATTGAATCTCCACAACAACACGCTTGTTATTGTGAATTGCGGATGCCTTTACCACATTTCTGATAGCCTTGGCGATCTTGCCCTGCTTGCCGATAACCTTGCCCATGTCTTCTTGAGCCACATGTAGCTCAAGCGTGATAGTACCCGAATCGCCGGTCTGCGTTACCTTAACCTGCTCGGGATTGTCAACCAAGTTCTTTGCGATAATTTCCAGCAATTCCTTCATGAGTATCCCTTCCAATCCAAGTTTACTCGGCGAAAGCTCCGGCCTTTGTCAGCAGCGCGCGTACCTTGTCCGTAGGCTGGGCTCCGTTCTTGATCCACTGCTTAGCCTGATCCACGTCTACCTTCACGACGCTTGGCTCACGCATGGGGTCGTAATACCCAAGCTGCGCGATTGCCTTGCCGTCGCGCGGAGTGCGGGCGTCGGCCACTACAATTCTGTAAAAGGGCTTCTTTTTCGCGCCCATTCTCTTGAGTCTGATCTTTACCATTGTTTCATCTCCTAAATTATATGTTATTATGATGTTGGGTGTCTAATATCTAACGAAACGGCAATCCAAGATTGCCAAGCTTGCCCAGCGCGCCGCCCATGCCCTTCTTGCCCTTGGACATGTCCGTAAAATGCTTCATCATCTTCTTCATTTCCTCGAACTGCTTTAGCAGGCGGTTGACCTCCTGGATCGAGCGGCCCGAACCCGTCGCCACGCGTTTCTTGCGCGAACCGTTCAGGATGGCGGGATTGGCGCGTTCCTTGGGCGTCATCGATAGGACTATCGCCTCCACATGAGCCATGGCCTTGTCGTCGATTTCCGCGCCGCCAAGCGCTTGTGGCGTCATCCCCGGGATCATGCCCAGGATATCCTTGAGCGGCCCCATTTTCTTTATCTGCTGCATCTGACTAAGGAAGTCGTCAAGGGTGAAGTCGCCGGCGCGCATCTTCTTTTCAAGATCAAGCGCGGCCTTCTCGTCAATGGCGTCCTGCGCTTTCTCGATAAGCGACAGCACGTCGCCCATACCAAGGATACGCGAAGCCATACGCTCCGGGTGAAACGGCCCCATGTCCTCAAGCTTTTCGCCCAGCCCCACATACTTGACGGGCTTACCCGTCACGGCCCGCACGGAAAGCGCGGCTCCGCCGCGTGTGTCGCCGTCCAGCTTGGTTATGATTATTCCGTCGATGCCAAGCTGTTCGCCAAAGCTCTGAGCCACGTTTACGGCGTCCTGTCCGGTCATGGCGTCCACCACCAGCAGTATTTCCTGCGGCGATACGACCTTCTTGACGTTCACAAGCTCGTTCATGAGCTCTTCGTTGATGTGCAGGCGCCCGGCCGTATCAAGAATCACCAGGTCATGGGAATTCTCGACGGCATACGCCAGTGACTCCTTCGCGATCCTGACGGGATCGGTCGAGCCCTCTATCGAAAACACGGGAATATTGAAGTTAGACCCAAGTATCTGCAACTGCTTCACGGCCGCCGGGCGATAAACGTCGCACGCGACCAACAGCGGCTTCTTGCCCTGCTTTCGCATCTGCCCGGCCAGCTTGCCGCAGGCCGTGGTCTTGCCCGCGCCTTGCAGCCCCACCATCATGTAAACCGTAGGCGGCCTGGGCGAAAACGTAAGCTTGCTGCCCGTTCCCCCAAGAAGCTCTATCAATTCCTCGTGCACGATCTTTACGACCTGCTGACCGGCGTTTATCCCCGAAAGGATATTTTCGCCGACGGCTTTCTGGCTGACGCGCTCCACAAAGTCCTTCACAACCTTGAAGTTGACGTCGGCCTCAAGCAAGGCAAGCCGGACTTCGCGCATAGCAGACTTGACGTCCTTTTCATTAAGAACGCCCTTGCCTCTCAGTTGCTTGAAGACGTCTTGCAGCTTTTGGGAAAGGTTTTCAAATGCCATGGCGGCCTCCAGGGGCAGGCTACTGCCGCCCGACGCTCGATAATGTTAGAGTATACATGAGAGCCGCGCGTTTGTCAACAAATTTAAGAACCCGCATTCTTTCAAATTGCGCCGCGGACAATACTGAAATCTATCTTATTGGGCGGCCGCCATAGAAGCCGGTTTGTATATCTTGCTGTCTTCCTCGGCCACATGATGCATAAGCCAGTGTAGCACAAAACCTAAAAATATTTTCATAGAGGGTAAGGTGAAATTTGAGTCAACCAATCGTTTTTCGTATTTAGCCAAGTCATGCTTCAAGCATTCATGCTGCTCCCGATGAGCATTAAAACCAGGATAGCCGATGGAAACCTGGTAATCCTCTTCATCTTTAAAATGCCGCACCGCATAGCCTTTTAAAAAGTTAATTAAATTAATGCAATACTGTCTATTCATGTACGCTCCGGGTGAGTGAATAGACAGAACAAAACTTTCCGTGACGTTAAAGAACAGCTCTTTATGCTGGTTATCTATTAGTTCTACCCCAAGAGCATAGCTGTCCTTCCACATAACCCCTCCGCTGTCCCACATCTTCATTCCCCTTCCTGATCGTACGCGTTTCGACCAAAATCGCTATCGTACGCTCATACACTAGAACAACCATAACACAGAAAAATATTTTTGTCAATTGAGTAATGGGCATATGCCGTCAGAGCGCGGATATGCACTCTTTTCAACCTATTCTACGTTCTAATAAGGAGGCAGGGTGTATTCACCGTCAATTTCCTCAAACTCTTCCGATCCTACGCCGCATACAGAGCACCTGTCGGGCGGATTCTCTCCTTCAAAAACATATCCGCACGGTATGCAAATCCATTTTTTCATATAAGCGTCTCTCCTTTGAAATAGTTTTTTGTTTGATTTTAGAACCTGTGTTCAATACCCGAAATGTCGGCTGGAAGTGGCGATTTTTCGCCAATCTAGGAAGGAGCGACGCCCGGGGCCCCCGCAAAGCCCGGTTTTGGCTTTGTGGGGTGGACTGAGCGTACCTATAGCGGTACGCAAGGATGCTGTGTGCCGGTTGGCACACGTTTAGCATCCGAAGCGCCAGCGTAGGCGGAGCGACTGACGACTCGGGGTCCCCATAAAGCCCGGTTTTGGCTTTATGGGGTGGACTGTGGCGGAAAATCGGGGTCCCCACGAAGCCCGATTTTGGATTCGTGGGGTAGAGTTTGACCTTCCAGACGGCGTTAAGCGGTATTGAACACAGGTTCTTATATGCCTGTATTATTAACTTTCAATGACATATTATAACATATTTCCAGGTTCACCGCAAACAAATTTTTTTGGACTGTAAACTTACCGAATCAAATATTACCTATGTACAAACAGAGTCGTCTGTGTTAAACTACGTAGTAGAGCGAAAAACAGTGTGAGGGGGAGATCGGCATGAAAAAACATGGAAACGTAATCGTGGAAGCGACCGAAATAAAACTAATAGTCTGCAATATGTGCGCGTGTGACATCGACATCACCAGCCACCCCTACGTCGACAATCATATTTCTATCGAAAAAGTGTGGCATTACGGCTCCCCTTTTGACGGAGAGCTTCACTCGATAGACCTGTGCTCCGCGTGTTATAACAAATTTTTACAAACTCTGATGATAGCTCCAAACTTAGACGGAGACAGGGAGAATCAGCTATGTTTGAACACAGGCAAGCCGTAAGCGGCCGCGAAGGCTACGACATAATGCTGTCCGTAGTCTCCGACATGCTGGCGGATGAAAATGACGTCTGCGCAAACCTCGCCAACATCGGCGCGGTTATAAATATGTACATGGACAGGCTCAACTGGGTCGGCTTCTATATAATGAAGGACGGCGAACTGGTACTGGGCCCGTTTCAGGGCAAGCCGGCGTGCGTGCGCATCAAGGTCGGCAGCGGAGTGTGCGGTACGGCGGCGGCGCGGCGCGAAGTCGTAGTGGTGGACGACGTACATCAATTCGAGGGGCACATAGCATGTGACAGCGCCAGCAACTCCGAGATCGTACTGCCGGTATACCAGCACGGCCAGGTCTACGGCGTACTGGACATTGATAGCCCCGAATTCTCGCGCTTTGGCGAACTCGAACAGGAAGTTCTGACCAAGCTCGCCGACAAGATAAGTTCATTCCTCAGGAAATAACAGACCTCTTCGGAAATTTGGCAATGCCGGATTTGCGCGGTTTTTTGTCACAAAGCAAGAAGTGACGAACACCGCGTACCCGCAGTGGTACACAAGTAAGGAGTGGCGCCGCATTGCGGAAAAAAACAGCTAGGGTGTGTTTTCAAACCCGCTTTGGGTGAAATTTTGAGGCAATTTTTCGCTGGGCTAGGAAGCGCCGACGACGCATAATGACATGATTCTGCTAGGATGCTGTGTGCCAGTGGCACACGTTTAGCATCTGGAGCGCCAGCGCAAGAGGAGGCGCTGACAACGCCCAGCGGAAAATTGACCAAAATTACGCCCAAATGGGGTTTGAAAACACTCCCTAAGGCGGCGTTGACTAATTTCCTAAGAGGTCTAATATGCGCAGCGCTATACGAAGGCTTATCGAGCTCACCGGCTTAAACCAGTTTATCAGGTTCTCGCTTGTTGGCGTTTCCAATACGCTAATATTTTACATCATATACCTGGCGATGCTTAGGATCGGGTTCTCATACGTCATAGCCGTAACGGTTGGAACTGCCGTCGGAATTATTAACAGCTACGTCCTGAACAAGATATTCACCTTCCGATCCGGCAGGAAAGCCGACGGCAAACAGCTAGGCGAAACAATCAGATTTGTGACCGTATATGTTGTACAATACTTTGTCAACATTGCGGTCATTTCAGTGTGCGTAAATGTTTTCGGCATAGCCCCGGAGCTGGCGGGGCTTCCGGCTGTCGCTATCGGCGTAATCGTAAGCTTCATAGGCCACAAATACTGGACATTCCGCAAGTAACCGCTATTATTGATCTAAGAACCTGTGGTCAATACCGCTCAACGCCGTCTAGAAGGTCGATTTTCCGCTACTCTTTGTCAGTCGCTCCGCCTACGCTGGCGCTTCGGATGCTAAACGTGTGCCACCGGCACACAGCATCCTTGCGTACCACTATGGGTACGCTCAGTCCACCCCACAAAGCCAAAACCGGGCTTTGCGGGGGCCCCGGGCGTCGCTCCTTCCTAGATTGGCGAAAAATCGCCACTTCCAGCCAGCATTTCGGGTATTGACCACAGGTTCTAACTCCCCCGTCAGCCGTGCGTACAGTTCGCGGACGGCGTCGGCATCGTGTAAGCTTATGAATATGTTATGGAGCAGGAATTCCGGGTAAAATCCCGGCGGCAAAGGGTGGTAGTATTCGATTCTAAGCGTAGGGGACTGTCTTGGCTGCACATACAGCAGTCCCTGCCAGAAATGGCCTTTCATAGCGCCGAATGTCTGATAATTTCTCCCTAAAAACCCAAATCCCGTTACGACCGGCATACCGGGAGATTCAAAAAGAACTTCAAAGCTTTCCTCGAAAAGGGCCGCGCCGTTTATACGCGAAATGGGAACGCGAGTACCGTGCAAGCCTCCGATGATAAGACCCATCTCGTTCGCTTCGGATATGTAGTCAATTTCTATGCGCGGGTCGCTTTCGGCGTAGGCGAATATGGCTGCAAACGCCGTTACCGTGACACACGTGACACCAAGCCATACTTTCCGTTCCCTGCTGCGCCTCTTGGACGCCGCGGCGTCGCGCTCGTCGTCCGGGGGACGCTTTTCAAAAACGCTGCCGTAATCCCTAAAGTATTTTCGGTCGAAGATGACGGCGCAAAGAAGGGGAAGCTGAGCCAGCACAGAAGTCCACTCCCCAAAAAAGACCGCGCCCAGCAATGAAATCATGGCACAAAAACTATATGCAAGCGACATCTTTGCGCGGTAATGACAAAGAGCCTGCTCATCATACCGCTCGATCTCTGCTTCAAGATTTTTCTTCCAGGATTTGTCCAAGCCTCTTCTGCCGCTGAACTTGAGTACCGCATCAATTATGATTAGCGGGATACAACATAACATAAGCACAAGGGCTATCGTTGACGGATTAATCATATCAATTGCCCACGGCGGAGGCAAGTGCGGAGGCAAGCCGCGCAAATTCTTCAAGAGAGAGGGCTTCGCCGCGGATATTCTTATCCAGACCGCATCCGGTCAGTATGCTTCCAATGGCCTCCTTGCTCAGCGCCGGACCTTCCATGTTGAAGATACAGTTCACCAGGGTCTTGCGGCGCTGTGCGAAGGCGGCTTTTATTACGCCAAAAAGAAGTCTTTCATCGGCGGTTTGTACGGGCGGGGGTTGGAATACGTCCAAGTGAACTACGGCGGAATCAACGCCCGGGCGCGGAATAAAGCAATTGCGCGGGACATTTGCCACCAGCCGGGCTGACGCGCGGTAGGCCACTCCCAATGTAAGCGCACCGTAATCGCGGCTGGAGGGCTTTGCAAGTATACGGTCAGCGACTTCACGCTGAATCATGACTGTAACGGATCTGACTGGGGCTGAACCTTCAAGCAGAGACATTATCAATGGCGTGGTGATATAGTATGGAAGGTTGGCCACGACCTTGAAGGAGGTATAGCCGTGAGCACGCGCAATTTCCTGCCAGTCGCACGTCATGGCGTCGGCATTCATAACAGTAAGGTTCTGATGCCCGGACAGTGTAGACTCAAGCAGCCTGGCAAGTTGCGGGTCTATCTCCACTGCTATCACATGCCCGGAACGCGCCAAAAGAGCCTGAGTCAGCGCGCCAAGACCCGGCCCGATCTCGACCACAAGCTCATTTGCGGACACATCCGCCGCGGCGCATATCTTTTCCAGTACAAATTGGTCAATCAGGAAGTTTTGGCCAAGGTTCTTCTTGACACGCAGATCGTGGGCGCTTATCAGCTCGCGTGTTGTGGAATATGACGCTATCGGATTATTCATCATCTCTATTCGATTTCACTGAAGTCCTGTACGCGCACAGCTTCGCCGACAGCAAGCTGTATCTGACCCCATTCAAACGGCGCGCCATCTATTGAATAGGACACATGCGTAACTTCCGCGAACAACCCTATTGTGTTGGTAAGCGCCATAAACACCGTGCTCATGGTTCCGTCGCCAAAGTCCTGCCAGTCCCGAAAGCTTGAGGACAAATCCACGTGCGCCAGGTTTTCGGCCCGGTGTATTTCTATAGAGTTCAGGGCGGCGGCGTAGGGCAGCAGAGGCGCGGCGGCAGGCGGCGGCGTACTAAGCTCGTGAGCCAGCAAGGGAACAATATCCGTATTGGTCAATACGCTTAGGGGACGCGGTTCAACTTCTATAGTGTTTTCCACAATGTTGGGGAAAAGGACAAAGAGCGGCAGTGTGGCCGGCCCGCGCAAAATTTCATACATCGTTACAACGAAAGTTCCCAGCTCGTTTGGATGAACAGACTTCACCAGTCCGACACCCTCCGCGTAATAATATCTCTCTTCAAAGCCCCCCGGCGTAGTAGTAGTAACCTGAATCGCGGTAAATGTTCCGACGGGCGTCTCGACCTGGGCATCTACGGCGGTTATCTGGGATATTTCAGGGCCGTTGCTCCAGCTTGTCCCGACTTCTATCGGCCCCTGCAGGATTATAAAGTCGATTGAGGGGGCGACATGGGTCAGGTTTTCAATATTGTAATGGAACGGGTCGCCGAAGATAAGGCGCACCTGCTCCTCTCCGGCCTCGATTATCTCAAGCGACGGCGGAAAGTGCGAGGCTGTGACCATGCGCTGGGCGCGGTTTCCGCTGATATAAGTATTGTAGATCATGCGCGTGCCGGGGCTTTCCATACCTTCTACCGTGTAGATTATCATAGTATCAGGCATTAACGGAAAGAAAGCCGCCGCACCTTCCGCGCCTGCTATGTCCGCTTGGGCGGCGCAGGCAGGCATTGCCAGAGCTAACATGACCGGTATCGTCAGAAGAAGTTTTTTCATTCGTTTCATATGTGACTCCTCTCAATCATTCGTATGGGCGCTATCATATAGCCGAAAGGATGAGCTTGATTATCTCGTCTCTTCCGTTGGCTTGTTTGGCGTGAGACATTTTTTCGATAAAAACGTGGCGCTCGGCGTGAAGCTTGTAAGTCTCCCGGACAAGATCTTGGGGAGTCAGAGACTCTTCCGGCATTACCGCGGCAAACCCGCGGCGCACGAAAGATTCGGCATTTTGAACCTGGTCGCCGCGGGAGGCCTTGGCGAGAGGTATCAGCAGAGTCGGCTTGTGCAGCGCAAGCAGTTCCTGTATCGCGTTTGCTCCGGCGCGCGAGATTACTATGTCGGCCGCGGCCAGTACATGCGGGAGGTCTGACTTGAGATATTCAAACTGGGCGTAGCCGGGTTGATCCAAGGGTACGGCATTGCCCTTGCCGACTATGTGCGCGACCTGGAATTCGTTAAGCAATACCGGCAGCGCAGAGCGCACGGCTTCGTTGATTGTCCGGGAGCCCGACGAACCGCCGATTACCAGCAGCACAGGTTTGGTATCCGTAAAGCCGGCCAGCGCGAGTCCGGTGGACTTCTTCCCTTGAAATATTTCGGATCGCAGCGGCGTACCCGTAAGAACCCCCTTGTTTTTCGGAACACGCGCCAATGTCTCGGGAAAGCTGACGCATACGCGCTGGACAAATGGAAACGAGAGCTTGTTTGCCAAACCCGGCGTTATGTCCGATTCGTGTATTATGGACTTTATGTCAAGCAGACGCGCCGCGAAAACCACGGGCACGCTGACATAGCCGCCCTTCGAGAAAACCAGGCTTGGGCGCAGTCCAGCCATTACACGCCTCGCGTCGTGTATACCCTTCGCGAAGAGTAATTGGTCGCGCACATTCCTGACAATGCTGGTCGGGGAGAGTGAGCGCCTCAGCTTGCCCGCCGATATTTCATGAAAAGTCAGTCCGGCGTCGCGAGCCAATTCGGATTCAATTGAGTGCGCCGCACCTATGTAGTGTACCTCAAATCCGGCTTCGTGCAACGCGTCCAGCAGAGCAAGGTTGGGTACAACATGTCCGGCCGTTCCGCCGCCTGTCAGGACAATTGTTTTTCGCATGTAAAAGCTCCCGGTGGTATTTCGTAGTAGTATTTTACTAGAAACGCACCCGAAGTTCAATAGCAAAAGTGAAGGGGTTTTGGAGTATTGCGCAATATTTTGCCAAATGTCTTGTCAATCCGCTTTATGGATATTATAATTGATATATTCAGTAACTTCTTGCGACGAAAGAGGTACGTATGAAAATAATTTCACTGAACTCGAGCTTGCCAAACTATGACAACAACCTGGCTCAAGCTCTTCAAGTTATCCACGAGACGCTGTCGGAGCTTGGCGTAGAGGTCGTACAAATCAACCTTGCGCTCATGTCGACTTCCTATTACGACGGCGAAAGGAGCGCGGCGCTGGATAACATTGTCAAATCTATTGACAGCGCTAACGCTATTATCCTTGGTTCATCCATCTCGAACATCGGCAAGGGGGCGGCGTTCGAGATGTTTGCCGAACATCTTGAGCACGCGGCCTACAAAAACTGCCTAAGCGGCAAGAACTGTATGCTTGTGCTCACTCACAGAGGCGGCGGCGTACGGGCGTCGCTTGAAGGATATTCGCGGGCGCTGAACTTTGTCGGAGCAAACGATTCGGTCAAGATCGCTTTGAGAAGGGATCAGCTTGGCAGGCCGCCGGAGGGGGACGTCCGCGCTTACTTGGAACGCCAGACCGAAGATTTTTACAGAATCGCAAAAGCGAACCGCAAGTTCTACCTGCCGGACGAAAGCCTGGGTGAATTACGCGAAGATTCAGCTCTATCAAGCGGTGCGCAGCTTAGGCTGCTGCCGGAGCCGGAGGCCGGTAAAAGACCGGAAAACGAGTTGCTGCGCAAGCTCGGCATTGACAGTATCCGCGAGGAACAGGAACGCGACATCAACGAGATAACACAGTTTTTCGCCGGCAAGCTAAGCGCCCAGGGCCAGCCTTCCGAGCTCTCGTCGACAAGGAAGCCCAGCGTTCTGCCAAGAGTCATGACCGAAGAACTGGACGACGACGCCACCGCCCCGCCAAGGCTCCCCACGTGCCGTCAGTTGACCCAAAGCCTTACGCATCACTTTCAACCCCAGATGGCGGCGGGCGTCGCGGAGACGATCCAGTTCAATATCAGCGGCGACGAGGCATTCTCCGGCTTTATTACCATCAACAACAGCGAATGCGAGTTCGCGGAAGGCGAATCCGACAGCCCCGACATAACCATCCTTGCCGACAGCGACATCTGGAAGCAGGTAGTAAAAGGCAAAGTGACCGCGCAAAAAGCGTTCATGGTAGGCCAATTGAAAGTGCGCGGAAACTTTGTGCTTCTCTCAAAATTCGAGCAGCTCTTCAACACAAGCTCACTAAGATAATAGCCCGGAACCTGTTCTCAAATCCTGCGCATTGCGAAAATTGACCGCAAAGCCGGCATCGCAGGGTTCCCGGACATATCTAATAAACTCCCCGGAGGTGTAAAATGTCAAACCTGTTCTCAAAACTTCAAATAGGCAGCCTGGAGATCAAAAACCGGATAGCCATGCCCCCCATGTGCATGTATTCCGCCACAGAGGGCCGCGCATCCGACTTCCATATCCACCACTACGCCGCCCGCGCCATAGGCGGTACGGGTCTGATAATAGTAGAAGCCACGGGCGTTGTCCCTGAAGGCAGGATCACAGATAACTGCCTGGGAGCCTATGACGACGCCCAAGTCGAAGGACTTAGCCATATAGCGCGCGTCATCAAGTGTTACGGCTCCGCGGCCGCCATTCAACTGGGTCACGCCGGCAGAAAGTGCGAAGCCACCGTCCCTGAAATCTACGCCCCATCCCCCATCCTATACGACAGCATCTACAAAACCCCGGTTCAAATGACCCAAGGCCATATAGACGTCACGGTAGAAGCCTTTAAACAAGCCGCCGCCCGCGCAGCCGCCGCAGGCTTCGACATGATAGAAATCCACGGAGCGCACGGCTACCTGCTCGCAAGCTTCCTGTCCCCCATCACCAACACCCGCACAGATGAATACGGCGGCAGCTACGAAAATCGCGTACGTTTTCTTGGCCGCGTCATTGACGCCGTGAAGCAGAGCTTCCATGGCCCAATCTGCGTTCGTATCTCCGCCTCCGACTACATTGAGGGCGGCAACGTCCCGGAAGACCTGGCAGCCATGATAAATATCGTAAAGGAGAAGGGTATAGACATCCTTAACGTAAGCTCTGGCGGAACTACCCCGGCAAGACCATCCGCCTACCCCGGCTATCAGCTCACATTCGCCGAAACCATCGCAAAGTTGACCGGGCTTCCCGTAATCGCGGGCGGTATGCTGACTTCACCCGTCCACATGGAAGAAATCATCACAAACAAACGCGCCGACATGGTGTATGTAGGCCGCGAACTCCTGCGTAATCCCAATTTTCCCCTGCACGCCTCCACGGCGCTGAACGCAAACATGCCCTGGCCCAGACAATACGAACGCGCGAAGCCCTAAGAGCCTGTTTAATACTTGCAATATAATACAGAATTTACTTCATCCAAAAAGTGAGCAGAATTTTAATTAGAAGCAAAACATCAGTAGTTTCCGCGGTTGGGTTCGTATTGACCTTGTATTGAAGAGCAGTCAGCAGGTGTTGAAATGTTGTCTCGTCGGCATTGAGAAACCCTTCGCCGCGCTCTACGCTGTCAATAGCATCCGCCGCTATTTTTTTCAACGAATCGTTAGAGGTGATAATAGATACGCGCATAGGGGCTCGATCAGACTTTTGGGCAGGGACTTTATCCAACACCGAGTCCATATTGAATTCACGAAGGAAAAGCCTTACATTTTCTTCGGTATAATGGTTACAGTTTTCATCGTAATCTTTCATACCAACTACATAATAGGGATTGTACCTTGCTATCTGAGCGAGTACCATTGCCCTTTTCAGAGATATCTCCCCTTTTGTATCAATCACTGACAAAGATCTAAAGTCCGTGTATCCCCCAAGCTCTTTCGCATCCTCTTTTTTAATAGGATTTTTCTTTAAGTCTTCAAATATTCGTTTAACTACCTTTTCCGCTTGGCTTTTGTTGTGGGTAATATCGCCTTTGTGTATGTCAAGGCTGGCGATCTGCTGCTTGGTTAATTCAAACATTTTCATCACTCCATTTTAAAATTTGAGTATAATACATTATATGTATTATAAATGTACATTTATTGTACATTATAAATTCTGTATTGTCAATTGTTTTTAAAAAAATTGTATAAAAAAACGCTGCCATTGAGTGGCAGCGTTTTTCACATTACTTTACAAAGTCACCGTCGTCAGCGAGGACGTCGTGTTCGTCGAAGTCGAGATCGTCAAGATCGTCGAAATCTTCATAGAGATCGTACTCGTCGTCGTTCATCTTCTGCACAACTTTCATAACGATAAAGGCGACAAGCGCCGCAAATGCGATGCAAATAAGCACGCAAAGCAAGATATGCGTTACGTTATGCTTGGCCCTTAGTTCGCTGAGCATGGCTTTTTTGAGTTCTACCATAGTGTTAAGGGGAGCAAGCGCGACATTTTTCATTAACAATCACTCCTAAGTTTTTAGTTTCCTGGTTTGTACGGCCAGTTATTTCATATTGCTCTTTCTAAAGAAGAGGCTGTTATTTTTTCGCCATTCATTGCTGCGGATAAGCTCGTTGTATTCATTGTAGGCACGCTTCATAATCTGTTTTTCGTCATGAAACTTTAGAAGGTGGTAGGCTTCGTGCTGCTTATAAAAGCCTGCGTCGGCAAAGTGCTCTTCGGCCTGAGGCCTGCAGTAGAACGAATCGGCAATCATCAAGTACCAATATACGGTTTTATAGATGACGTCTGCGCCGCCTCGGAAGTTATATTGGGTCTTTCCGATATACTTCACAATCCGTGCGTTTACTCCGGTTTCCTCCTTGACTTCGCGTATGGCGGTCTGCTTGTACGTTTCACCCTCTTCGGTAGCACCCTTAGGCATCACCCACCCCATGTACCTTCCGTTTTGATTCTTATACAGGCAAAGAATTTTGTTCTTGTGAATAACAACCCCTCCGCAGCTTACAACTTGGATCACAGAGATTCCTCCGATACAGCGGAACATAGTACCCGCGGTGGGCTAGGGCAGCGCACGCGCCGAAAAACAAGCCGGCACAACAGCTGCTCAATTCATTATATATCGTGTTGCCAACTTTTTCAACTCTTTTTTTTGGATATGTACTTTATAGTCTCTGAAATTTCATCAAAAATATTCACTCCGGTGGCCGGAAGCTTCATTCAGGTATCGAGAAGCTTCGCAAGCTCAGTACTTGTTCTAAGAACCCGCGGTCATGCTTGCACAAAACTTGGTCAAAATTAATATCATACTATTGTAACCTGAGTTCGACGAAGTCGAATCAGCCGCGTAAGCGGCTGAAAATGCGAAGCATTTTTCAGGTTATCCGCAGAATTCTTTGACGTGCCCGTAGGGCACGGAGTGCGGTAGTTTTCCTGCAAATTCTGCGGATATAATCGAAGTTCGATGAACGGTTTTTGTTCATCGAACTCACATTATTGTAGAGCACGCTCCAAGGAGGCAGTCATGGGCTTAATACTGGAACTTAAAGACATAGGCATGAACTTTCATGATCCGGTCAATGAGACCATTGCGATAGAAGATGTTAGCTTTGACGTTTATGAAGGTGAATTTGTGAGCATTGTCGGGCCCTCGGGCTGCGGCAAATCAACGCTGCTCTCGATAATATCAAGCTTGCTGGCGCCTTCGCGCGGTGAGTGTTTGATCGGCGGTAAAACGGCCGCCGAAGGGAAAAAGACACGGCGTACGGTTGGATACATGCTCCAAAGCGACCACCTCTTTGAGTGGCGCACAATTCTTGGCAACGCGCTGCTGGGGCTCGAAGTGCGCGGCGAGCTGTGCGCTCAAAACCGAGCCGCCTGCGAGAGCCTGCTGGCGCGCTACGGTTTGTCGGAGTTTCGCAACCATCGGCCATCTCAGCTTTCAGGCGGCATGAGACAGAGAGCCGCACTGATCCGCACCCTTGCCATAGACCCCAGCATACTGCTTCTCGACGAGCCCTTCAGCGCTCTGGACTACCAAACGCGCCTGCGCGTAGCCGACGACATAGCGACGATCATCCGCAAGGAGGGTAAGACGGCAGTGCTGGTAACGCACGACATCTCGGAAGCCGTAAGCGTGTCCGACCGCGTGATAGTACTGAGCAAGCGCCCTTCGCGAATTATAAACATACATCACGTTGGCCTGTCAAACATAGAGACTTCTCCCATCAAGGCACGTGAACACCCCGATTTTCGTAAATATTTCAACCTGATATGGAAGGAGCTGGAGGTCTAGTGGATACTACCGCACTCGCACATACGCCGGAGCATGACGCATACCTGCGCGCGGTGAAGCGGAGGCGGCGGCTTGTGCTTATTACACAGGCGGCGCTTGCGGCCAGCTTCTTTGGCTTGTGGGAGCTTGCCGCGCGCGCGCGCGTCATCGACGCGTTCATATTCAGCCAGCCGACGCGCATTATCTCGGGCGCTCAGGGGCTTCTCGCGACGGGCCAACTCTGGCAGCACATCGGCTCCACACTGGGCATGACATTGCTCGGCTTTGCCCTGAGCAGCCTGCTTGGCGTCGCAATCGCCATGGCGCTCTGGTGGAACGAGTTCTTGCGAAAGGTGCTCGAGCCATACCTGGTTATGTTCAACTCAATGCCCAAAACAGCCCTGGCGCCCGTCATAATCGTTATGTTCGGCACTAACTTCCGGTCCGTGCTTATTACGGCAATACTCACATCCATTATAGTCACCATCATGAACATGCTGCAAGCCTTCCTTGAGGTCAACCAAGAAAAGATCAAACTTATATTCACCTTCGGCGGAACAAAGCTCCAAGCTCTGACCAAGGTAATTCTGCCGGCAAGCGTGCCCTCTATATTCAACACGCTGCGCATAAACATCGGACTGTCATTCATAGGTGTGGTCGTAGGAGAATTCCTAGTCGCGAACACCGGTCTGGGGTTCCTGATTATCTACGGGTCACAGATATTCCGAATGGACTGGGTCATGCTCAGTATCATGCTCCTGATGCTGATGGCGGCAGGACTTTACCGTACGGTCGCATGGCTCGAAAAATTAATCGGCTTCAAATCGTAGCATACTTGACATATCAAAGCCATTGATATACAATATATGTATAAAGAAAACAGGCGTGGGTATAATAACCCGCACCTGTTCCCGCCAACCATTGAGGCAGTTGGCCTCGCAGCATCCTTATTTAATAGTTAAGAATAGCCGCTCGTCCTTGCCACGGTAGGAGCGGTTATTTCTTGTTATACTTATAGGACAGGTACGTAATAAGTATGGAAAGACAAGAACAATTAAGCCGAACTATGATAAAGAGATTTAAGTCCATCAAAGAGTGCGAATTAGATTTAAACAAAATCAACGTGCTTATCGGTGCGAATAATGCGGGCAAGTCCAATTTCGTTTCTGTTTTTGACTTACTGAAAAACTATACGCAGTGCGAGCTATAGAAAAAAATCTCTTCGAGAGGAGAGTTTCACGATGAAGCGGCTTTACATACTTTACGAAGGGGCAAATTTTGTAAACATAGTTCTTAACCCCTGTCTGCAAAACGTGGGCGTTATTGCTATGGCTATCCCCGATTACTCAAAAGTTAGTGGCGGTATAGACTTAGCAGAACAAATCAGTATTGATAAAATCTCAAGAAAGCGCCGCCATTTTGCAAACTGGTTAACCAAGCTAACCGCTTGGTCAAAGGAGGATGTGTAATGACGAATATGCCTGAGATTAGGTTCAAGGGGTTTACTGACGCTTGGACACAGCGGAAATTAGGCGAGGTTGTCGAGAAATTAAAATCCTATTCATTATCTCGTGATGTTGAAACCAACGATGCAACAGGATATAGGTATATCCATTATGGTGATATTCATAAGCAAGTAGCCGATATGGTTACTCGCGATGAGCAACTTCCAAACATTAAGATTGGCAACTATATCCCCATTGCTCAAGGTGATTTGGTTTTAGCCGATGCCTCGGAAGATTACACAGGGATTGCTGAACCATGTGTTGTTTTGCATACTCCAAAAGATAAAATCATTGCAGGGTTGCATACAATCGCAATACGCCCAATAGACACAAACCCATTATTTTTATATCACCTTTTCCATACAGACGGATTCAAAAAATTTGGCAGTCATGTTGGAACAGGCTTAAAAGTATTTGGAATAACCTTTACGAATTTAGCTCAATACGATATGAAAGCCCCAACGCTCCCCGAACAAACCGCCATCGGCTCATTCTTCCGCACTCTTGACGATATTATCCATGCCACCCAGCGAAAAGTTGCTTTGTTGAAACAGCTAAAGACGGCATACTTACAACAGATGTTTCCGCAAGATGGGGAGCGTGTGCCGAGAGTGAGGTTCGCTGGGTTCGCTGGGGATTGGGAAATTCGGACGATAGAAAGTTTTGCGGATGTAAAAACTGGTGGCAAGGACACACAAGACGCTATTTCGGATGGTGAATACGATTTTTACGTCCGTTCGCCCAAAATTGAAAAAATAAACTCATATTCATTTGATGGCGAGGCAGTCTTAACTGTTGGTGATGGGGTTGGGGTTGGTAAAGTTTTTCATTATGTGAATGGAAAGTTTGACTACCATCAAAGAGTATATAAAATATCGGATTTTAATGATGTATATGGTTTGTTTTTCTACCAGTATTTTGCCACAAACTTCATAAAGGAATCGCAAAAATATAACGCTAAAACTTCGGTAGACTCTGTGAGAAGAGAAATGATAACTAAAATGCTTATTCCATGCCCAGCTATTGAAGAACAAATCACAATAGGCGATTTTTTCCACAATCTCGACACGCAAATAACCACCCAATCTGAAAAAGCGGAAAAACTAAAACAACTAAAATCTGCATATCTACAAAAAATGTTCACCTAAAAAGGCGCATATGCGCCTTTTTGCTCACTCAAGCATAGCTAAGTATTTGGTAATTTTATCATTGTCTTGATTTTCAAGCTCTGGATAATGTGTAGATACATTTTTTGCGTGGCGGTTACGCTGAAATGACCAAGTCTTTTGACGATACCGGCAATGGACACGCCTGCAAAAATTAACGTTGAGGCGGCTATGTATCGAAATTATAGGAACTTCGGCTTTTTTGCATATCCTGATACCAACTAGAAGTAAGTATATAACTTCAAATGGCGTCATACGCATCCCCCCTTTCCGTAAGGAGCAGGGAGCAAGACCAACCGCCTGATTGGACATCCATATTATAACATATTTAGACACTGTAGAGCAAGATGTTTTAACTATTCATTGCCATTTAAATAGTACTTGAAGATAGTTATTTCCAGTTGTATTCCCCTTTGGGCAGCGGTTGATTTTCCAACTTGCTCGAATCCCATCTTCGTCCAAAAATCTATCCCACGTGTATTTTTGTCAATTACGCCAAGTCTGACCTCATTGCGACATATACTCTCTGATGCTCTAAGTATGGATTTTGCAATTTCTGTGCCGATACCTCGGCCTTTTAGTCCTCCATGCACCAGCAGCAATCCAATCAACACACAATTTGGATCAGGAAAACCTACCAGCAAGTCCAATACCGCGACGATACTGCCGTCTCTCCATATTCCGACAAAGTGCTTGTCACTCAGGTTAAAACCTTCGGGCACGGCCGTAATTCCCGATAAAATGTCGGATAGTTCCGCCCTCTTCCCCTCCGTAAGCAGAAAGAAGTCTTGATTTGTCTCGTACACTTCCAAGACGTCATTATAATTGTCTTCAGTTATGGGCACAATTTCGTATACACTTAGAATATGCCGTAACTCAGCTAACATTTCTTTGCTCCTGTCTTTTTGTATGCGCAAGTTATAGACCTCCCGTTCATTACTGCACGGGAGGTCTTGTTTGTTAGCGTATTGGGCTTCCAAGGTATGGCAGGAAGCGCCCTGCGGTATGGTCGAAGTAGTATAGCTGCCCGACGTGTCTATCCCACTGGGAATCGCGGAAGTTGTGGAACAATTCCAGGGCGTTGTTCTCAAAGTGGAAGTATTCCCACTCACGCGGGCCGTCAAAGCGCGGCCTGTATGGAACGAACTCCGTGCCTTGCAGGATAAAGACTTCTCCTATATGTCTCGTAATTCCCGGGAAAAACGGAACGTAGTGTCCCTCATCATCTTGGAAGTAGAGCTGCGGCTTCCAGATGAAGCCAATGTCCGGGTAATTAACAAAGCCCATCTGCCACGGGTTTGAACTTCCGGCATTGCTGAACCACGGCGCGTTAACGGGAGCGTGCTGCAGAGGGTTGTTGACAGTGTCCCAAGGCCCGGTACCGTCGGTGCTCCATAACAATGGATTCTGAGCGCCCCAGCTTCCCGGGTTGTTGCTGTACCATTGGAATGGGTGACCCTGATCGCCGCCCCACTGCCATGGGTTGTTGGTTCCGGCCCAGTACCACGGGTTGTTTGCGCTCCACCACTGCCAGCCGTGTTCGGTTTCGCCCCATATCCAGTTAGGATCATGTTCGACCAGCGTCCAAGTCTCGGTATTTTCATTCCATACCCAGTCTTGGGTTGGCGGGCCGATCCACTGGCCGGCTCCGGCCGGATTCCGGCCGTCAAACGTCCATGGCTGCTGTATGCCGTCTAGACGCCACGAACCATCCCAGCCCCATGTTCCGCCCCAGCCCCAATGCATTGAGCCGTCCGATCCCCAATTGCCGCTCCAGTTCCACCATGGGCTGTTTGCAACGTTCCAGTGCCACTGTAAGTCGTTAGTATCCACGAAGTGCGGCGGATTGTTTGGGCTGCCCCATTGCCAGGGATTGCTTGAACCGCCCCAGTGATGCCAGGGATTGTTTGAGCCGCCCCAATGGAACCAGGGGTTGTTGTGTTCGCCGAAGCCCCATTGATTCCAGTTGTTGGCATTGCCGCTCCATTGCCATGGATGGTTTGCTCCGCTCCATTGCCATGGGTTGCTGTCGCCGCCCCAGTTGTACCATGGGAAATGGGTATAGCCCCAGAACCAAGGCACGTACAGATGGTACGACCCTTGCGACCAGAAGTACACACGGCCGATATATGGCGTTACTCCGGGGATAAAGCTGCCACGCTGTCCGGTGTCTGGGTCGATGTAGAACAGATTGCCGGTAAAGTTAGTATTCACTCCGGGAAAGAACGGGTAGAAGTGATTATTCGAGCGGAAATAAAGCAGAGTCCGGCCGGTGTTGAACGGATTGAACCTGAAAAAATCATCGTCGTAGAAGAACCAAAGCGGCTCCGCGTCAAAACCGTCGCCGCGGTAATGCGGGATAAAGTGCCCGTCGCGGTTTACGAAAAGCTGACCGGCAAAGCGCAGGTCGGCAAATGTCGGGCGCGGCGGCAGAACGTCCACGATGTTCGGGAGAGTATCGCCGTTAATGCGCTCGGCTATGTTCACGCCGTCAAGTATGACGGTCATTACATTGAATCGCCCGTCCATCTGAGGGACGCCGCCGGGCGGAGACAAACGAACCTGCCGGCCCATGACGTTATTGTGCAGAAACGCCCGGGCGTGCTCGTTGTTGTTGGGCACGGAAATTATCGGGCTTACGCCATGGATGCGCACAAGCGCCGTCTGACCGCCGCTTAGCTGTACGCGGATCGCAGATGTGCTGACAATCTGGGTTACGGTCGCGTCCGTTATGTGTGTGATCTGCACATTGGCGTAGACAACCGCCGCCGGCAGCAGCGACAATACCAGAATCAGCGCCAGAATTCTCTTTACGATCAATGCTTTCACCTCTCGGTTTAAGTTTGTGTGACACTGCTGAGCTATGCTATGCCGTCGAATACGTCTTCGACCTTTATCAGAAGATCATCAAAGAGCAATGTCTTGAATTCGTAAACGACGGCGGCTTTTTCATCGTCGGTCATGCTTTTAATTACATAATCAGGGTATATTTGATAGATATCATGAAGCTCATATGTTCCGTCGGTGTTATAATAAACTTCTATCGAGCGATTGTTTGTGTCGACCAGCCAGTATTCTTTTACGCCGCAGCGCGCGTAAAGGTTCTTTTTATAGCCCTTGTCACGTTTCGCGGTTGCGGGCGAGAGTACCTCTACCACAATGTCCGGCACTCCATATACAGCATCATCCTTTATGATATCTTGCCTGCACACAACCATTACATCAGGTATGAATTGGTCTTTCTCAGTTAATTGGAGGTTAAACGTCTGTACCACTTCACAATTTTTGCCACTTAAATAATTATCGAAAATCTTAGCTATTCTAAATGCTACTTTGTTGTGCTTAAAGGTAGGGCTAGACATTGCGTAAATTACGCCGTCGATAAGTTCGGTTTTAATATCGGTATCGTACTGGTGCGCTAGGCTATTCATATATTGTCCTCCGTTCTATTTCTTCGGCAGATTTATGTGGCGGCGCTTTTCGTCCTTGGCCTGGCGGTATAGTACAAACTTGGAACCTATCACACAGACGACCTGCGAGCGTGTACGCCCTCCCAGTGTGTCGGCGGCGGACTTCGCGTCCATCTCGGAGTTTTGGAGCACGGATATTTTGACGAGTTCGCGTTTTTCCAGTGTTTCGTCAACAGATGCGCTCAGCTCGGGTGAGACGCCTGACTTGCCAACCTGGTGGGTGGCGTCCAGGCGGTTTGCAAGAGAGCGCAGATGGGCGCGTTGTTTAGAGGTCAGCATGGGCATGTATCTCCTAGTCCTTGAGTACGTGCAGATTCTTGTAGATATATGTGACGCCCGACAAAATCGTGATCGACACGGCAAACCATGAAAGCATCCAAATCGCCGGGTGGTGATAAGGAGTTGGCGGAAAAGTCAGGCAGGCTACGGTGAACATCTGGGAAACGGCCTTGAGCTTGCCGAGCTTATCCGCGGCGATTATTACGCCGCGGGCGGCGGCGATTTCACGGAAAGCCGTGATGGTAAGCTCTCGCGCTACGATCAGTATGATCCCCCACAGAGGGAAGCGACCCAGATATGTCATGGCAATCAGAGCCGAACATACCAGCAGCTTGTCGGCCAGCGGATCGAAGAACTTGCCGAAGTTGGTGACAAGGCCGTGCGCGCGCGCGATATAGCCGTCTAACGCGTCGGACAGGCTGGCCAGCACGAATACGCCTGTAGCGATATAGCCCGCGACCGTGGAGTGCTGCATGAGAAGCACCAGGTACAGCGGCACAAGTACGATTCTAAAGACAGTTATTTTGTTGGCGAGGTTCATGTCTGTCTCCCAATTTCTTCAGTAGATATGCCTGGCGTCGCAGGGCTCCCGGACAGGTCTGGTACGTCAAGAGTATTCTGCTGTGCCTTCCAGATCATATTCGGAGCTTCCGGTAATACGTACGCGTATGATATCACCGGAACGCAGCTTGCGCGGACTTTTGAACAGAATAACGCCGTCCACGCTTGGAGCGTCCAGATAGGTACGTCCGATATAGAATCCCTCTTCGGGCGAAAAGCTTTCAACAATTGCTTCAAGAGATTGGCCGACCCTTGAGGCAAGTTTACGGCGCGATATATCTTGCTGCAGGCTCATAAGCTGATCCTTGCGCTGAGCCTTTACACGCGCGGGCACTTGGCCGGGCATCGCGGCGGCGGGAGTTCCTTCTTCCTGTGAATACTCGAAAACGCCGAGCTTGTCGAATGACATTTCGCTGACGAAGGACATGAGGTTTTCAAATTGCTCCTGAGTTTCGCCCGGGAAGCCGGTTATGAACGTGGTGCGTATACAGATATCGGGTATTGCGCGGCGAAGATCCGACACGATTTTTTTGAGCGCGGCACGGCTGCTTTTCCGACCCATCCTTCGCAGCACTTCGTCGTCGGCGTGCTGCATAGGTATATCGATATAGTTCAGCGTCGTAGGGTTTGAGGCCATCTCCGCTATCAGGGCGTCGGTGATGTTCTCAGGGTAGGCATAGAGTATCCGTAACCGCTCTATTCCGTCGATATACGACAATTTTCGCAAAAGCGCCGCCAATGTTACGTCGCCGCCGGAAATATCCTTGCCGTAGCTTGCGGTATCCTGCGCGACAAGCACAAGCTCACGCACGCCGGAAGACGCCAGCACCGACGCTTCTTTAATCAAGGACTCCATAGTTCGGGAAACGTATGACCCGCGTATTGACGGGATAGTGCAGTATGTGCAGCGGTTGTCGCAGCCTTCGGCTATTTTAATGTAAGCGTAATGCCGCGTTGTGGATGCGACGCGCTGAGTCAGTATATTGGAATCGGTCAGGCTGCGCTTATCGGTTACGTGGAACACTCGTTCGCCGGAGTACGCGCGCGCAAGCACATCTTCGATCGCGTCGAAGTCGCCGGTACCCACAATCGCGTCGACCTCTGGCATTTGGCCGAGAATTTCGTCACGATAGCGCTGAGCCATACATCCTGTCAGGATCAGCGCCTTACAGCGCCCTTCTGTCTTGTATGCCGACATTTCCAGCGCGGTGTCAATCGCTTCCTGGGTAGCGTCTTGTATGAACGAGCAGGTGTTGATTATAACCGCGTCAGCCTGCAGAGGATCGGATGTTATCGTGTGCCCTCCGCGCTCCAGTAGCGCCAGCATGACTTCGCCGTCGACCAGATTCTTGTCACAGCCCAGGGATATGAAATGTACCTGCATATTTCTCACTCTTTTACGTGTGTAGCCCCGTCGTTTACACGGGATTTGGCCGCGTCCGCTATTTGCTCTACAGCCTTCGCCAATGGAACAGCGCCTTCCTCACCAGCTCTTGAACGCAGCGCGACGGTTTTGTCGGCGGCTTCCTTTTCGCCCACTACCAATATATATGGGATGCGCTCGTTGCGTGCTTCCCGAATTTTGTAGCCGATTTTCTCGGCGCGCATATCGGTATGGACGCGGAGACCTTCGGCGCGAAGCGCGTCTTCTACGGATTTAGCGTAGTCCGCGTACTTGTCTGAAATTGGCAGTACTATGGCCTGTGTCGGCGAAAGCCACGTGGGCAGCGCAGCGGCGTACTTCTCAAGCAACAGCGCTAGAGTGCGCTCATAGCATCCTATGGAAGTCCGGTGTATTACTACGGGATGCTTCTTGGAGCCGTCCGGCGCGACATAGGTCATCTGGAAGCGTTCGGCCAGCGCGAAGTCTATCTGGATCGTAATCAAGGTATCGCTCTTGCCGTGAACGTTCTTGATCTCTATGTCAAGCTTGGGGCCATAGAAAGCGGCCTCGCCTTCAGCTTCCGTGTAGATCAAGCCGATGTCGTCAAGTATCTCCTTCATCTTACCCTGTGACTCTTCCCATGTCCTCTCATCGCCTATATACTTCGAGCGGTTGTTGCTGTCCCACTTGCTGAATCGGTATGAAATGTCGTCTTCCAGACCCAGCGCGCCCAGCATGTAGCGGGCAAGGTCAAGCACACCCTTGAACTCGTCGGCTATCTGCTCGGGAGTACAGATCAGATGAGCCTCCGATATGGTAAACTGGCGCAGACGAATGATTCCGTGCATTTCGCCGCTGTCCTCGTTGCGGAACAGCGTACTGGTCTCGTTGTACCTGATTGGCAGGTCGCGATAGCTGTGCATGGACGAGTTGTATATCTCGAACTGGAACGGACATGTCATAGGGCGCAGGGCATAGGCTTTCTTGCCGTCCGGCTCGCTCTCGTCGCCTATGACGAACATCCCTTCCCTATATTTTTCCCAATGTCCCGATATTTTATAAAGGTCGCTCTTGGCCAAAAACGGCGTCTTAGTAATTACGTAGCCGCGGCGCTCTTCTTCATCTTCAACAAAGCGCTGCATTATTTGCAGAACCTTCGCGCCTTTCGGCCCAAACAAAGCAAGTCCCTGGCCGATAATGTCCGATGTGGTAAAGTACCCCAGTTCGCGGCCCAGCTTGTTGTGATCGCGCTTCCTGGCTTCTTCCTTGGCCGCTAAAAATGCTTCCAGTTCGGACTTCTTGGGGAAAGCCGTGCCATAAATACGGCTGAGCATAGGGCGCTTTACGTCCCCGCGCCAGTACGCGCCTGAACTGCCCGTCTCGGCATATAAGCGCACGGCCTTGAGCTGTCCTGTATGCATAAGATGTGGGCCGGCACAAAGATCCGTGAAGTCGCCCTGTTTATAAAACATAATTACCGCGTCTTCGGGCAGATCTCCGATCAGCTCTTCCTTGTAGCACTCGCTGCATCCCCGGCAATGCGCCAGAGCCTCGTCTCGCGGCAGTATAAAGCGTTCAATCGGTATAGCTTCCTTGATAATATTTTGCAGTTCGGCATCAATGGCCTGTATTTCTTCGGCGGTGAACGGGCGGCCGTTGTCGATATCGTAGTAAAATCCCTCATCGGTAGAGGGCCCGATAGCAAGCTGCGCCTTAGGATGCAGCCGCTTCACGGCATGAGCCAGCGCGTGCGACGCGGTATGACGGTGCGCACGGGCCCCGTCGTCGTCATTGAACGTCAGTATGCTCAATTCGCAATCACAGTCAAGTACGTCGCGAATATCGTGAAGCTCACCGTCTACATACGCGGCCGTTGCTGCTCGCGCCAATCCTTCCGATATGCTCGCCGCAATGTCATATATCGTCATTGGCTCGTTAAAATCCTTGGTATTTCCATCTTTTAATCTTATTGTGTACACAGTGAGACCTCCTGACGTCCGGTATTTATCATGCAAGCGTAAGGACACGGCAAACAAGCCGGTAACGCAGCTTCGTTATTCTTACAATTCTATAGCAACGTGGCATTAAAGTCAAGGTTACATTTAGAACCTGTGTTCAATACATCTAAACGCCGTCTGAAAGGTCGATTTTCCGGCACCCGTCGTAACTTCCTAAATTGGCGAAAAATCACCGCTTCCAGCCGATATTTCGGGTATCGAACACAGGTTCTTATACTGTTCTCAAGTCAAATGGTAGACTGATAATTTTCAGTTCGCGCCTGAAGCCTCGCGAACCGCTCCGCTGTGAAAATTATCAGTCTTTTGATTTAATTGAGAACAGTATTATATTGCAGAGCACTAGTATTATTTCCTCTCCGGCTCCGTCTTTGCGGTTAATTTCCACCATACGGCGTCATTTAGAGCCTATCCAACAATAACGGCGAAACGATTTTTTGAGATTTTTGTTGCAGCGCTAGGAAGCTGCGACGCCGCGAACCCGCAGCGGTTCGCAAGGAGCAGCTGACGACGCAATGCGGCAAAAAGCCAAAAAAGCGTGAAGCCGTTTATTGTTGGATAGGCTCTTATATAATTTAAAGCCAGAACTCCACCCCGCAAAACCAAATTTTGGCTCCGCGAGGTGGAGTTAACCACCATGAGTTTCATGCTATCTTGCTCTTATCCATAAGCGCAGTATCTTTATCGCTATACTTATCCAGAACGGTTCCATTCGCCTCTTGACCGCTTCAAGCTCCTCCACGATCTTAATGTGCTGCGGGCATTTCTTTTCACACAAGCCGCACTTTACACAGTTGGACGCAAGCAGGTTGTCCTTTGAGAGAACCGCGTTGGTGCTTCTGAGATATTCTGTGAGGCCCGTCGAGAATCCCGACCCGAACGACGTATTGTACGCTGAAAAACACCCGGGGATATTCACGTTCTTTGGGCATGGCATACAGTAGTCGCAGCCTGTGCACTGCACCTTGAAGGTTTCCCGGAAAACTTTCCTCACGGACTCGATTACCGCAAGGTCAGCCTCGGTAGCCATGCCGGGGGACGACTTGGCGGCGGACGCGGCGTTGTCCGTCAACTGCTGTTCGCTGTTCATTCCCGACAGAACTACCGTGACCTCGGGCTGATTCCACAGCCACAGCAGGCTCCATTCGGCGGGACTTCGCGAAGGGTCGGCGTCTTTGAAAAGCTTCTCGGCTTTCTTTGGAAGATCGACAGCCAGCTTTCCGCCCAGCAGCGGCTCCATAACTATGACCGGCAGCCCCTTTGAGTGCGCCTTCTGCAATCCGGCGCGCCCAGCCTGATAGTTCTCGTTCATGTAGTTATACTGTATCATGCAGAATTCCCAGCCGTACATGTCCAGAAGCTCCATAAAGCCGGACTGCGCCCCATGGAACGAGAAGCCTATGCGACGGATTTCACCGCTTGACTTCTTGGCGGCTATCCAGTCTTCGATCCCCATCGCGACGACCCTCTGCCACGAACGCGCGTCCGAAAGGCTGTGGATCAGATAGTAGTCAAAATAATCCGTCTTGAGGCGTTCTTTCTGGGCGTCGAAAAACTTGTCGAAATCAGCGGAGGTCTTGCACATGAAGTGAGGTAGCTTTGTCGCGATGTGAACCTTGTCGCGGACATTGTTTTTGTGCAGTATTTCACCAAGTATGGCCTCACTTGTGCCGTAGATATACGCCGTGTCGAAATAGTTTACGCCGCTCTCAATTGCCTGCATAATCAGCCTTTCGACGGCCTGCTTGTCGGTGGAAGCCCCGCGCACATACCTCATACAGCCGAAGCCCAGGGCGGACAGCTTTGTTCCTGATATTGGATCGATCCGATACCGCATACTCAGCTCCTTTTTACAGAACAGCCCGCCCGAAAGCTTTACCGTATTCAAAACACTGATCCAATTGCTCGCCGGATGGGTTGAAGACGACACCGAGGCTGTCTACGGGCTGCTTAAACCTAAGCTGATCCAGGCGCTGCTTAACGCTCTTGATGCCTTCCCCGCTCCAGCCGTACGAGCCAAAGACGCCCGCCAGCTTGCCTTTGTGGATGATAGGGTTAAGCGAGGTCAAAAGATTCCATATCTGCGGGAGAGTATCCCCAACAAGAGTCGGAGTACCGATCAGCAGCCCTTTCGCTGATTCAATATGCCGCATTACGTCGGTCTGATCAGCGTATACCAGGTCAAAGACGTGGACGTCTATGCCGCCCGCGTCTCTTACCCCTTCGGCTATCTTTTCCGCCATTTTCGCGGTGTATCCGTAAGCGCTTACATAGGCGACCACAACGGAGGTTCGGTCGGGTACGGCTATGGTTGCCCACTCTTCGTACATCTTAATGTAACGCTCGATATCCCGACGGAGAACCGGGCCGTGGCCATTACATATCGTCTCGATCTCAAGCCCCTTTATCTTGTTCAAAGCGTCCAGCACGCTACTCTTGAACGGCCCCATTATGCAATCGAAATAGTATTTGTACGCGTCCGTGAAGTCTCCGTCCATCTTGTCGTTGAACACTGCCTCGTCCGCGTAATGGCATCCGAACGAATCGCAGGTGAACAGCGTGCGCGCCTCGGGAAGATATGTGTACATGGTGTCCGGCCAGTGAAGCGAGGGCGCCGAAATAAACTCGAGCGTCAAGCCCCCCAAATCCAGAGTATCGCCGTCCTTTGCCACGATATGGTCAAACTCGGCGTTAATTATGTTGCGCATGAACTTGCATGCCATGGCGCTGCCTACGACCTTCGCGCCCGGGAACGCCTCAAGAGCCTTCGCCACCGCGCCGGAATGGTCGGGCTCGGTGTGATTCAGCACAATGTAGTCGATGTTTGAGACACCCTGCACCGACTTCAGGCGCTCCAGAAACTCATCAAAAAACGGCTCTTTTACGACCTCGATAAGCGCGGTCTTTTCGCTTCCGGTCACTACGTATGAATTGTACGTAGTGCCGTAGTCGGTATACATTATAATGTCGAATATGCGCAGATCAAAATCAAGCGCGCCGACCCAGTGTATGTTGGGCCTAACCTCTAATGATTTATACATTTGTTATAACACCTTTCTATCCTTGTTTATGATATCCATGAAGTGGTTCTAAGTATCTCGAAGAAGCTGTCCGACGAATATGTCACAACACGGTCGGATACTCTGGATACTCCCGGAAACCACGAAGCCTTTTCAGCTTGCTCGTGCTTGTTGAGATGCAGCTCCGCCTCGAAATGATCGGGAAGCTTTACCAACGCACTTTTCAAATCCTGTCTCATCGACTTTTCGGACAATTCCTTAATACTTTTCAGCGTATCCTCCGTGGAGTAGTTCACCGTCATTGCTCCGACTCCATCCTTGACGGGGCATGTCACCAGGCATGGGTGAAGGTCTTTGAAGTCGTCGCAGAGCATCTTGTCGCCGCTCAAAAAGACGGTCGGAACCCCTTCCAGCGCACAGGCGTAACTGTACAGCAGAAACTCGCTCGCGATCACACCGTTGATCTTGAGCAGCCGCATGTCGGACACCGTATGCGCCATCGGGTTGCCCGTCCGCCCCGCAGAAGAGTGATAGCCCACGAACATGGCCGCGTCGAAACTCTTATCCACTCCGTCGGCCATCAGGTAAGGGTGTTTCGACCAATTGCGCAGCAGCGTAACGCCGGAAGGCATCCTCGTCGGATCAATGTTTAGGCCCGTGGCATGGGCGTCCTTTACGACGACCTGCGTCGCCCCGGCGCTAATCGCGCCGGATATAGCCGCGAGAACTTCCTCCGTCATCTGTTTCGCGTGAATGGGGTACAGAGCATTTCCCTCACCGCACTCGTCAAACGTCGTAGTCGTTGTTACCCCTTCGATATCAGCGCTTATAAATACTTTCACATCGCACGCTCCTCAGCTAATTTCGATTCTCGCTCAAACTCCCGCCTATACTAATCGGTGGGTTGGTTAAGAACCTGTGTTCATAGGTGGGGATGGCGAATTGGCGAGGCGATTTTTCGCCAATCTAGGAGGTGACGACGCCCGGGGTCCCCGCAAAGCCCGGTTTTGGCTTTGTGGGGTGGACTGAGCGTACCCGCAGTGGTACGCAAGGATGCTGTGTGC
>Ga0131853_10001818_pt1 | contig 38128 bp, 44 predicted proteins | sample TergutLab28metaG_FD_92764 | JGI IMG/M metagenome (GOLD analysis project Ga0131853, IMG submission 92764) | Labiotermes labralis P1 segment gut microbial communities from Petit-Saut dam, French Guiana - Lab288 P1 (version 2) (version 2) | ecosystem: Host-associated > Arthropoda: Insects >... | reverse complement strand
GATTCTTCAACGATAGACCGAAGGTCTAGAGTTGTAGTGAAAAGTAATACAGCATTAAATCAGCAGGAAAACAAGCGACCGCGCAGCGGGCATTTGTTTTCACCTGATTCTTCAACGAAAGACCGCAGGTCTAGAGTTGTAGTGAAAAGTAATACAGCGTTAAATCAGCAGGAAAACAAGCGACCGCGCAGCGGCAACAGGAGAATCAATATGTGGGCTTATGAAAGTGTTTTTTATCAAATATATCCTCTGGGTTTTTGCGGGGCACCTTTTGAAAATGACGGAATCCTGGTCAACCGGATTGAAAAAGTTACCGAATGGATTCCGCATCTCAAAAAACTGGGGATGAACGCCATTTATTTTTCACCATTATTTGAATCGGATACTCATGGTTACAATACCAGAGACTATCAGAAAATTGACTGCCGCCTCGGCACCAACGCTGATTTCAAACGGGTATGCGAAAAATTACATGAAAATGGTATCCGTATCGTTTTAGATGGTGTTTTTAATCACGTCGGGCGCGGTTTCCCGCCTTTCCAGGATGTAATAAAGAACCGGGAAAATTCCCGCTACTACCATTGGTTTAATATCAACCTTAGCGGGAACTCGAATTACAATGACGGCTTATGGTATGAGGGTTGGGAAGGGCATTATGACCTGGTCAAACTAAATCTTCGCCATCCCGAAGTTGAAGAACATATTTTCAATGCGGTTAAGTATTGGGTTGATGAATTTGATATTGATGGCCTGCGTTTAGATGTTGCTTATTGCCTTGATATAGAATTTTTGAAACGTTTACGTACTTTTACCACCGGGCTTAAAACGGACTTTTATTTGCTTGGCGAAATGCTCCACGGTGATTATACGCGGATGGTCAATCCCGAAATGCTTCACTCCGCAACTAATTATGAGTGTTACAAAGGCCTGTTTTCCAGTTTTAACAGTGAAAATATGTTTGAAATCGTCCATTCCCTGCTCCGCCAGTTCGGGCCGGAGAACTGGACTTTGTACAAAGGATTGCATATGTTTTCCTTTGTTGACAACCATGATGTCTCCCGTATCGCAACGAATCTTGAAAATGAAAAGCATCTCCCTCTTATTTATACATTATGTTTTGGGATGCCCGGCATTCCATGCGTTTATTATGGCAGTGAGTGGGGGGCGCGCGGGGACAAGAAAGACGGCGACCCCGGTTTAAGGCTTAGTTATGAAAAGCCAATTTTTAACGAGTTAGGCGAGTTTATTGCGAAGCTTGCGGAAGCAAAAAAGCGGTCGCGCGCCTTAAACTATGGCGGTTTTCGTTCGGTCGTCCTGACAAATAAACAATGTATTTTTGAGCGGAAAACTGATGGTGAGCGGGTTTTGGTCGCTATTAATATGGATAACGTGCCGTTTACTGCCCATTTCGATGCCGGTTGCGGAATGGCAATCGATATGATTACCGGTCAGAAATTTGACTTTGGCGGCGGAAGTACGCTTGAACCATACAGTGCTTATCTTTTACTGATGGAGAAATGATAGGCTTAGTGAAACGAATAATGAAAGTTTTATTAATAATAGTAGTTGTTATCCTTGTTTTAGGGTTAGGGGGTTTGGGTTTTCTCAGGACGGCGCGGTTTGGCAGGGCGCCGCGTGGTGAAATTTTAAAACGGATAGAAGCTTCACCACATTACCGTGACGGCAGATTTCACAATTTCGTCCCGCGTTTGTCAAGGAGTCCGGATACATCACACCGGATGATGGCAAAAGTAGAAAATTTAAGGCCAAAAGATGCGCTTCCCGCAAAACCAATCGATTTATTTGCGCTGAACCGGGAGGATGATGTGCTGGTTTGGCTGGGCCATTCTTCTTTGTTTATCCAAGTGAATGGTGTCCGCTTCTTAGTGGATCCGGCTTTGGTAAGCGGCTCACCGGTCTTTTTTATCAACCGGCCCTACCCGGCAACCCGGAATTATCTGCCGGAGGATATCCCGGAGATTGATTACTTATTAATTTCCCATGACCATTTTGACCATTTGGATTATAATACTATTAAGCGCTTGCGTGACCGGATTGGCAAAGTCGTCTGTGGTTTGGGGACCGGTGAGCATTTCCGCCGCTGGAAATTTGCTGATGAAGATATTATTGAACTTGATTGGAATGAAAAAGCAGAACTTCTAAACGATATCACTATCCATACCCTGACAGCCCGGCATTATTCGGGGCGGGCATCTTTTGGAGTAGATAATACCTTGTGGGTCTCATTTATGATTGAAGCCCCGCAAGCGGCCATTTACATTAGTGGTGATACCAGTTATGGCCCTCATTTTGCTGAAATCGGCCGGCGGTTTGATATCGACCTTGCGATAATAGAATTTGGCCAATACAATGAAGCATGGCGCGACAGCCATATTATGCCGGAAGAAATAACACTTGTTATTGATGATCTTGGGGCAAAGCGGAACTTAACCACCCATCACGCCAGATTTGTCCTCGCACGGCATCCGTGGTATGAACCGTTGGAATTTGTGGCGGGGCTTCGTGAGCAAGAAGGTTATGATATTATTACCCCGATGATGGGTGAACTGGTTTATTTAACCGATTTTTCACAAGAATTCGGTAAATGGTGGAAAAACGAAGAATAATTCAAAGTCATGAAAATACCATGACTAAGAATTATTAAGACTTCGTTTTGGAAGAAATGGCACTATCCAACCGAGAACGGTTGGATTCGACTAAAAAGTCGACGTATCATTCTTCATATAGAAAGGCATAGGTTATAAATGAAAAAACCGATTATAGGTTATTATGGATATTGGGTTATCTTAACTTATATGAGCATCCTCGCCGCCGGAGTTGGTATATATTTCGCATATGACGGAAGTGTCAGAAACGCTATTTTATGCATGATAATCTCGGGAATCTGCGATACTTTTGACGGACGGGTTGCAAGTTGCGCCAAGCGGGATGAACGGCAATTGAATTATGGGATGCAAATTGATGCGATGGCTGACTTGATTAGCTTCGGGATATTACCGTCGGCAATTATGTATGCGGCAGCTTTGGAAGCGGGAACACTTGGCCTTATTAATGCGCTAATTGCGGCTGGAATAGTTCTTGCCGCTTTAATAAGACTTTCATATTTTAATGCTGTCGAGATGGAAATGCATCACAAAAAAGAAAAGCGGACTTATTTCGAAGGCCTGCCAACCACAAATGTGGCTGCTTTAATTCCGATTACCTATGCGATTTGCAATATTTTGGATAAAGCATTTCTCCCGGTTTACAATGTTTTACTGATTGTGATATCGATATTGTTTATTGTACGAATCAAAATACCCAAACCTAGTATGCGTACCCAAATCATCATTTGTATAGTAGGCATACCAATAATTCTTTATATCCTTTTTACTGGAGTATGACAAAATGGACAACAAAAGATTTGAGACCTATGACATGAACAAAAAAGACAGCTTCGGTATTGTCTTTTTATACAAATTTTTACCAGGCCGGTTATTACTTCAACTATTAATCCGGCCGGCTAATTCAAAAATCGTTGGCCGGATAATGGATAGCGGTTTTACAAAACTTTTTATCCCCCGTTTTATCAAGAATCATAATATTGATTTAAGTGATTACAAAGATGTAAAGTACAAATCATTTAACGATTTTTTTGTCAGAGAAGTAAAAGACGGCACCAGGCCGGTATCATTTGAACCTCACGATGTTATCGCGCCATGTGACGGCAAGCTGACGGCTTACCGGATTACGCAAGACAGTATCTTCGAAATCAAAAATTCGGTATATGATTTAAAAACGATACTTAAAGATAAAAAGCTGGCTGATGATTTTATTGACGGGTTATGTCTTATTTTTCGCCTGATGCCGAATGATTATCACCGCTATTGCTTTATTGATAACGGCGAAGTTATTTCACGGAAAAAGATTAGAGGGGTACTCCATACGGTACGCCCGATTGCGTTGAGAAAACATCGGATTTACAAAAAAAATGCCCGCGAATATGCTGTCCTTAAGACCGAAAACTTTGATACAATAGTACAAATGGAAGTCGGTGCCCTATTCGTCGGCCGGATAAAGAATGACTTATCAATCAAGTCATTTAAACGCGGCGATGAAAAAGGAATGTTTGAATTTGGCGGTTCAACGATTGTAATGCTATTCAAGCAAGATGCGGTTAAAATAGAAGAAGTAATCTTTGCTAATACGGAAATTAACGTCGAGACAGTGGTGAAGATGGGAACTGTTATTGGTTGTTCCGGTAATCGCCCGGCCGCTCCATAAATAAAATTATCACTTAAGCACCGCTGAAAAAGCGGTGCTTTTTTTAAATACCATCTCATAATCACTTATAACTATCTATAACTACAAATAATCATCTCTCGTAACCAGCGACTTTAGAAGCAAAAAATGGTAAAATATGGCAAATTAATACAATTTTCGCCATAATGACGGCAATATTGAATGTTTCCGAAGGGGGCACGCTTATGCCGTCTTTTTTTTGCGGAAAAATGGTAAAACTTTCTTCTTTTTAGTCAATAGGGGAGTAAGGAGAAGTTAAAAATACAAAAGAAAGGTGATTAATTTTTATGAAACAAAGTTTTTTTATCTTGTCTGAAAATGACCAGGTGAGGTGCCTTAGTGAAACGGAATTCTGCAAAATTTTCAAAGCAGACCAAGCACGGGCAAAGAGAGGGGAAGAACGTTTGTATTTTCACTATGCTGATGAAGGGTTCTTCATCTTGCTGCCAAGAAACCAGCGCAATGAGGCAGTATACCGCGTTAACAAACGCGATAAAGATGCTAAATCCAAGCAGCGTGAGCGTGATACACGTTGCCGCATAAACGGTAAAATTTGTACTGGTGTATGCAGTTTTTGTGAAAGGAATTATGAACGAAAAAATCATGGGCCGTTGTCGCTTGGTGGTTTTATCGGCACTAAGAATGAACCGGTTGACAAAGTTGATATGTCGTTAGCTGTGGAAGAAAAATTGCTTCTTATTAATCTTTACCAAACCCTTAGTGATGAAATGTGGATCCTTGCGCGCGAATTATTTCTTAAGGGGAAAAGCCTTCGTACCTACGCAAAAGAATTAGCGAAAAACAAACCGGAAATTTCTGAAAAGGCATTGTACCAACGTTTATACCGCAAATTACCGGCCTTAAAAAAAGAAATTGAAAATTTTTTAAAAGATTGGCAATAAAGCGTAAAAAATTTCATTTTAATGTCACTAGGGTATTAAGCGGGAGGTAAAGAAAAATATGTACAGTAATGAAAGAATTAAAGTAAGTTGCCTGATTGACCGTTACTGGGATCATTCAACGAAAAAATGGCGCGGAAAAGAATTAGATGGTGTTTTGCTTGAAATTAGCACTCAGACAGACGAAGACGGTTCCGGCAAGCTAATCCCGGTAGGGATTGTTATGCCGGACGACAATGATAATTTCATCGCAGTCCCAATCGAATTTATTTCCCGTACAAAACAATGAAAAGGAGATTTAAACAATGGCACATTCAGCTAACAACACAAAAATATCTTATAAAGTCGGTAACGCCGCCTTTATCGAGATCCCCTTCCTGATGGAAGTACCCGAACTGGGCGGTGCCCCGGAGAAAATCGATATCACCACCCTCTCTGACCCGGTTAAACGCTACATCCCTGGTATAAAGGAGTATGGTGATTTAGTATTTAAGTTCCTCTATGATAACTTAAGCGAAACCGCCAACTTCCGCGTGCTGAAAGATATGGATGACAAAGGCACGACTGCTACCTTCAAGCTCGCTTATCCCGATGGTACTTCTCATCAGTTTGATGCAATTCCATCTGTCACCCTGGATGCCGGCGCCATCAACGGTGCGCTTACCTTCTCGGCTACCATGATGCTGCAGAGCGATATCGAAATCAGCAACCCTACGGCATAGGGGTACCAAGTACTTGGCAAGGGGCCGCTTTGCGGCCCCGAAGCCTTAAATTAAAGATTAAGAATTGGAGAATCATTATGAAAAAATTTTATACTCTTACAGTTGGTGAAAAATCATATCAATTACGCTTAACAATCAAGTCAATTAGGGCTACTGAAGAAAAATTAGGCAGCTCAATGTTTTCAGCATTAGGAAATCTTAAAGACGATAGTGTCGGAACAATTACTACTATTTTGTGGGGGGCTTTGCAGGCGTTTAATCCTGGATTTACCGAGGACGATGCCGCAACTTTGATTGATGAATATATTGATGAGGATAACTCAATTGATAATATGTTGCAGATTATCACTGATGTTTTCGAGGTCTCAGGCCTTTTCAAGAAGGGTCAGGCTTAAAAAAACCTGACCCGAAAAAAAATTTTCTTGAGCATATGTATTTTGCTGCTTTGTCTGCCGGACTTACTTTCGGTGAAATAGATGATTTAACTACTGCTGAAATCGCTGTCGCTGCTCATGTTAAAAATGAGCAGCAAAGGGACTTTTATCAGGCGATGGCATGGATTGTTTATAATGGTGCTGCTTTGACAGGTGTCGCTATTAACGACCCTAAAAGATTTCCCCGTTTGGAAGATGCTTTTCCCAGCTTGTTTGAACACAAAGAACAACAGGACTGGCGGGCAATAAAAGCGCGGGTAGAAAATTATGCAAAAGTAAAAAATACAAACTCTAAAACGGGAGAAAATATTTATGATAAATATAGCAGTTAACAATGAAGTGCAAAAAGAACTATGCAAATTGGCTAATATCCTTGCCGGAAGCCTACCACAATTAGAGGCACTTTCCCAAAGCAATCTTGAAACATTAACCTTTTCAAGTGAGATATCCGAGGCTATTGCCGACTGGGACTTGCCTGAACAAATGGGTGACTTAAATAGCCATATTGAAACAGTTTTTTCTGCACAGAATGATTTATCTCAATCGTTAACAGACGGTTTGACAGAAATGCTGTTGGAATCATTTGCGGTACAGGATGAATTGATGCAAGCGCTTTCGGACACTTTAAACGCGACCTTGACAGAGTCTTTCACTATCCAAGATGAGTTGTCGCAAAGTTTGTCAAGTAATTTAACCGGAATGTTGATGAAATCTTTCACTGTTCAGGATGAATTATCGCAAAGTTTATCTAATAATTTAATCGGAACCTTACTGGATTCTTTCGCTATTCAAGATGAATTGTCGCAAAGTTTGTCAGATACTTTAAACGAAACATTGCTGGAATCTTTCATTATTCAGGATGAATTGTCGCAAAGTTTGTCAGATACTTTAAACGAAACACTGCTGGATTCTTTCGCTATTCAAGATGAATTATCGCAAAGCTTATCAGATGTTTTAAACGAAACATTGCTGGATTCTTTCGCTATTCAAGATGAGTTATCGCAAAGCTTATCAGATGTTTTAAACGAAACATTGCTGGATTCTTTCGCTATTCAAGATGAATTATCGCAAAGCTTATCAGATAATTTAATCGAAACGCTGTTGGAATCTTTTGCTATTCAGAATGAATTGTCGCAAAATTTGTCAGATAATTTAAATGGGATGCTCACAAAATCCTTTACTAATCAAGATAGATTGTCGCAGATATTGTCAGATAATCTAAATAACAGGCTCTTAACGTCCTTCGCTGAACAGAATGGGCTTTTACAAGTATTATCGAATTTTCAAAATGCGCTTATCCGAGAAGTGTTTGACATATTGGATGCGAATTTACAAAACCTTTTTACAGAACTAAACGAAACTATGACCAGTTCATTTGCGGTGCAAAATGCGCAGTTAAGGTTGCAGTTCATCGCCCAGATGGAATTATGGTCGATATCGTTCACAAGGCAAATGATTATTTGGCAGAGGTCATTTGATGATTTGATGACTTTCGGGCAAGAATCTCATAATGAAAAAATGGAGCTTTGGACTAGTTCGTTTGCTGATTTATCAGAATTATTGAAATCATCTTTTGATGATTTGAATGCAACTTTGATAACGGAGTTAGATTCTAATTCTCTTTTGATTAATAGCACTTTAGGAAATATTGTCGAAAGAATTAAAAAAAATGATCCTGTTGCGAAAAAAGCAAATGAGCTTGCAGAAAGAGGTAATGATATTGCTCATGCAGGCAATATTATCGCAGCACTAGGAGTCGCTATCGCGGCGGCGCAACTGGCTTTTCAAATTGCTGCAAGATTCATACCTGGTTTTGCAGAAGGCGGATTTCCTGCAATGGGACAGTATTTCCTTGCCCGTGAAGCTGGACCGGAGCTAGTTGGTACAATCGGGAACAGAAATGCTGTAGTAAATAATAACCAAATTGTCGAATCGGTATCTGCCGGTGTTTACCGGGCTGTCCGTGAAGCAATGATGGGTAATGGCTCTGGAAAGAACAATCCTTTAGAAGTGAAACTATATTTGGATGGAAGGCAAATTACAAGTGCGATAGAACGTGTGCAAAAAGAAAGGGGACTATCATTTATAAATTAACTTAATATGTAAAGATTAGCTTGATTATCATTAAATGATTTCTCTAATAGAAATATTTGCAGGTGATAAAACTATACTTGGATATGTATATAAAACCTGATATTTAGTTCCTCGTTTTACTTCTATCTGTGTAGTTGCTGGATACTTATCATTGCCCATATGCGGATATGATACAAGAATAGTATGCATTCCTGGCTCTAAATCTATTCCGATTGGAGAACGGGGAAACACTTGAAATATTTCCATATTGTTAACTTTAAAGTTGAAGAAGCCCATTTCTCCATGCGCGATTTTGCCGTCAACATAGAGAACTACATTACCTTGTACATTTACAAAATCAACTATTCTTCTAGATAATTGAGATTTTTGTTTTTTGAGTATGTGAAATAGGATAAAGAAAAGAAGAAAGAAAACTATCCCTGATACCGCAAGTGACATAATTACTATAAATATGTATATGATATTTAGCATTTGAAAAATCCTTTTAAATTTTATAATTTATTTGAGTACTTTTTTAAATTATATCTGATAAGTGCTTAATATATAATTGATGATTCATCATTTTCCTCAATAGGTGGGACATCAAGGATAAAAGTAACATATCGTGCTGGCGAATAACTTACTTCAATAACTAACTCGATTTGGTTTGTATTTTTTAGAGCATATACAGGATAATAACCAGCTGCTTTTCTACCGGGCATAATGCTTCCTATTAAGCCTCCTTCATCAAAATATCCGAAATAGGCATGAGGGGCTTCAAAATCGTTAATATATACAGAAATATCAGTTCCAAAATGTACCATTTTATTAGATGTGTTTTCGACAAGTAAGTTAATGCCAATTACAATTTCATAATCTGTTTGGTATCGCCCTATTTCTAGTGTTGGAATAGCTCTAATACCAATAGCTGTTATTTTTAGCCCATGACCTTCATATGTTTGATTTAGTCCTATTATAACTTCAGACTGATTTGAGTTTGAAAATAAAGGGATAGAACTAAAGCTATCGTTGTGACAAGCTACTGGTACAATGAGGCCTATAAGTAAAAATGCAACCATAAAAAATTTCAAAATAGTTTTTTTCATTATATTTTCTATCCTTTATATTTTATTATAAGTGCATTTTTCATTCATGAATATAGAAGCTTGCTCTGCTATACAATTATACTTTTCATTGAATTGTAATCGGAAATCAGGACCTTTTCCGGAAATTAAGAAGTATCCTGGCGTGGAATCACTTTTTTTTAAATGAATATTTGAAAGGTCAGAGAAATAAATTGTTTTACTAAAATTTGGGGCAGTAACGTTAAATAAGAAAAAATTAGGTTTGATCTTAAACCGATCCTCATAAATTAATAAATCACATTTGATACCACCTGGCATTATTACTATCATTTTATAAATTGCTTTTTCTTTCATTTATATCTCCTTGATTTCATTCTAAATTATACCAAATATTTCCATTTCTCATTATATTTGAAAAGCACTAAATAAGCAATGGCAAAATAACTGTAAAAACTTCCCGCCAAAGTCACTTTTTTTAAAAGTTTGGCAATAAAGCGTAAAAAATTTCATTTTAATGTCATTAGGGTATTAAGCGGGAGGTAAAGAAAAATATGTACAGTACCCGAACTGGGCGGCGCCCCGGAGAAAATCATATCACCACCCTCTCTGACTCGGTTAAACGCTACATCCCTGGTATAAAGGAGTACGGTGAGCATAGGGAGGGGTACCAAGTACTTGGCAAGGGGCCGCTTTGCGGCCCCGAAGCCTTAATTAAATAGTAATCATACACTATAAAATTATTTTTGAAAGGGAAAAAATATTATGAAAACATTTTACACACTAACAATCGGCGGAGAAGAATATAAGTTACGCTTGACCGCATCAGCAATTATGTCAATCGAAAAAAAATTAGGCAAATCTTTTTTTACAGCGCTTGAGGGAATCCAAGAAAATATGATAGAAACAATCATTACTATTCTTTGGGGGGCGATGCAGCCGCTTAATGCGAATTTTCCTTTTGAAAAAGCGGCCGATTTGTTTGACCAGTATATTGATGAAGGGCATTCTATTGAAGAACTTATGTGGGAAGTGAATGCACTATTTGAAGTGTCTGGTTTTTTCAAAAAGGGTCAGGTGTAATAACGCCTGACCCGAAGGAAAACTATTCGTTTTATTTATGTCACAGAGCGTTAAATGCTGGTATCCCGTGGCCGTCTATCGGCAATATGACGATGGGAGACATAAATTTGGCAGCGCAAACGCAACAAGAACAGCAAAAGGATTTTTCACAACTGCTTGCTTGGATTGTTTACAACGGAGCAGCCCTTACAGGGGTAGCAGTTAACAATCCAAAGAAATTCCCAAAATTAGAAGATGCTTTCCCCGATTTGTTTGAGAAGAAAAATCAGCAAGATTGGCAGATTATGAAACAGCGTGTGGAGGATTATGCAAAAGAGAAGAAAAAGAGTCAGGTTTGAAATTCCTTTTTTTTCCAGTAATTTTGAAGTATAATGAAAAAATGAATAATAAAATAAAGATATTCAAAAATAATCAAGAACCTAATAATGCACAGATAGACCCTGTTTTTATAAAAGTTCGCCGTATAATCCTGTCTCTGGTAATATTTTCTGTATTAATATTGAGTATCGGAGCGATAGGTAATATTAACGATAACAAACGTGCTCAAGAATGGGAAATTACCAAGCAAGCGATGTTGGAATATTTATATGAAAAGTATGGGCAGACTTTTACGGAAGTTGAGTTTATCCCTGCCCCACAGGGATTTAATACTAGCCATTATCAAAGTATACTGGTGACTAAAAGTCCGGAAGGTTTTTATGTTAATGTTCGAGAAAGTAATAGCTATCGAGGTGAATTTTGGGATAATTATTTTAATGCTCTTGCAGCATGGTACTTTGATAAAGAAATTGACTATTCGATGATTGAAAATTTGAGTTATGCAAAAACGCAAATATATATATATGATGATTTGAATTTGGAACATATAAAAGAGTTGCGGGAGAATATCTTGGATTTCCTTACTGATAGAAATATAATGATTTATTGCTTAATAGCTATGAAATTGACGTTGCCAGAAAGTGATTTGGAATCAATTTACAGGGTTTATAAACAACTTGAAGCAATAAATCACCATAAATTCAGCATACTAATAGCTTTTTCCGCTAATGATAAAAAATCTGAAGAATTTATTAGAAATTATCCGCTATACATAACAAAAAACTGGAAAGAATTTTCACCAAAGATTTCTCATTACGCTTATCATTTTGGCCCCGGACTTTCATTGAATGAATTTTCTGATGCAATAATAAATTGGAAGGATAAGAGATGAGTGTTAATCTAAGTACCTTAAATGATAAGCAAAGCAGCCTTCTTAGTGACCTTGCTTTGTTAGATAAATGAGAAAAATAATACTTACTTAAAACAAATGAAAGTGAGCAGAAAAAATGAAAAATATAATGAAGATATTCAAAAAACATCAAGAACAAGATAATACAGAGCAAATAGACCCTGTTTTCATAAAAGTTCGCCGTATAATCCTGTCTCTGGTAATATTTTCTGTATTAATATTGAGTATCGGAACGATAGGTAATATTAACGATAACAAACGTGCTCAAGAATGGGAAATTACCAAGCAAGCGATGTTGAAATATTTATATGAAAAGTATGGGCAGACTTTTACGGAAGTTGAGTTTATCCCTGCCCCGCAGGGATTTAATACTAGCCATTATCAAAGTATACTGGTGACTAAAAGTCCGGAAGGTTTTTATGTAAATGTTCGAGAAAGTAATAGAAATCGAGGTGAATTTTGGGATAATTATTTTAATGCTCTTGCAGCATGGTACTTTGATAAAGAAATTGACTATTCGATGATTGAAAATTTGAGTTATGCAAAAACGCATATAATTATATTTGATAATGATTTGGATTTGGGACATTTAAATGAGTTGCGCGAAAATGTTATGGATTTCCTTAGTGATAAAGATACAAGATTTAATTGTTTAATAGCTATCAAAACAACATTGTCAGAAAGTGATTTGGATTCAATTTACCAAGTTTATCAACAACTTGAGGCTACAAATCATGAGTTTAGCGTTCAAATAGCCTTTTCCGCTAATGATAAAAAATCTGAAGAATTTGTTGAAAATTATCCGCTATACATAACAAAAATTTGGGAAGAATTTGCCCCAAAGATTTCTCATTACGCTTATCATTTTGGCCCCGGACTTTCATTGAATGAATTTTCTGATGCAATAATAAATTGGGAGGATAAGAGATGAGTGTTAACCTAAGTACATTAAATGATAAGCATAAAAGCCTTCTTGCCGACCTTGGTTATGCTAATTTACCTGGAAATTGGAAAGAATATACGTGTATTATTAAATTGCTAAAAGCATCTGATAGAGCTAATTTAGCTGAAGAATTTGAAAGACACGGTCTTGAATATTTAACAATAGTCGCTTATGAGGACGACAACCACAGAACCGGGTTCTGCGGGATAGTTTTTGAGGACTCTTACGGGGCCAGGGGGTTCAGCATCAGAGGCACCGAAGGGTTAGATGATTTTTTAAATGACCCCATCGATATGCTTGATAATATTGCGGCATCTCTATTTGGTGCTTCCCCGCAAAAAATTGCCGGACATAAATTCTATCATAAATATAAAAATGAAGATGGTAATAACTTTCTTTATGCCCATTCAAAGGGATTTAATATTTCATTGGATATTTTTATTGAAAATTATAATGAAATTCAAAAAGTCCATGGTATTAACGGCCAACCAATCAATATTAAAAAACTTAGGCTAGACCAAATTATTGCATTACGTCTTAAAGTCGATGCTGTTATTATCGATGGTGATGTAGTTGGATTACTGGGTTTTCCCGGATATAAGGTCCGATATATTAAAAATATTGGTGAGCAAGGATTTTTCAAACCTCATGACATTACCTCTGCCGCATTTGATGACGATGGTTATTACATAGAAATCGAATCATTGTTTCCTTATGTATCGAATTATTTAGGACAAGGTGCTTTTGTTATAATTGCTGCCCCTGTAATAGATGCAATTCAAAGTACACTTGCCCCGCATAGCAGATATTTATCCATATTCAATGGTACAGCATTTGGAGATATTGCGATAATTCCGGTAGCAATCGGGATTTCGGCAGCAGCAGCAATCGCGACTTTAGTAGTCGATTTAATTGAGACTATAAAAGACTTTTCCACTACTATTAGTATGGGTTTTAAGCATATTGGCAGCGGAATAGCGGATATATTCAAGGGAATAGTCTCTTTAAATCTCGCGCAAATCCTCGTTGGTGGTGTTTTTAAGTTAATATATGGTATTGTGTTAGTAATATGGTCCCCTATCTCGCTTATTATTAATTGCATAATTGACATGATAAATTTATTAATAAATATTGTTATGGGGATTATTAACGGAATGAGTAGGATTGCAGAGGCAGCCGGAGGGTTAGTGGGACAAGATTGGGGATGGCATTTTAATGTGTCCCCTATTCCCAAAATTAAACCGCCCAGCATTTCCCTTTTTGAAAACGGCGGATTTCCTTCCACAGGTCAAATGTTCATTGCCCGTGAGGCCGGCCCTGAACTTGTTGGCATGGTGGATGGCTGCAATGCAGTGGTCAATAATGATCAAATTGTTGAAGCAGTAAAAAGAGGAGTTTACAGAGCGTTTATGTCAGCGCTTTGCGAAAATAATTCCAAGATCCCGGCGATAGCCAGAGTTTTTCTTGATGGCAAACAAATCGCTATAGCGCAACAAGTTTAGCCACAAAAAATAAAGGAGAAAATATGGAAATAATATTAGATTTTAATAAGTCATTAAGAAATTTAGAAGTATTTAAACAGAGTACTAATAATACATTTACGGAAGTAATAAAAGCGGCAGAATCCACAGCAAAAATAATGAGCGAAAAGTTTTTGCAATTTTCTCAGGAAATTAGTCTTACTTTTCAAAGTACAAGTTTGCAAATGAGAGAGTCTTTTGGTACAGCGTTTGACGGATTAGACCAAAGCTTCACTAATGCTTTAGAAGGCCTAAACGGAAAAACTGCCGCTTTTTTAACAGATCTGGAAACAGATTTTGCTGCGGCATGGAGTAATATAAATGGAAGTACCGCCATCTTGTGGGCAAACCTGGATGCTGGTTTTATTGAAACATGGAGCAAAATTGGGGGAAGCACTAGCACATTTTTGGCAAAAATTAAAGCCGGATTTGTAGAGACATGGAATAGTGTAAACGGAGTTACTGCTGCGTTTTTAGTAAAATTGAAAGCTGGCTTTGCTGAAACATGGGGCAAAATAAGCGAAATCACGACCATGTTTTTATCAGAAATGGAAACAGGATTTGCAGAAGCATGGAATATAATAAGTGAAAACACTGCTTTATTTTTGGAAGAACTGGAAATGGGATTTGCAGAGACATGGGATGTAATAAGTGAAAGCACCGCTTTATTTTTAGAAGAACTGGAAATGGGATTTGCAGAAACATGGGATGTAATAAGTGAAAGCACTGCTTTATTTTTAGGAGAACTGGAAACGGGCTTTTTAGAAACATGGAACAGTATAAGTGAAAGCACTGCTTTATTCTTGGCCGAAATGGAAGCAGGATTTGCAGAAACATGGGCCAGCATAAGTGAAAGTACAGTTTTATTTTTAGCCGAAATGGAAGCAGGATTTTCGGAAACATGGAATAGCATAAGCGAAATTACCGCTTTATTTTTAGCAGCGATGAAAGAAGGTTTTTCCAGGTTATGGGCGGATGTTGAAAATGGTTTTAGTAAGTTATGGGCTTTTATAGAAAAAAGAAACGCAGCTTTATACAACTTGATAACTAAAAACAGTACCGAATTGTGGTCAGAACTTAACAAAGGATTTGCTGATTTATGGACGAGAATTGACAATGGAACAAATATCTTATTTCAATCTGTCAGAATAAATGCGGATGAACTATGGTTAGAGTTAACCTCGGGTTTTACAAACCTATGGGATATGATTAGCAAACGCTTTGATAATTTATGGAGCAATATAAGGAGTGGTAATTTAAGCTTGTGGAGTGAAACAGACACTGATTCTTCTAGCTTGATAGACAGGGTAATAGAAAAATTCGCTGATATGTGGAATATAGTAAATTTGGGGAATAGTGATTTGTGGTCAGCTACAAAGGAAAATGTTGACGAGCTTATAAATGATATACGTAACGATTTTTCAAAGTTGTGGACAGATATTCCGAATGGTATGAAAAAGATGGCGAATGAGATTGCGGGAACCATGAGCAGTTTGGTAACTTGGCTGACAAATTCAATTAATACTGTTATAAAAGGGATTAATAATGTTCCGCTTATCGATAACATTCCTACCCTACCCGCGCCGGCACCACCACCTAGATTTGCCCGGGGGGGCTTTCCCGCTCAAGGCCAGATGTTCATTGCCCGTGAGGCCGGCCCCGAGCTTGTTGGTACATTAGGCGGCCGGACCGCGGTTGTCAATAATGACCAAATCGTTGAGTCAGTATCCCGTGGTGTTTATAATGCCGTAATAGCAGCTATGGCAGGTGGAAAATCCGGGAATAACAGCACGGCTGAGTTTAATCTTTATCTTGATGGAAGACAAGTTACATCCTCGGTAGAGCGCGTGCAGAAAGAACGTGGGCTGAATCTTATGGGCGATGGTGTAGCATATAGTCTTTGATAACCGTATTTGGCATTTGGTATTTAACTAAAATAGAAATAGCCTTTATCACATTACCCTCTGTGGATTAATTATCCTCAGGGGGTATTTTTTGTATTTATCGTAAAAAACTCCCCCCCAAAGTCACTAGGGGATTAAGGGGAGTTCATGACATATTATCCGCAAGTAAAACAAATATCAAAACGGAGGTAAAAATGACAAAAAATAACGCACTAGTAACAATCATCTGGCAAGATGAAAACGGCACCGGCCAATATGCCCTGCCGGAGCCAACCAGCTACAGCGGTACTACGCAAACGATGGTGGATGCCGGGACAAGTGTCAGCGGGAAACTGCTTGGTTCGGTGGTACGAAAAGATATGGCGCAAATATCGCTGTCGTGGAACTTTCTTTCCGCTGCCGACTGGTCAAGCATCAATCAAATATTTAAAGACCATTATATTAATACCGTCTGCTTTTTTGACCAAACGGCTAATGATTGGATTACCCGCGAAATGTATATCAATGACCGCAGCGCCGGAATGTGGCGGCGTGACCCCAATTGGCAAGGGCCGGCGGAAACCGGAGATGCGGAGCACAATATTTTGGGCTGGACAGGCTGCAACCTGCAACTTATGGAGGTATAACTCATGTATGCAATAAAAGATATCAATAAGGATAAAGCATGGGCGGCTAACCAAAAGAAGCAAATAACCGGCGAAGGTTTTGTACGGTTGGAGTACAAAATAAGCGACCCCGACCTGCCTCCCACCGAAGCACAACCGAATGGCGAACTTGACCTACTTTCCCGGGCCTGTGAGATTACCAAAGACATTGACCGTGAAGTACCCGGAGAAAATAAGATTGTCCCTTATGCCACCCTGGAACAGGATTTGTGGCTGTTGGACGGCAGTAAGGTTACGGTTCCGGCTAACCCGGACGACTATGGTTACAGCGGTTTCATCAGCAAAGTATTGTGCGGGGAAAACCGGGTTTTTAGTCCCCGCCCGCTGATAAGAATTGATTTCGGCAAAATAATCAACATTCTTCCGGGACTGACTATCACATGGGGTATGGCGCATGAAGATTATCCAACGAAATTTTCGGTCACGGCATTTAAGGATAAAATAGCTTACAGTCCCAAGTTGATTACGGGTAATGAAAATGTGATTACCGTGGTTGCGTTTGAGATGAAAGAATTTGACCGGGTGGAAATCGAAATTCAGGAGTGGAAGGATCCGTTCCGGCGGGCCAGAATTGGCAAAATCCTTTTAGGTATCCATAAGTTTTATGAAAAAGCGGATTTGCTTAATTTTTCCGGTAAGGAAACAGTTGACCCGCTATCCATGACTCTGCCAAAAAATGAAATATCATTTTCAATTGATAACCGGTTTAATGAATTTAACCCGGCTAATCCGGAGGGGCTGACTAAATATATGATGGAGCGCCAGGAAATACGCACAAGTTACGGTTATCGGCTGGAAAATAAAGAAATTGAATGGATTCCCGGCGGGATTTATTACCTGTCAGATTGGAGTGCCCCGCAAAACGGGCTTGCCGCTTCCTTTATTGCGCGGGATTTGTTGGGATTCATGAACGCTGCTTATTATAAAGGTGTGTTTCCTAATCCGGAAGAATGGCCGGGTGGCATTAGTTTATATGAATTAGCCGAACGGGTATTAAATGAAGCAAAGTTACCAAAAGATAGAGACGGTAAAGATTTCTGGAAAATCGATGCAAGTTTACATAATATTTTCACTTGGTCGCCATTGCCGGTCTGCCGGGTAGCTGAATGCCTCCAGCTCATCGCCAATGCGGCCCGCGCTGCGATTTATTTTACCCGGGACGGCCGTTTAAATATCAACCCGCTTGATAAACGGGATTCAAATGATGAAATTACCATTGATGCCGACCATAGTTATTCTAAGGCTGAAATTTCATTGACCAAGCCGGTCAAGCAAATCGATATTAGTATGTTCGGGTATCGGGAAGAGGGTAAAAAAGAACTCTATAAAGGGACTTTAACCTTAAATAAAGGCGAAAACGAGTTTATGCTTGAACATTCCGATTTGGTAAAGGCCTGTGAGATTACCGTAAACGGGACTGGTATCAGGGTTCTTGAAAGGGAAAGTTTTGCCAAATTTACCCGGCTGGTTCTTGAATCACCGATAAACGGGACATCCTGTGAAGTTAATATCAGCGGAACTATTTTTAAACCGGCCGAAACAATTATTACCGTCCCCAACCTGCCCGCCGGTGAAATTCTACCATTTAAAAATGATCTGATTACCACGGTAAGCCATGCGCAAGATGTTGGTATTTGGCTTAAGGAAAATACCAACCGGCGTAAAAGCTTCACCGTAGACTGGCGGGCTGACCCGCGGGTGGATGCCGGGGATATTGCCCTGATACAGGCAGCTAATACAATGCGTATTACCTCTTCCAGTTTTAGTTTTAATGGTGCATTCAAAGGAAAAAGTGAAGGAGTAGAAGTGAATGAGTATTGAATGGAAAACACCGGTAACTGACCGGGAACCGGCAGATATTGTCAACAAATCAGCCAAAGCATATTTAAACGCGGAAGATTTGAGCCGGATTGAAAGTAATGCCGGTTATATCAGCGTATTACTTAATTTATACCTTTATCCAATCCTGATACAGTCAAAAAAATGGGATAAAGTAAAAATCCCCACCACTGCTGATATTAAACGGATTTGTGACAATGTTGACAGCTTTGCAGATGTTTTTTACCGGCCTAATGAATTTGCTGATGTAAAATATCTGGCAGAAAAGTCATTAGGGTATCAAGATGTAAATGATTTGGAAACGAATCTATTATTAATCAAAACGTTACTTGATTATATGATAGCGGGGTTTCATAAATCCAATCAAACAGGATTTAAAGCGGGCAAAAATTCATATTTGCCACGAAGGAGGGTTTAAAATGGCATACAAAAAGAGAGATATTAGGGACCGGGTTGCTTCTCAAGACGATATTTTTAAGCGGGAAGACCTGCCCGGCGGACGGTTCCGCCTGATTCCTGACCCGGGGCCGGGTAGCATCACCGCTGAAGGTACGGATATAAACCGGGTTTTAATGCAACCGTGGGAAGATGTTCACGCTGCTGTTTCCGGGAGTGACGAAGTGCAGCTAAAAATGATGCACAACGGGCGGGTTGTCCGTATCCGGCACCGGGGAAATTACTCAAACACTATCAATTATGATGAGTATGATTATGTGGTATCGGCACAGGGTTCTGGCTTCATCGCTAAGGCGGATAATACCGCCGGGACGGCCCCGCCGGTAACAGCAGTTGAATCGGCCCGGTGGAAACCGTTTAAGTGGTAAAAACGGAAGCAAGCTTCCGGGGCAAGAGCACTTTGCATTCTTATTAAACATAGAAAACTAAAGGAGATTAGTTATGGCTACATTAACACCAAATTTAAAGCTAACAAAACCAGATCAGGACGAATTTTATGATGTCCAAGTTTTTAATACTAACGCAGATATTATTGATAATGTTGGTAATATTTTTCAAAATTCAGTTGATGAAATTGATGCTAATATGATAAAATCGGCCAATGAAATTAAAGCCGCAGTTGCCGGGGTTGATAACTCCGTAAAAACCAACGCCGCCGAAATTAAAACGGCAATTAGCGGGGTTGATAATGTCGTAAAAACTAATACGGCTGATATCAGGGCGGCGATTACCGGGGTCGATAATGTCGTAAAAACTAATACAGCCGAGATTAGAACGGCAGTTACCGGGGTTGATACCAGCGTAAGAAATAATTCAACCGAGATTAGGACGGCAATTACCGGGGTCGATAATGTTGTAAAAACTAATGCAACTGAAATTAGGAATGCAATTACCGGAGTTGATAATGCCGTAAAAACTAATGCAACTGAAATTAGGACGGCAATAACCGGGGTTGATACTAGTGTAAGAACTAATGCAACTGAAATTAGAACGGCAGTTACCGGCGTTGATACTAGTGTTAAAAATATGGCAAATGAGTTGAAGATGGCAAGGATAATTGTAAGTAGTGATGACCCGGCCCGGCAGACCGCAAGTGTGACCCTTTCCCGGCCCGGGATGACATCAATTGTAAGAAACATGGCTGCGGGCAGGGTTACATTTGATGTAGCGGGACAGTTTGAATATACGGTTGGGCTGACTTCGGTTGCGGAAGTGCAGAGAGAAAAAGTTGTTGTAGGATTTGGGGATATTAAATCAATAACAGTTATAATAAAAAATACTGAACCGGTTACTATAAGAGCTAAAGATGTAACACATAATGGCAATGCAGCCTCCACTCCAACGGTCAGCACAGCAATACTTGTGACAGAAGCTCCAAATAGAGAATTTTTAGTGGCATCATCATTTTCCGGGCATACATTTTCAAGCTCGGGGATTCATAACTCGGATTCTTCTGTATCCGCGCGCAGTATCTCAAATATATCATATAACTTAACGACCTATGTTTTATCGCTTACGGCAATGGCTTTTAGCAATCAAGGTCACGGAAATGCAACTAATGTGACGAGAATTTATTTTCCCGTCTGGAATGTTTAATATAGAAAGGAATGAAAATGGAATCGAAAAATAAATTTAATAATGGGGATACAGTCGCTTTTAATGGCAATGAATACATAATAACACATGTTTGGCTAACCACCCGGCATGAAGATGACGATATAAAAAAACCTGAATATATCTGCAATGAGGAATATGGTTTATCTGGCATGACTATCCCGGTAAACGGCAATGAACTTACTCTTATTGCTCGTGCTGCTGAGCCAAAAATACTGGAGACGACTTTCGCGCCTGAGTAATTCAATGATGAATTATTTAGGCAGGCCTAGAGAAACCTAATGGATCTACATCAAGTTTTAGAACGATAATAAAAGGCATCGAAAAGTGATGCCTTTTCGATTGCAAAAAAATATTTTTATTTTTCATAATATCTATTGACAAATAATATTATATGGCATATAGTATCAATATAAAACAATATTATAGCGCGTATAGTATTATATTAGAAAAAGTTTGCCAAGCAAACAGCCAGTAAAAAATGGTGTCATAACCATATCAGTTCTTAAAAACCGAACGAAAGGAGACACAAAATGGTATTTAACACAGGAGCGGCACTACTTGATGGTATCGTCCTTGCCGTTGTATCAAGAGAAACGGATGGAACTTACGGTTACAAGATTACGCAGGAAGTCCGCACGGCAATTGAATTATCAGAATCCACACTTTATCCGGTTCTAAGACGCTTACAAAAAGACGAATGTTTGGATGTATATGACAAAGAGTGTGCCGGAAGGAACCGGCGATATTACCAGGTAACTGAAAAAGGCCGCCGCCAGTTAAACCTATATGAGGGTGAATGGCGGGATTATTCAGCCAAAATCACAATGATGTTTGAGGGAGGAAAAAAACATGAGTAGATGGGAATTTATGCGCAAGCTGGAGGAGTTGCTTTCCGAAATTTCTCCCGGTGAACGCGAAGAAGCACTAAAGTACTACAATGATTATATCAATGACGGCGGAAAAGAAAACGAAGCGGAAGTGCTTGAATCATTAGGCACACCCGAGCAGGTTGCCGCGATTATCAAGGATGGGCTTGAGGGAAATGCCGGTGAATTTACCGAATCAGGTTTCCAAAGTAAAGCCGCGCAAAATGCCAACCCGGTTGCCCATTACCAGGCCCCGAAATCCTATGATACAAATAAGGCATCGTCACAAGCAAAAAGTGGCATGTCCGGCGGGGCGATTGCGGTGATAGTTATTCTGTGCATTATATTTTCACCGGTAATTATTGCCTTATGCTGTGCCTTATTTGGCATAATGATTGCTATTTTTGCAGTATTATTTGCTTTACTTCTTTCATTTGGAATCACTTCGTTTGCTTTATTGATATCGGGAATTATATTGGTTTTTGTCGGTTTATTCCGGATATTCTTCGGGCCGCTGACCGGGCTTGCGATGGTGGCTGCCGGTTTGATTTTGAGTGGGGTTGGGTTACTATTCTTATTATTAACAGCGTTTATCGTAATGAAAGCAATTCCGGGATTGTTTAAAGGAATCGGATACTTATTTGATAGTTTATTTGGAGGAAAGAGAGGTGTGAAAAATGGGTAAATTTGCAAAAGTTTGTTTGATAGCAGCAGCTATTTTGATTGGCCTTGGCCTTTTTGTCGGCACACTAGTTACCGCAATCGGCGGGCGCGGGCTGGTCCGCAATGCCGCAAATGAGGGTATGATAAATATCGGCCCCCGGGGTTTCACTGTTTGGGATTGGTCATGGGGCTGGAACGAGGGGCGAAGCTGGGGGCGGCCATGGGGGCGGAACTGGGAGCGGTCAAATAGTTCCGATAACTGGAGCAGGAATCTTGATCTGACTGTTAACGGAGCCACAATCTCAAGCAAGTCATATAGTGCTGTTTTTAGTAATAATAATATAAACAGCTTGGATATTTCGGTTGGGGTTGGTGACTTCAAAGTGATTCCATGGGATAAAGATGAATTTCAAATTGAAATTACCGGAGCCGGAAGTTGTAAGTATTATAACCGTGGCAGTACACTGTATCTGGAAGGGTTTGACTTTAATGGCAGAAGTATAACAAGTTTCGACACAAATAATAATAAGTTTACTATTTATGTACCGGAAAATATTTACTTCAATGAGATAAAAATCGCGGTTGGTGTTGGCGCATTGGATATTAGCCGTTTATCGGTAGATAATTTGAAAACTGATTCAGGGGTTGGCTCATTAACGATGAATGATATGATTGTTAACCGCTTAAATATCTCTAACAGTGTCGGCGAAACGATTTTTAAAGGTGAAGTAAAAAACGATATCAGGATAGAAAATAGTATTGGAAGTACCAGCCTTAGAATAAAAGGGGCATATGAAGATTTTGACTACTTTATTAATTGTGCGCTTGGTAATATAAGTATAGACCGCTATTCATATACCTCACTCGCGCAGGAAAGCCAGATTATGAATAATGCCGGAAGAGAAATGCGCCTTAGTTGCTCAATTGGCAATATTGATGTCAGTTTCTATTAAATTAAACGAAGAAAGGAGACACTGTATGATTGAAGGATTGTTTATCCTATTAGTAATTGCTGCTATTTTGATTATATGTTTTTGCTTTAAGTTAATTGGATGGTTGCTAAAACTGGTATTATTCTTTATAATAGGATTACCGCTTTTGCTATTCGGGGTACTTCTATGTTGTACAGTCGTCCTTATCCCGGTAGGGATGGCGTGCTTCAAACTGATTGGCCGGATTTTGTCTCCGGTTAAACCACAGGCATTATGAGATGATTAATAACAGGTGTTATTTAATGAAACGGAGGTTAAAATATGAATGACAATAATAATATGAAGCGTTTGTTTCGTTCGAGAACTAACCGTACTATTTGCGGTGTTTGCGGCGGAATCGGCGAATACCTGGGGATTGACCCGGTTATTATCCGTATCCTTTGGGTAATCTTAGGTTTTGCGAGCGCTGGAATGGGGATAATTGCTTACTTTATCATTGCGCTGATTATGCCGGAACAGATGAATTAAGATAGTTGTCACTAAAATTAAGAATGGCACAATTTTGTGCCATTCTTCCCGTATAAAGAATGCCCGCAAAGCGGGACTAGCTTGCCTTTGCAACTGAAGCATTAGATTTTCTTAAACGGCATTTTGCCGCTTTAAGAAAATCTCTTCAGTTTTGGGCTTTTGCCCAATATCTTAGACAAACTCTTTATACTACCCAACTTCCCAAATACTTTGCTTGTTCTTCAGTAAGTTTGTCAATTGTAATTCCCAGCGAATGAAGCTTACGTAAAGCAACTTCGCTATCAATTTCGGTTGGCACATCGATAATCATTTTATCAATGTTTCCCTTATTTTTAACCATATATCGGGCACTTAAAGCTTGAATCGCAAAACTCATGTCCATGATTTCGGCGGGATGCCCGTCACCGGCGGCCAGATTTACCAATCTGCCTTCCGCAAGTACATTGAGCCATTTGTCACCGAGGCGGTACCCAACGATATTTTTCCGTTTTTCTTTAATTTCATCAGCGATTTCAGCTAATTTTGCGACGTTAACTTCAACATCGAAATGTCCGGCATTACACATAACTGCGCCGTCTTTAATCAAGTTAAAGTGTTTTTCACCAATAACATCGTCACAACCGGTTACGGTTACAAAGATATCGCCAAGCGGGGCGGCATCAACCATTTCCATAACTGCGAAACCGTCCATATATGCTTCGATAGCTTTAACCGGGTCGATTTCAGTGACGATAACGTTGGCGCCAAAACCTTTAGCCCGCATTGCCACACCTTTGCCGCACCAGCCGTAACCGGCGACAACAACAGTTTTGCCGGAAACAGAGAGGTTGGTCGTCCGGTTGATTCCGTCCCAAACCGATTGGCCTGTCCCATAACGATTATCAAATAAATGTTTGCATTGGGCATTGTTAACTAAAACCATCGGGAATTTCAATGCCCCGTCTTTGTCCATTGCTAAAAGACGGAGGATTCCGGTAGTGGTTTCTTCGCAACCGCCGATAATTCCTTCAATAAGATGGGGATAAGCATTGTGTATCATAGTAACTAAGTCGCCGCCATCATCAATTACAATCCCCGGCCCGCATTCCACAGTTTTGCGGATATGTGCCTCATATTCAGCAGGTGTCGAAGCATGCCAGGCATAAACGGTCATTCCGGCGCTGACCAACGCCGCCGCAACATCGTCTTGTGTTGAAAGCGGGTTAGAACCGGTGATATACATTTCTGCACCGCCGGTATTTAAGACATGGCACAGATAAGCAGTCTTTGCTTCTAAATGAATTGATAAAGCCACTTTAATTCCGGCAAATGGTTTTTCCTTACGAAATTCTTCTTCAATACCGCGAAGCAGCGGCATATTACTTCTAACCCAGTCAATTTTTTTCTGGCCTTCTTGAGCCAGTCCAATATCTCTGATTTCACTTTTATGCATCTTTTTACCCATGCCTTTCTTTTTATCATATTTATAATAACATAACATGCTGTTTGGGTCAAAAGATATTTATATAAGATACCTGCGGATTGCTGCCTTGATATCAATTTAACAAAATTTCTTCAACTGTAACAAATTCATACCCTGCTTCAAGAAGCTGGTCAATGATAATCAGGGAAGCATTTTGAGTGCTTTCATACTCATCATGGAGCAAAATGATATCATTAGGTTTAACTTTATTTACCACATCATTAACAATGCCCGTTACATTTGTCCGGGCCCAGTCGCGCGGGTCAATCGTCCACATAACGGGGAACATGTTTAAATCAGCCTCAAGCCTGATATCCCAAAGGCCATAGGGCGGGCGGACAAAGAGGGTTTCGGCGCCGGTGATATCGGCAATGATTTGACTGGTTAGTGACAATTCATCGGCAAATTCTTCCAGGTTATATTTAGTTAGCTGAATATGCGAATAAGTATGATTGCCGATTAAGTGCCCTTCGTCATGAATCCGCTTAACGATTTCCGGATATTTTTCAGCATGGTCGCCGGTGATAAAAAAAGTTGCAACCACCCCTCTTTCTTTTAAACCGTCAAGAATCGGTTCGGTATATCTTGGGTGGGGGCCGTCATCGAAAGTGATTGCTACTTTTTTGGCATCCTCATTTTCATTACCGGCATTAATTCGCGGATTCTGCGGTTTGGGCGTACTATCGTTACTATGAGTAGCATTAGCTGCACATAGTAACGCCTCGGGAACTTCATAGGGGGGGGGAGGGGTCAAATCCGGCCTTAAGCTTTGGAAAGCGAAAGCAACAACGATTATTAAATTTAGAAAAAGCAGATCCTTGATTGCCTGTTTCTGCCAAAGTTTTGTCTTTTTTATTTTCACATTTTACCCCAAAAGGTTTTATTAAATATATGTAAAGAAAGCACTGGTTATTGCTATATTAGTTAATAAATATTATAATGATACCAGGGTCAAAATTCCTCTTGACTCCAATCATCATCTAATCGAAATGGAACAAGATATGCGGATTGGTGCTTTGGAAGCCGGCGGGACGAAAATGGTATGTGCCGTTGGTGATGAAAATGGCAAGATAAATGAGCGGGTTACATTTCCGACGAAAACTCCGGCAACAACAATGCCGGATATTTTCGCGTGGTTTCAGGAACGGGAAATAGAAGCGCTGGGGATTGGCTGCTTCGGGCCGCTTGATTTGAACAAAAAATCTTTGAAATACGGACATATCACAAGTACCCCGAAAGTATCATGGCGTGATTTTGATATCGTTGGTTATTTTAATGATTTAGATATTCCGGTTGGCTTTGATACCGATGTTAACGCTTCCTGCCTTGGTGAAGCGGCCTGGGGTTGTACTAAAGATGTTGACAGCAGTATCTATATCACTGTCGGCACCGGGATCGGGGTCGGAATTATGGTGGAAAACCGCCTTTTACACGGGCTTACCCACCCGGAAGCCGGACATATCCTTGTTAGCCGGGCGCCGAATGATGATTATCCGGGGGTGTGCCCTTATCACCGCGAGCCGTTTTTTTGCCTGGAAGGGATGGCCTCCGGCCCGGCGATTACCGGCCGCTGGGGTTTAAGCGGCGATGAGTTAAAAAACCGGCCCGAGGTATGGGGGCTGGAAGCTTTTTATTTATCCCAGGCACTAATGAATTATATTGTGACATTGTCGCCCAAACGGATTGTTCTTGGCGGTGGTGTTATGAAACAAAAACAGCTTTTTCCGTTAATCAGGGAAAAAACAGTTGCCTTAATCAACGGTTATGTGCCCCTGCCCGACCCGGAATTTTTCATCGTCCCCCCCGCTTTGGGTGACGACCAGGGTATTATGGGGGCAATCAAGCTGGCGTTAATTCAAACGCAAACAAATCTTCCATAAAAGGTATCGCTTTAACCCGTATAAATGATGCACTGGTTGCCAATAATTGTTATGTATGTTATATTTAGGTATAAATTACGGAGTAATCGTTAAAAAGGATAACCATGAATTATAGTAAAAAAGGTGTCAAGTCAAAACAACGGAATATGCAGGCCACCGGCAGCAAATGGGGGAGAAAACTGATTTTGGTAATTCTCAACCTGGCTTTAATCGGGGTTATTTCGGCTGGAATTATTGCGGCAAGCGCCAGTTTTGGAATCTTTAAAGGTGTCATTGATACATCACCCGATATCGGCGGTATTGATGTAGTCCCCTCCGGTTTCAAATCCTTTGCTTACGACCGCGAAGGAAATCAGATTACGGAGCTTGTTGCCCAAAATTCAAACCGGATACCTGTCGGAAAGGATATGATTCCCCAACATCTTGCTGATGCTTTTGTTGCAATTGAAGATGGACGTTTTTATGAACACAATGGCATTGATATTAAGGGGATTATCCGGGCGGCATATGTCGGGATTACGGAACGTGATTTTTCCCAGGGCGCAAGCACGATTACCCAACAGCTTTTGAAAAATCAGGTTTTTATCGGCTGGGTAACTGAAGTATCTTTTGCCGAAAAAGCCAAACGAAAAATTCAGGAACAATATCTTGCTCTTGAACTTGAAAAAACAATGTCAAAGGCTGATATTTTAGTTCATTATATGAACAGTATCAACCTTGGCCAGAATACCCTTGGGGTCCAGGCGGCTTCACAACGTTATTTTGATAAATCAGTTAAAGATTTAACTCTGTCTGAAAGTGCCGTAATCGCTTCGATTACGCAGAACCCAACCCGCCTTAACCCGATTAGTAACCCGGCAAACAATGACGAACGGCGCCGGAAAGTGCTTCGTAATATGCTTGACCTTGGTTTTATTACTGAATCTGAGTATGACGAAGCGATTAATGATGATGTATATGCGCGGATTCAGATTATTGAGGAAAAAGGAGACCCGAATGCAGTCAATTCATACTTTGTTGATGCATTGATTGATGAGCTGATGCAAGATTTTCTGGCGGCAGGTTATAGTGAAGCAGCCGCTTTTTCCTATATGTATACCGGCGGATTGAAAATATTTACCACTCTTGACCCGGAAATCCAAAGAATCTGCGATGAAGTATTTTTAAATGAAGAAAACTATCCGAGTAATGTCCGGTGGTTATTAACTTATGAGCTGACAATTGAAAAAGAAGATGGTACCCGCCAAAACCATAGCACCGAAATGTTTACTTCGTTTTTTGCACAAAACGACCGGAGTTTTAACCGTCTTTTCAGCTCACAGGACCAGGCACATGAAGCAATCGAAACATACAAAGAAGCAGTTATGGAAAGCGGCGATGCAGTAGCCGGGGAAAGAATTAACTTGACCCCCCAGCCCCAAGTATCAATCACCATTCAAAACCAGCATACCGGCCATGTTCTTGCAATGGTTGGCGGGCGAGGTGAGAAGACAGCAAGCCGGACCCTTAACCGCGCCGTATCAACGAGACGGCAGCCGGGTTCATGTTTCAAAATGTTAGCCGCTTTTGCCCCGGCCCTTGATTCGGCCGGCCATACCTTAGCCACTGTCCAAAACGATGCGCCGTTTAATTACGCTGACGGGCGCCCGGTTGGAAACTGGTGGGGGCGTGAGTATCGCGGGCTTGCATCATACCGCGATGCAATCAGGGATTCGATGAACATTGTTACCGTTAAAGCCCTGACCCAGATTACCCCGCAGTTGGGTTTTGATTATCTGTTGAATTTTGGCTTTACGACATTGGTCGAGCGGATGGAACAGACATCCGGCGGCCGCACCGTGATTCTGACGGATATCGGCCAGGCCCTTGCTTTAGGCGGTATCACGCATGGAGTTACGAATCTTGAAATGAATGCGGCTTATGCTGCGATTGCAAACAGCGGTACCTATATTAAACCAAAATTGTATACAAAAGTCCTTGATTATGACGGAAATGTCTTGCTTGACAATACCGAACCGGAATCCCGTCAGGTTATCAAAGAATCAACAGCTTTCTTGCTGACCCACGCAATGATTGATGTTCTTACATCCGGAACAGGCGGGCGGGCCAGCTTCCCGAATATGACGATTGCCGGGAAAACCGGTTCGACCACCGGTTACAATGATATTTGGTTTTCCGGTTATACACCTTATTATACTGCTACGGTTTGGACCGGCTATGATAATAATATTGATATGCCCGGTGAAGCTGAAAGGGCTATCTCAAGAAACTTGTGGCGTATGGTAATGCAGCAGATTCATGAAAGGCTGGAAAATAGAACATTCCCGATTCCTCATGATATTACTACTGCGACTATTTGTTCCCGTTCAGGAAAATTACCGATACCGGGAATTTGTGAACACCGGGGGACGTTGCGGACGGAATATTTTGCCGAAGGCACAGCGCCGACGGATTTTTGTAATGCCCATTACCCGGGGATGATATGCCAGTATACGATGTTGCCTGCGAGTGAACATTGCCCGTTTAAGGTACCGGGTGTGCTTGATATCCTGCCGCCGGAAGACCCGTCCTTATTAGCTGGTTCAGGGACAGAAGCCCTCAATGTCGAGGATGATTTTTTCCATCAGGAAGTAATTAATGAAGATGGTACAATATCGTTTAATATGATTCCGCTGACAAATGTAATTCGTTGCCCGCATAACTGGGAATTTTATTTGAACCCTGATGCACATAATATTATTGAACAGCAGCGTGGTGAAATGAGTGCTGCCCACCATGCGGCGATTATGGCCGCCCAAGAGGCGGCGGCGGCCGAAGCCGCCGCTGCGATGTATACCGGCGACACCGGCGGGGAATAAGAGTGTGAAGAGATTTTCTAAGTTTGCATCCATTGGAACGCAAACAAATAAAATCTAAAGCTTCACGCAGGAAGAATGGCAAACCGGCCGCAAGCGGCCGTTTGAAATACCATTTTCCGGGTTGTGAAAGGCTAGAATAATCAATGAAAGCTCTGAATGAAGACCTAAAATCAGGGAATCTAAAACAAATCTATTTATTTTATGGTGCGGAGTCATATCTACGCCGCCAATACCTAAAACGGTTCAAACAAGCTTTGATTAGTGACGATGACGAAATGAATTATCATTATTATGAAGGAAATGACACTAGTGTCAGTTCCTTCATAGATATAGCGGAAACGTTGCCTTTTTTTGCTGACCGCCGTGTCATCATTTGGGAAAACAGTGGCTTGTTTAAATCAAGCGATGAAAAAATTTTTAGTTACTTAAAAGCTGTTCCCGAAAGTACGAGCATTTTATTTGTCGAAGCAGAAATTGATAAACGGGGAAAAATGTTCAAACTATTTTCAAGCCTTGGCAGTGCGGTTGAATTTCCTGTCCAGAATGAAGATATGTTAAAGCGCTGGATTGGCAGCATCTTAAAGAAGGAAAATAAACAGATAACAGAACGGGCGGCTACATATTTACTTAACAAAGTCGGTACGGAGATGGAAAATATCCATACCGAATTAGAAAAACTAATTTGTTATTGTTTAGATAAAGATGTTATCACGGAAGTGGCAATTGATGAAATATGTACACCTCATATTACTAATCATATTTTTGATATGATTGAAGCGGTCGCCGGGAAACGGCAGCAGGAAGCATTAAGGTTGTATTATGATTTGCTGGCCTTGAAAGAGCCGCCGATGCGAATCTTGTTTTTGATAACCAGGCAATTTAACCTCCTTTTTCAAGTCAAAGAGCTAAAAGGCAAAGGATTTGACAATAAAAGTATCGGGACAAAAATAAATCTGCCCGGTTTTGTAGTCGGGAAATATACAGCACAGGCAACAAAGTTCAAAATGTCAGACTTAAAAGAAGCTATTTGCGCTTGCGCTGAAGCAGAAGAGGCAGTGAAAAGGGGGAACATTAATGACCGGATGAGTGTAGAATTATTGATTGTGAAGTATAGTACATAAAATTGCCGCTGGAAATTGCTATTGTGTGAATCATTTAAGGAGAACGCGAAGCGTTCTCTCAGAACTGACACCGCCGGGTGTCAGTTTATTTTCTTTTGAGAGTCCTTTTTATGAAACATCTAGGCTGATATAATTTTAGTAACGCTAGTCAAAAATGATTTTTGGCAAAAGTGAAACAATTTTATCAATTTTAGATGAAAAAGGAGTTAAAAGATGAAAATTATTCAAACGATGAAAAAGTATAGCAGCACCATAATGATTTCAGTCTTAATAATGATAACAATAATTCTTAGTTTTTCTATTAATAATTCCGTCCGGAACAGAACTTTGTCCGGCAGCAGCTTTAATCATACAGAACAAGATAAGCGGGACCGGGAAAAAGCATACCGGGAGGTCCTTAGGGATTTTTTGTGCGGAGCCGGTTTCTCTGACAGCGGAATCAATATGACTAAGACAGTCAACCTATATGAACAGCCGGACGGCACGACTGACGGAACTGTCATAAGTTATACAGTAGCGATTTATCACCGTAGAATCAGTGAATTGAGCGGGGAAGAGTTATCAAGTTTATTGACCGATATAGTCGGAATCGATTTGCCAATTGAGGGAAGTACTGTATCATATAAATTTTTGTGAAATTACGATTCACGGTTCACTATTCTACATAGTGAGACAGACAAATACATCTCGCAGGAGCCTTAGGCCGCCTTCTTCCCGGGATAAAACTTTAATGAAAAACAAACCGGCAAAATAGGTAAAACGGTACTTGACAGCCGAACACTAGTTCTGCTACAATAAAGTACAACTTATCATAAAATCTTTTACTTAAATTCATTTTTAGGAGGCAACATGAGGAGCAAACCAAAGCCGCAAGAAATATACCGGCACTTTAAAGGAAAATTATATCAAATAATTTCACTAGCAGAGCATAGTGAGACAGGTGAAGAATTAGTTATTTATCAGGCATTATATGATGGATTCAAAATATATGCCCGTCCGTTGTCCATCTTTATGGATGAGTCCGGGGCGGCGGAATACCGGTTTAGGTTGTTTAGCCCGGGTGAGAGTGAAACATCCCCGGCCGGGGATATGAATCCCCCTTATATGAAAAGCAATGAATTATCAGGAGCCGGGTTAAAAGCAGTTGAGTTTAAAGCGGCAGAAATAAACGAAGATGAATTAAGAGGGGTTGACCCGCTGGTACTGGAATTTCTTAGCGCCGAAAGCCACGAAAAACGCTTACAGATTCTTACTATTCTTCACCCCCGGATTACCAACGGCATGATTAATACGATGGCTGTATCCCTTGATTTAGAGATAGATGACGGTGAGGTAGAAAAGCGTTACGATGAATTACGGCATTGTTTGATGACGATGCGGAAGTTTGAGATTAAGCGTTAAAAGTATGAATAGTAGTTATTATTAACGGTCAATATTTATAGGTAAGCAAGGAAGGCAAAAACAACTCGCAGGAACCTTAGGGCGCCTTCTTCCCGAAAGAAAAGTGTAAATGAAATTTCAATTAGGCCGCAGTGACGAAGAGTGTTTATTGCCTTCCTTGCTTATCTAAATGATATTGGATGTGAATAGTAACTGAAAGTATCACAAACGGAGGTATCATTATGCCGATGAATTTGGAAAGCCGGTTAGTTGTCGGGGTATCGTCCCGGGCATTATTTAACCTCACGAAAGAGAACAAAATATTTGAGGATGAGGGAGTTGAAGCATACTGCCGCTACCAAGTCGAACATGAAGAAGAAGTTTTGGCACCCGGCCCCGGTTTTGCGTTGATTAAGGCTTTGCTTGATTTGAATAATTTGTCCGGAAGAAAAGAACGGGTTGAGGTCATTATCATGTCCCAAAACAGCCCTGACACATCACTTAGAGTTTTTAACACGATTGCTCATTACGGTTTAAATATATCGCGGGCGGTTTTAGCAAGCGGTGCTTCCCTTGCCCCTTATCTCGAAGCATTTCAAACTGACTTATTTTTATCGGCCGATGAGGATGATGTCCAATCGGCTGTTGATGCCGGGATTGCGGCCGGTATGATTTATTGCGATGGGGCAAAAGATTATAGCCAGACCGATTATTCGAAGATTCGGATTGCTTTTGATGGTGATGCAGTTCTTTTTTCTGACGAATCAGAAGCAATTTTCCGCGCAGGCGGTTTAAAGGCTTTTGAAGAAAATGAATATCGTAATGCTTTGAATCCGCTTCCCGCCGGCCCCTTTGCAAAATTCCTGAAGATTATCTCTGATTTACAAAGTGAGTTCCCCCCCGACCAGGTCCCGATTCGGACTGCTTTGGTAACGGCCCGTTGTGCCCCGGCCCATGAGCGGGTTATCCGTACTTTGCGGGCTTGGAATGTCCGCATTGATGAAGCTTTTTTCTTGGGCGGTTTAGCGAAAAAAGACGTGTTAAAAGCCTTTGGTGCTCACATATTTTTTGACGACCAGGAGACATATACGATTCCCGCCGCTCAGTTCGTCCCCTCGGCCCGTGTCCCTTACCGGCATATTGCGTAGTATGAAGAGTCTATGGCTCAAAGATTGCAGTTATTGGTAGACATTAACACAACATCCGTAGCTTCTGACTATGACAAGTCATCACTACTTCCCTGGCCGGGTCTTCGACCTCACCGTCAGTATGCACCCAAAGAGGTGTCGATACCTCAATCCGCATTGTTTTACAACGGTATGAATCGATTTCGGGGAATATGAAATGCTTACCGGAAAAAGCAGTTGGCAGGGCGAAAAGGATTAGGATTATTTTCGGTAATCCACCAACAACACAAATATCCAATAATCCGTCGGTATAGTCGGCATCAGGGCAGAATTTAAAGCCGCCGCCTTCGAATTTGTGCACCATTCCGGCGGCGAACAAAAACTTGCGATAGTGAATTGGTTCTTGATTATCATCGAAATAAATATTAACCGTCGCTTTTTTGGCAGTAATGATTTGTTTTAAGGCAATCGCCAGATATATTAATTTGCCCAATCTGACTTTATTAAGTGCTTTCTTTAGCTTTGAGGTGAGGACTTCGGCACAGACGGCGGCATCAAAACCGATACCGCAGCTTACGGCAAAATAACGGGAGGGGCGGTTATCAGAATAAGATACTTCACCGATATCCATTACCCGGCGCGCTTCGCCGGAAAGGATTATATCCAAAATAACAAGCGGTTCCTTTGGCAATTGCAAATCCCGGGCCATATCGTTACTTGAGCCGGTCGGGATATAACCGATTTCCACCCGTTCAAAATCGGCGATACCTTGTAAGGTTTCATTAATAGTCCCGTCACCGCCGAGGATGATTATTTTAAGCGGCTCCGGGTTATCCCCCGTATTGTAAGCTTCGGTAAGCTCCCGTACATGCTTGGTTACAAAACCTGCCCGCTTCGAAAAATAAACATCATATTTGACATTTCGCTCGATTAGCCCGGCTTCTACCCGCCGCCACAATTTTTTTCCCCTTCCGGATTTGGCCATCGGGTTAACGATGATATGATACATGGATGCTCCTTTTGTCTTTTGTATTTAAACTATCTCATGTTTTGCGTGTCACAAAGTCATGTTTTTTCATGCAAGCATGTAATACATGACCTTTTGACACTGGTATCATTTTATCCTATTCCACTTTTGTTTGCAAATATTATTTCATATGGTATAATAAAGCGCTATTATAAAATCTACGGAGGTTCCCATGTACGACTTTAATGAAATAAAAGCATTTGACCCGGATATAGCGGGAATGATTGAAAATGAACTGGCACGTCAAAACAAGCATATTGAACTGATTGCATCTGAAAACTGGGTCAGCAAAGCAGTAATGGCAGCGATGGGCAGTCCGCTCACTAATAAATATGCGGAGGGTTATCCCGGTAAAAGGTATTATGGCGGTTGTGAATGTGTTGATGAAGTTGAAAACCTTGCTATCACACGGGCGAAAGAATTGTTTGGCTGTGAATATGCCAATGTCCAGCCCCATTCCGGTGCCCAGGCGAATCTTGCCGTCCAGTACGCTATCTGTGAGCCCGGTGATACAGTCATGGGGATGAATCTTGCTCACGGCGGGCACCTGACTCATGGAAGCCCGGTTAACATTTCCGGAAAGTATTTCAATATCGTTCCTTATGGTGTTGGTGATGACGGTTTTATTGATTATGATGAACTTAGGAATATTGCCCGTTCCTGCCGGCCAAAGATGATTATTGCCGGGGCTTCGGCTTATGCCCGTTCCATCGATTTCAAGATATTCCGTGAAGTTGCCGATGAAGTTGGGGCGGTTTTAATGGTTGACATGGCGCATATCGCCGGTTTGGTTGCCGCCGGTGAGCATGAAAGCCCGATTCCTTATGCCGACGTAGTCACTACAACGACCCACAAAACCCTGCGCGGCCCCCGGGGCGGATTAATTCTGGCAAATAATGCTGCCGCCGAAAAATTTAATTTTAATAAAGCGATATTCCCCGGCACTCAAGGCGGCCCTTTAATGCATGTGATTGCCGCCAAAGCAGTTTGCTTCAAAGAAGCCTTAAGCGAGGACTTTAAGGTTTATCAACGTAATGTTATCTTAAATGCCCAGGCACTTTGTCAGGGATTAATTAAACGGGGAATCAAAATCGTTTCCGGCGGTACTGACAATCACCTAATGTTAATAGACCTAACCGGCTTTAACCTGACGGGAAAAGCGATTGAAACTCTAATGGACGAAGCGCATATTACGGCAAATAAAAATACCATTCCAAATGACCCTAAATCGCCGTTTGTCACCAGTGGTATCCGTCTCGGGACTCCGGCTGTCACCTCACGGGGCATGAATATCGACGATATGGATATGATTGCCGAAGCAGTTTCGATTATAATCAAAAAGGGAGAAGAAGGTGTTGACGAGGTAAAAGCTATCGTAAAAAGCTTGACAGATAAATATCCCCTTATTTAAACATGAGTCTTTCCGTCTCTGCGGCCTAATTGGCCGCAGAGTAACCAAAGTGGTAAACGGTAATAGCTTATTCTGGCTTTTTGCCGCTTGCAAAAATAACTATCATTGACACAATAATACCGATAAAAGGGATTACGGTAATCATATTAAGTGATTCCCAACCCTCATTGACAATTTGAATTACAGAAGAAATTGCCATAACCGCCATTGAAATAGCCAAAATAATAAAGCATATTTTAACTATTTTTTCTTGTTTGGGTGTCATTGCTGTATACCTCCTTTTCTTTATTTTCTTTATTCAAAATAGAATAAGTTCTCAAAACTTTTATCCAATGCAATACAAAGAATAAGCGCCAACTTTGCCGTAGGGCAATATTGTCCTGTTTCTATTGAACTTATAGTATTTCTTGAAACACCAACCATTTCAGCTAAAGCGGCTTGAGACAGATTTTTTTCTGCTCTCGCTGATTTCAACTTATTTTTAAGTATAATATCAACCACTAAAATCTATCCTTTCATCACTGATAAGATAACCATTAAAGCGAACATGATAGTAGCAATAACAGACCAAACAGCACCAAGCAAATATAACTTATTTTTCGTGAAACGATAGTGTGCAACTGTTCCGCCAAAGCAAAAGGTGAAAGAGAGGGCGGCGATAGTATATACGATATTCATCTGGTCTGGTAAAGAAAATAATATAAGGATAAAAGATATAACTGCATATGCAATTATACCTATTTTTGTTCCTTTTATATCTGCGTTCTCCATTCCCTCATCACGCTTTGACATTCTGATTTTGGCTAAAATTTCTTCCTTTTGCTTTTCGTTATTGTTCATAAGATTGTTCTAAAACCCTTCCGATTTTACGCCAAGCACACTTGGCATATATCCAACTATAACACATGCCAAGTATGCTTGTCAATATCTAAAACTGCCCTTTTTTAGGTAAAAATTACTATTCACGGCTAATTTATTTAATAAGCAAGGAAGGCAAAAATAACTAGGAGTTGCATTAGGCCGCCTTCTTCCCAAGAGAAAATTTTTATTTTATTTCGATTAGGCCGTAGCAACGGATAGTATTTATTGCCTGACTGCTTGTTACTGTTCAGATGTTGCTCTATTTCCGCGTGGACAATCTATATATTCTTACAGCAACACGCTTTCGCTCCGAGAAAAACGTTACGTTACATAAGACGGTAAAAAGCACGTCTAAGTAACGACGTTTTTCAAGGGTTGCTGTGAGAATATATAATTGTCCTCACGAATTTATGATTATGTCTTAACAGTAACGACTGCTTAAACAATATTGGCCGTGAATAGTAACATATGCTTGACAAAAAAAAATATCTGTATATAATGTAGATATACAGACATGAACGGAAGATACGGAATTAAACTTTAAATCGCAGAAAGGTCATGATAATATATGCGCATTGTCTTGTCCAATCAATTGGGAATCCCGATATATGAACAAATCAAAGAGCAAATCAAAACTTCTGTTTTGTCGGGCGAACTAGGGGAAGGCATCATACTTCCGTCAATCCGGCAGCTTGCCCGTGATTTAAAAGTCAGTGTGATAACTACTACGCGGGCATATAATGACTTGGAGCTGGAGGGATTTATCCAAAGCGTGCCGGGCAAGGGCTGTTATGTCAAAAAAATTGATGAAAAATTAATTCGCGGCCAATACTTAAAAGAAGCAAGGGCGGCCCTTGCGATAGCCATCCGGCAGGGGAAAACGGCAGGGCTTACAATGGTAGAACTTCACAAATTATTAGACGAAACAGAGGAGGGGGCTGAATGAAAAATGCACTTGAAATAAAGAACCTCCGCAAAAAATACAAAGAGTTTTTGCTTGATGATATCAGTTTTAATATTCCTTGCGGTTATATCTGCGGATTTATTGGTAATAACGGAGCGGGTAAAACAACAGTATTTAAACTTATCCTTGAAATGGCCCTGAAAGATGGCGGGGAAGTAGAAATTTTAGGAAAATCCGGCGATGACTATAAAGTTAAAGAAAATTTAGGCATTCTTCTGGAGCAGCCTCAGTTTCAGAATGAATGGACAGCTCATGATATAGAAAAAACCATGCGCTTGTTT
>Ga0131853_10001815_pt1 | contig 38157 bp, 31 predicted proteins | sample TergutLab28metaG_FD_92764 | JGI IMG/M metagenome (GOLD analysis project Ga0131853, IMG submission 92764) | Labiotermes labralis P1 segment gut microbial communities from Petit-Saut dam, French Guiana - Lab288 P1 (version 2) (version 2) | ecosystem: Host-associated > Arthropoda: Insects >... | reverse complement strand
GTCTCTTCCTACACCGCCGCCCGCGCAAACGACCCCGCCGACCATTCAGAAAACGCCAATGAACTGTTTACATCTCACAACAACACAAATCTTTCGAAAAACGCTAATATTAACGACAATTTGTTCCGATAATACTTTCGAGAGAAATTACGTTTTGATCTACAATGATCCGGTCCACAATTAATGAAACGGGGTGAAGCAATGAGGATCAACAACATTGCAAACATATATGAGACGGCTTCCGCACAACAGTCCGCCGCCCGCGCAGGCCGCGCAGGCAACCAACGCCCGGAGGCGCGGCGCGATTCCCTGGAGGTTTCTGACTCCGCGCGAAGCTTCACAACAGCGTTCCAGGCTATCGCCAACGCGCCCGAAGTGCGCGAAGGCCTTGTGTCCGACATACGCGCGCGCATCGAAAACGGAACCTACGAGCCGGATCCGCGCAGGATCGCCGAGGTCTTTACAGACGAACGGAGCCGGTAATGGCCGGGCTGATAAACGAACTACTGACCGTTCTGAACGAGCAGGCAGAGAACTACGAGAACCTGCTTGCTCTTTCGCATGAAAAACGCCAGGTGCTTGTGCAAAACGACGTAAAGTCTCTGCAGAAGATCACCAATGTCGAGAACATAATCGTGGGCAACAACCAGCGGCTGGAGAAACAGCGCGTGCGAATAACCCGCGACATCTCCACAGTGCTGGGCAAGAACGAGTCCGACATGACGCTGAGCCTGCTTGCCGAGCTGATCGCCCGGCAGGAAGAACACCCCGCACTGGTCGCCGTAGCCAAGCGGCTCCGCGCGGCAGTAGATGAGCTAAAGGAAGTTAACGATTCCAACAAGGCTCTGCTGGCGTTCTCGCTGGACTACGTGGACTTCACCATGAACCTGATCCGCGGCGCGGCCGATGGCACCCCCGGCTTTGACGAAGTTTCCGCGGCGGACGGACGCTCCACCCTTTTTGACGCTAAACAATAACGCAGTCCCACTTGACAAGCGGAACTGCTACAGGAGGCAACAATGGCAAACTTAGGATCTCTAAGCGTGGCTGTAAGCGGCATGAATGCCGCACGCATGGGGCTTAACGTAGTCGGCCACAACCTGGCCAACTCCACCGCGCCCGGCTTTTCGCGCCAGCGCATACTCCAGCACAACTTCGCATACGTCAACTTCCAAGGCGCAAGCCGCGCCAACTTAAACAGCGGCCGCGGCGGCACAGACCCCATGCAGCGCGGCCTCGGCACCAATGTCACGTCCACCACGCAGATCCGCGACCTATTCATAGACATATCCTACCGGCGGGAACTGGGCCGCCTTGGTTTTCACGCGCCAATAGCCGACACCGGCTTCGAGATCGAGATGCTCCTGTCGGAGCTGCACGGCGCGCTGCCCACGCAGACCGTGTTCAACGACATATGGGACGCGCTGAACGAACTAAGCGTGAACCAATCCGGCCTGGAGGTGCGCAACAACTTTATCGCCACCGCCGTCACCTTCCTGAATAAGATGAACTCCGTACACTCCCACCTACGCGCATACCAGCAGAACCTGAACAACCAGGTCAAGAGCACGGTAATCCGCGTGAACCAGCTTCTCGAGCAAGTGGCACAGCTTAACGTGTCCATCGCCGCAAACGAGGGTCACTCCCTGCGGGACGACCGCTGGTTCTTCGGCGACAACGCCAACGACCTGCGCGACCGCCGCAACAACGCACTGGACGAGCTTTCAAGCCTCCTGCACATCACATTCTGGGAGGACGCGCGCGGCATGGTCAGCATCCGCTCCGGCGGCAGTGAGCTGCTAAGCGGCGGCATAGACGTAAACCGCATCGGCCTGAAACAGTCCGCGCCGGGTACCAACTTGGTTCTGCCCGTCATCACCAACTCGCGCGACGTTCTTCCCTACGACGCACCCTCCGGCACCTACCAGCTGCTCTTCGACGTAAACGACGAGATAGCGGCGCACCGCGGCAACGACTCCGGCAGACTGCTGGGGCTGATCATCGCCCGCGGCCTGTCCGAAGAAGATTCATACTCGCCCCAACGTCTGGCCGCCGCCCAACTCGCCGGCGACCAAGCTGAATACGACCGCATAAGATTCAACCTCACCACATCCATGATCCCGCGTACCATGATGCAGATTGACACCCTGTTCAACCAAGTTATAACGATGATAAACAACGCGGTGTCGCCAATAACGGCGGCCGGTGAGCGCGACCCTAACGCACCCTTCGACGCAAACAACGAACGCACCCATCTGCCCGTGTTCGTCAGAAACTACGCAAACGGCACCTATGTGCCGCGCTTCGTGGACGACGGAAGCGGAACATATGTCTACGTACAACCCAACCCGTACGACCCCACAGAGGCAAACACCCTCTACCGCATCGGCAACGTGTTCATCAACCCCGCCCTCCTGCGGGACGGCGGCCCCAACCTGCTGGCTCTGTCCCTAAGCGCGAACGCGCAGGACGACACCACCCTGGTGCTGGATCTTATGGAGCAGTGGAAGTCCGAAAACGTTGTGTTCTTCGGCATGGACCACAGACCCATGAGCCTGGACACCGCCTACCGCCAAATGATAACAGACAACAGCAACGCCACAAGCCAGGCGCTGGGTTTTGTGCGCGAACAGACCACACTTGTGCAGGCCATCGACAACCGCCGCCAATCCGTCATGAGCGTTTCGATGGACGAAGAGCTGTCGTTCATGCTTACATTCCAGCACGCATACAACGCAAACGCACGTATGGTAAACATGCTGGACTCAATGATGGATACGATCATCAACCAAATGGGACGATAATTACGCCAAACGCTTCGCGTTTGTCGTTCAAAAAAATCCAAGTGCGGGATTTTTTTGAAACTGTACGAACGTTTAGCATCCGCGTTGCGAATGCTAAACAGATTTTCGACGTACACGCCGCCGAAAATCTACTGCTAATTGGGAACGGAACGTTCCTCCTGGGGAACGCTTCGTTCCCCAAGCCCCTCCGCGATATCGCAAACCGGATAGTCTCAGCTAATTTTTCTGAAAAACTCTTCGTGCATTGACATAACGATAATAGTAGAGAAGGTGTTACGATGCGCTCAGCATTCTTTGAATTTAACGTAGCCCGCACAGCCTTGTTCCTTGCTCGCGGCGGGCTGGACGTTGTAAACCACAATATCGCCAGCCAGGGCCCCGGGTTCTCGCGCCAGTTCATTGAACACCGCGCACTGCCCGCGCTGAATCTGCGCGACGGCCGCGGCATGTACGGCACAGGCGCGCAGATCTACGGCGTAGGCCAGCACCGCAACGTATTCCTGGACCACAAGTTCTGGAACGAACGCTCGACGCTTGGGCGTTTCCAGGCACAGGCGCAGCAGCTGCGCGTGCTGGAAATGGGGCTTAACGAGCTTCGCGGGGCGGACTCCCCCACAGGCGGCGTAGGCACAACCACGGGCTTCGGCCTGTTCTTCAACAGCCTGCAAAACCTAAGCACCAACGCCGGAGACTCCGTATACCGCGTAAACGTCCTGCAAACCGCAAGCACCCTCCAATCCTTCGTACACAATATGGCACAGACCATGCGCCGCCAGCAAATAGACGCAAACACCGAGGTACACATCATGGTGGGGCGCATAAACGGCCTGGGCAACCAGATAGCCAGCCTCAACGAGCAGATAGCGCGCACAGAGCTCACAGGCTCCCGCGCCAACGACCTGCGCGATTCCCGCGCAAGGCTTATCGACGAACTTTCGCTGCTGGTGAACGTAAGCATAATCGAAACCGAACGCAACGAGGACTTCGCCGCGGGAATGTTCCCTGAACCCGAACAACGCGGCCTTAGCAAGCTCCACTTCCGCGTGATGATCAACGGCCAGGACTTCGTAAGCGGCGGCAACATCAACCTTCTTGAGACAGTCGCCCGGCCGGCCGGCGCGGAGCGCAACCCCACCGACGTCGTAGGCCTGTTCGACATTCAGTTCCGCGGAGGCCGCCAGTTCGACATGTACAGCCCGCAGCTTCGCGGCCAGCTTCGTGGTCTGCTGGACGTGCGCGACGGCAACAACGGCACACACATCAGCATGGCCGTAACAGCCGGAGACTTCAACGGCACGGTGCTTACGATACCCGCGCCGCACCGCGATGACCTCAACGACCAAGGCCGCATAACCCTCTTCAATTACGACGACCGCGTCATCGAAATCGACTACACAAACTTGGTGTGGAACCCAGGCACGCCAGGCAATCAGCCCTTCTTTACGCTAACCGTGGACACCTTCCCACCAAACTTCGACCCCGCAAACCTCAACCGCATAGAAATAGGCCGCACCACCAACTTCAAGGGCATACCGCACTACATGAACCAGTTCAACACCCTGGTGCGCACCTTCGCCGATGCTATGAACTACGGCTTAAACCGCAACGGCCAACCCATCCCCGGGGCAGTGCCTGCCGGCAACCGCGATGTGTCCCACGTGCCGGGCAATGTCCTGCACAACATGTTCGTGCTGGGCGACGACAGCAACCCTAACTGGCGTTCGCAAGCCTTCCTGAACTTCGGCGTAAACGAGATTCTGATGCAAAACCCGGACTGGCTCGCCGTATCGTCCAACAACAACACGGGCGAAAGCTTCAATGACGTGATACTGGGCTTCCTTGCCGTGAACAACTACAGCGGCCTGTTTGCTCAAGGCCGTCTGCAAGACTTCCTAATCTCCATCTCCGGCGAACTGGGCGTAGACCTGAGACAGGCTCTGCGCTTCGAAGAAAACTACAACGACATCGTGCAGTCCGTGGACATCCAGCGTATATCCGTAATGGGCGTGGACACCAGCGAAGAGATCGTAAACATGATGCGCTTCCAGCATATCTACCAAGCCGCGGCACAGCTTATCAACGTTATCGACGGAATCTACGACCTGACAATCAACCGTCTGGGCAACTTCTAAAAGGGGGATACTATGCGAGTAACGAACCAAATGATGTCCAACCGCATGATGCTGAATCTCACGCGCAACATGAACCGTATGGACAATCTTGCCAACCAGCTTGCGTCGGGCAAGCGCATAACCTTCCCTTCGGACGACCCGATCCTTGCCGCCCGCGCCCTGAAGTTCCGCACAAGCCTGCGTGAAACACAGCAGTACATGCGCAACGTAGGCCAAGGCCTTTCCTGGATGGGTGCCACCGACGCCGCCTTCATCGGCGTTACCGAAGTTGTCACCAATATGCGCAACAACTTTAACAGCGCGATAAACGCCGACAAACAGCTGCAAGAACGTCAGGCCATCATCAACACCATCAGCCAGATGAAGGCGCAGCTTGGCTCCTTCATGAACACCCCCTATGCCGGGCGTTACGTGTTCTCGGGCTTCCGCACGAACCACCCGCCCATTTTCGAAGTGGATCAGCCGGACCTGGTGTTCGCGGTGGAGCAGCACTTCCGCTTCGCCGATATGGAGACCACCAACGTAATCCAGCGCGACTCGTCAAACCCGCTCAACGCCGTGCAGCTGCGCGAAGGCGTGCGCATAATCAAGCTGGCCTATGCCGGCAACATCCCCGAAATTGAGGTAAGCTTAGCCGGCTGGACCGGTAATCTTGTACCCTTCAACGCCGCCAATGCCCATATCGCCGACCTCACTGCATACGATCCGGATCCTGACGACATACACTTTATCGAGGCCACCGGCGAACTGATCCTCGGCAGCAATGTGGCAAATCTTCTGCAAAGCAACGAGATGAACGTGCGCTTTGTGCGCGAAGGTTTCACCGCGGGCGAACTTAACCCCAAGATCTACTTCAACAGCTTCGACATCAGCGAAAGCACCTCCACCAGCGCGGATGCACTGGATGTATTCGGCTATACAGCACAAGATCTTATCGACTACAACATCGCCCATTTCCATAACGACATCGGCAGCATCACAGACCAGCGGCTGGAGTTCGAGTTCAGCTTCAACACCCGCATACCCATCAATACGCTGGCGCGAAACGTAGTCACCGACAAGCTCCACGCCGACCTGCGCGAACTCATCCGCTTTGTGAACTCCATGGAGGGGATGCTCTCGAACCCGCAGGCTCTCGAGCAAGCCATAAGAAACGCCGAGCCAAACTGGACTGACGAACAGGTCCAGGCCGCGCTGACCCAACAGATCGCCGCCGAAAATTCCCAGATAAACACGGCCATGCAGAACCGCTTCAACAGCATGTTGGCGCGTATCGACACGCACTACCAGCAGATATCACGCCAAGAGGCCGACCACGGAAGCCGTATGCAGCGGCTCGACATGATCCGCCTGCGCCTGGAAGAGGATCAGCTCAACTTCCGCGAGCTTATCTCCGACAACGAGGACGCAGACCTGGCCGAAGTCGCCACGTTTATGGCAATGGCGCGCGCCGCCTATGAAGCGTCACTGCGCGTCGGCGCAAGCGTGCTGCAGCTCACCCTGGCCGACTTTATACGCTAGAGCAGTACGCGTACCCCTCTCATTCGGAAAGGATCATGCAAATGAAACTTACGACGCGCCACTTCGGCGAGATAGATGTTGACGAGAGCAAGATAATCACTTTCGAGGAAGGGCTGCCCGGCTTCGAGCATCTTAGGCAGTTTGTCCTGTTCCACAACGAAAGCGCGGCAGACGACACAGAGGTCACCCTGCATACGTCGGGCGTGTTCCTCTGGTTGCAGTCTCTGGACGACGGCGAGGTCTCGTTCATCCTGCTGAACACCTTCCTCTTTATGCCCGGCTACAGCCCGGAGCTTGAGGAAGGCGCGCTGGATTCTCTGGGCGATTTCGCGGAGGACGACATGATCGTGCGCAATATCGCAGTCGTGCCGGAAAAGCTGGAGAACATGACGGTGAACCTCTGCGCCCCCGTAGTTATCAACGCCGGCACCCAAATGGGCAAGCAGGTCTTGGCCACCAACAAGGACTACAGCGTCCGGCACCGCATCATGCAGGAATCGCGAGACGTAAGCTAGGGCTGTACAGCTCTAAGCCAGAGGAGGAAGCCGCGTGCTGGCACTCACACGAAAGAAGGGCGAATCAATAATGATCGGCGACGACGTCGAAGTCACTGTGATTTCGATACGCGGCGACCATGTTCGGCTCGGCATAAAAGCACCGCGCAACGTTCCCGTACACCGGCAGGAAGTGTTCGACCAGATTGCGGCGTCTAACAAGGAGGCCGTAACCCAGCTCGACATGAGCCGCATCGCCGACATGCTAAAGCTACCTACTTAATACACACAAACTTAATACACACAAAAACGCCGCCTCATCGTGTGATGGAGCGGCATTTTTATGTGCAGTCATTACTACTCCGTGAAGAAGTTACACGCCTTCTCCAGCGCGTCCTCTTCGTCCGCCCCTTCGGCGGTAATAACGATGGAACTCCCTTCGAGTATGCCCAGCGATATCATGCCCATGATGCTCTTGGCGTTAGCTTCCTTGGTGTCGAGCTGAATCTTGATGGTACTCTGGAATTTACCCGCCGTCTGCACAAACATCGCGGCTGTCCTTGCGTCGATGCTGGTGATGACTGTAATCGTCCTCTGCTTCATCCCTGTTCTCCTCTCAACTTTTCAGCAATACAGCTGATCTTCCGTAGCCTATGGTTCACTGCCGACTTGCTGACGGCCGGCAAGAGTCTTTCACCGATTTCCCGGAGGCTGGCGGACGGGTATTCAAGGCGCAGCCTTGCCGCGTCGGCCAGGTTCTGCGAAAGCCGCCCAAACTCGCCGCTATCGAGAATATAATGTATGTCAGCAACCTGTGAGACAGCCGCGTCGACAGTTTTCGACAGGTTGGCCGTTTCAAAGTTGACCTTGCGGTTGACGTTGTTGCGCACGTCCTTTAGTATGCGCACGTTCTCAAGCTCCATCATAGCCTTGTGCGCGCCCATAATGTTCAGCAAGTGCGCAATAGCCTCGCCGTCCTTCACATACAGCACCTCCGCGGACTTACGCAGGGTGACGCGCACATCCGCGCCCAGGTACTCCGCAGCGGAGCGCAGCAGCTTCAGCGAGCCGCTGTCGTGGCATGTGAACTCCAGATGATAGTGCTTGGCCGGATCACTAAGCGAGCCGCCCGCCAAGAACGCCCCGCGGATATACGCCCGCTTGCAGCATTCGCGCACAAGCAGGGCTTCATCGGCAAGTTCGCTTGCGGCGATACGCATTTCGCGCCCGGTACCCTGCACGGAGCATGTCAGCTGCCGCCGCCCCGCGCGTGGTTCATCCCTGTGCGCAGCCGCCGGCACAACCGACACGGCGGGCTGCCGCCCAAAGGCCGCCGCCGCAAGCTCCGCGAAACGCCGCACAAGCCGTATGTTGTGGCCGGACAGGCTTATGCCGCCGCAATCCGGCCTGCCCGCGCCAAGCATCAGCGCGGCCATCTCGGCCAGGACACAGTGCCGCGGCGTATCCGGAACCTTCGCGCTCATAAGTTCGCTCTTGACTGTTGCGGAGAAGGATCTCATTCAATAATCGGCACCCTGTCTTTTTCGATGTCACGGTGACTTATTATAACAGAATTCCCGTTTTTCTGCAAAGTATTTGCTATCGCTGACGAAATTGCCACGCTTCGGTGCTTGCCGCCCGTGCAGCCTATGGCCACCACAAGCTGGTTCTTGCCCTCTGCAATATAGCGCGGTATCAGAAAATCCAGCATGGAGCCGAACTTTTCCAGGAAGATACGCGTCTCGTCGCGCTCCATCACAAACTTGGCAACCTCCGGGTCGTTGCCCGTCTGCCTGCGCAGGTTCAGGTCGTAGAACGGGTTCGGCAGGAAGCGCACGTCCAGCACAAGGTCTGAATCCGTCGGTATTCCGTACTTGTATCCGAAGGATATTATGTTGATGATGAGCGAATCGAAGCTTTTGTCCTCGAAGAAGATTTCGCGCATCTTGCGGCGCAGATCCCGCGTAAGCACATGAGTCGTGTCGATGATATAGTCCGACCTTGCGCGGATCTCCCGCAGCAGTTCCCGCTCCGCCTCGATGCCCGTGGCCAAACGATCGTGCGGCGCGAGAGGGTGGCTGCGCCGCGTCTCCTTATAACGTTTTATCAACACATCCTCTGAGGCGTCCAGGAACAGGATCTTCACGGGATAACCCGCTTTCTCGATCTCCCGCCGCCCCTCGGCGAAACCTTCAAAAAGGCGTTTGAGGCGGATGTCCACGCCGATAGCCAGCCGCGGCACATACTCCTCCCCGGCGGTGTTGTAGTGCGCCGACACCTCCCGCGTGAGGCCCGCCATTAGCGACGGCGGTATGTTGTCGGCGCAGTAGAAGCCCATGTCCTCCAGGAATTTCAGCGCGGTGCTCTTACCCGCACCGGACATCCCCGTTACTATCACCAAGTTCAAACGCCGCCACCCACCATTCTTACTTCCGGCTCCAGCTCCACGCCAAACAGCTTGAACACCCTCTCCTGCACATGTGCTATAAGCGCGCGTACATCCTGCGCCGTCGCGCCGCCCGTGTTGATTATAAAGCCGGCGTGCTTGACCGATATCTGCGCGCCGCCTACGGCGAAACCACGAAGCCCCGCGTCATCCACCAACTTGCCCGCAAAGCGGCCGGGCGGGCGTTTGAACGCGCTGCCCGCGCTGGGATACTCCAGCGGCTGTTTGTCGCGCCGTTGCGCCGCCAAGTCCTCCATCTTCGCCAGGATGTCCTCCGGGCGGCCCGGCTCAAGCCGCAGGGTTGCCGAAAGCACGATTCCCCCGCCGGTCAACACGCCGCTTGTGCGGTAGCCGAAGCCCAGCCCGTCTGCGCCGCGCGTAACAAGCTCGCCGCGCTCCAGCAGCTGCACGCTTTGCACCACGCCCGACATCTCTTCGCCATACGCGCCCGCGTTCATGAACACCGCCCCGCCAAGGCTGCCCGGGATACCCGCGGAGAACTCAAGCCCCGCAAGCTCCTGCGCAAGCGCGGTGTCCGCAAGCGCGGCCAGGCTTAAACCCGCCTGCGCCGTGATAATCCCGTCCTCACACTCCGCCCGCGCAAAGTCCCTTCCCAGCTTGATAACCACAGCGTTAATGCCGCTGTCGCTCACAAGAAGGTTGGATCCGCCGCCCGTCACAAATATCGGCGCACCAACAAACCCCGCCAGCTCCACCGCCGTCACGATATCCTCGGCGCAGTCCGGCAACAGCATCACCGCCGCGGGGCCGCCTATACAAAATGTGGTGTGGCGGCTCATCGGTTCGCCGACAAGCAGCTTGTGCGGTTCAAAGTTCTGCCGGAACAATGTTGTGTCGAACACGCTATTCTCCCACATCCTAGTGTATGCTGCTGTTGCTGTTGATGTTGTCTATTACGCGCTGCGACAGAACATGGGCGGAGTTGTAGCCCATCTTCTTCTGGCGGTGGTTGATCGCCGCCGATTCGCAGATTATCGCCAGGTTACGGCCGGGGCGTATGGGTATGCGGTTGCACACCACCTGATTGCCCAAGATGTCTATGAACTCGTCGCTGGTGCCCAGTCTGTCGTATTCCTTGTTCTTGTCCCACAGTTCCAGCTGTATCACAAGGTCTATCGTCTGCGTGTCCTTCACGGATTCCACACCGAACATCTGCTTCACGTCGATAATGCCGATGCCCCGCAGTTCGATAAAGTAGCGGATTATGTCCGGGCATGTGCCGACCAATGTCTGGTTCGACACCTTCTTGACCTCCACGGAATCGTCCGCCACCAGCCTGTGGCCGCGGTGTATCAGCTCCAGCGCGGTCTCGCTCTTGCCCACTCCGCTTTCGCCCAGCAAGAGTATGCCTTCGCCGAATACATCCAGCAGCACACCGTGCATGGTGGTGCGCGGGGCAAGCTTCACCCGCAGCCAGCGTATCAGCTCGCCCATCAGCTCACTGGTGGATGTCTCGCAGCTTAACACAGGCACTCCGCGCTCCTCGGCCACTTCCATAAGCTCCGGAAACGGCGTAAGCCCGCGGCTGTGTATTATCGCGGGGAACTTATGCTCGCACAGCTTGCGGAATGTTTCGGCACGCCGGGCGCTGTCCAGCTTGCGCAGATATGTATACTCCACCATGCCGATAATCTGCAGCCTGTCCTGGTTGAAATAATCGTAGAACCCGGCAAGCTGCAATCCCGGCCGGTTCACCTCCGATATCATAACATCCTTCGACGTTATATCTGTGTTCTGCGTAACAACCGTCATCTCAAACTCGTCGATGATCTCTTGCAGCTTTATCAAACTCATACATCACCCGCCCACTCTAATAATATCTATCAGATTACCACAAATACAAGGCTTTCCGCAAGGATTATGTATGCCCTTGCGGAAGCCGCAAAACAGCCTGGTATATGCGCAATTGACAAAAAACGGAAAGCCGTGAGTGTTTATTTTACGAAACTACATATCAACTCCGGGTAATATGCTGTATATTGCATCGTTTTAATCATAGCGTACAACCCATTCGCCCGTGAATTTTGGGGAAGAATTTAGATAGGGCGGGTGTATTCGCGCAGCCAGTCCTGTTCGCTGCTGTCCAGATGCGGGCTTATCAGCTCGAACACCTGCCTGTGATAGTCGTTTAAGAAGGCGCGTTCGCCCTCCGTCAGCTGTTCCGGCAGGATCGCGTCCGTGTCAAACGGCGAGAATGTGATCGTCTCGAAGCGCAGGAACTGCCCGAAGGCCGTCTGCTCCGCCTTGCGCACGACAAGCTCGTTCTCCAGGCGTATGCCGTGGGAACCTTCAACGTACACCCCCGGCTCGTTCGTCAGCACCATACCTTCGGCCAAGGCCGGCGGAACGGGCTTGCCCGCGGGGATCTGCCAGCGTATGTTGCACGGAGCCTCGTGTATCGTGGTGAGGTAACCCACGCCGTGGCCCGTGCCGTGGTTATAGTCCAGCCCGGCCTCCCACAGCGGCTGACGCGCCGCCACGTCTATGGCAAAACCGCCCGCGCCGCTCCTGAACTTCAGACGCGACAAGGCGATAAGCCCGCGCAGAACCGCAGTGTAGTGCGCCTTATGCTCAAGGCAAACTTCGCCCAGAGCGTAAGTGCGCGTAATGTCGGTGGAGCCTTCAAGATAGTTCCCGCCGGAATCAGTCAGCAGCATCTGCTCCGCAAGAATAACCTTGGCCGTTTCCGGCTCCGCGCGGTAGTGGATGATGGCCGCGTGTTCCATGTACGCCACAATCGAGCCGAAGCTGGGGTACATGAAGCCCTCCTGTTCGGCGCGAAGCTCCCTGAGTTTTTCCCCCGCGCTGATCTCGTCCACCCCGGGCAACCCCGCGTGTGTCTTGATCCAGCGCATGAACCGGGTCTGCGCCACGCCGTCCTTGATGTGCGCGGCGCGGATGTTGCGCAGCTCCGTCTCGTTCTTGCAGGCCTTGAACATCACCGTCGGGTTGGCATGCTTCACAAGCTTGCAGGCCGCGCCTGCCGCAAGGGCATAGTTCACGCGGTCCGGGTCGATCAGCAGTGTTTCGCCCTCCGCGATTGCGGCGATGTCCGCGTACACCGCGTCATATGGCGCGATGGTCACGCCGTCCCTGCGCAGGCCGTCCCGTATCTGCGCGCCGAACTTCGCCTCGTCGGCATACAGCACGGCCGATGACGCGTCCAGCACCATGTACGCCGCAAATAGCGGCCTGTTGTCCGGCTCGTCGCCCCGAAGGTTCAGCAGCCACGCTATGTCGTCCAGCGTGGCCAGCACGTGGCGGCTTGCGCCGAAGCCCTCCATCTTTGCGCGCAGCCGCGCCAGCTTGGCCGCCCGCGCCTCCCCGCTGTAAGCCTCTTCCAGCTCGAACACCGGCGCGGACTTCACCCCCGGGCGATCCGTCCAAACTTCGCCCACAAGATCCCGCGCAAACTCGAGAGACGCGCCCTTCTCCGCACAGACCGACGCATAACCCGCGCCCTCTTCGTAGCCCATCGTGCGGCCGTAGAAACCCAGCTTGCCGCCGCTCTTCACCGCGCCGCGCAGATACCAGGTGATGCTCGGCACGCCGTCCTCACCCATCTTCATCATACGCACGCCGCTGCCCGCAAGCTGGTGTTCCGCCTGGATGTAGTACCGCCCGTCCACCCACAAGGCCGCGTCACCCGCCGTAATAACAGCCGCGCCCACGGAACCCGTGAAGCCCGTGATATACTCCCGCGCCTTGAAGCTGTCGCCGACATACTCGCTCTGGTGGCTGTCCGACGACGGCACAACATACGCGTCAACACCGCACTGCGCCATGCGCGCCCTAAGCGCGTCTGTCCTCTCGCTAACTGTCATATGCCCCTCCAACCCGTAATTTGTTCACTCCAATATAATATACCATCCTGCTTAAACGTTGTCCAGCAGCGTTTGTCGCGGGCTTGCTATTTCCATAATGTATGTGCTATAATTGCGCAAGCAGATTGCGGGGCTTGTGTGGCCGGACTTCCGAAAGGAGGAATGGCCTATGACCATGTTTGAAGTGTTGTACTTGCTTCTTACTGTTACGTCAGTAACTTTGATGTACTTGGCATATAAGAACACAAAGAAATAAGCCCCCATCTTCTACAAGTAGGGCTTATTTCTCGTTAATGCTTTTAATTAGATTAGCGTCCGGTCATAACTTGCCGAACAATCTGCTGACGGAGAGGGCGCACCCACGCGCTCTCTTTTAGTATACCCATATTATACACCGGATACAACTGTTTTGCAATACCTTTAAAAGATAATCTTCTGAACTTACAAACTATTCCTCCGGCCAAATTGCCGTGTGTCGCGCGTGTCGAAGTCAAAACCTTGACAAATGCTCAAAATGCTGTATCATAAAGATAATGGAAGAATTACGTAATCGAAGGAGATATCGCATGGATACTACAGGCAAGACGATGGAGAAGATAGTCGCGCTTTGCAAGAGCCGCGGGTTTGTGTATCCCGGATCCCAGATATATGGCGGGCTGGCAAACAGCTGGGATTACGGCCCGCTGGGCGTAGAGCTGAAGAACAACATAAAACGCGCGTGGTGGAAGAAGTTTGTGCAGGAATGCCCGATAAACGTCGGCGTAGACTCCGCCATCCTCATGAACTCGCAGGTGTGGGTGGCCTCCGGCCATGTCGGCGGCTTTTCGGATCCGCTGATGGACTGCAAGGAGTGCAAGGAACGCTTCCGCGCCGACAACATGGTGGAGGACTTCATGAAGGCCCACGGCGAAGAGCCGAACCTGGGCGGCTGGAGCAACGAACGCCTATCGGCCTATATAGCCGAACACGGCATACCCTGCCCAAGCTGCGGCAAGACCAACTTCACGGACATCCGCACCTTCAACCTGATGTTTAAAACCCACGCCGGCGTGACGGAGGACAGCAAGAACGCCGTCTATCTGCGCCCGGAGACGGCGCAGGGCATCTTCGTAAACTTCAAGAACGTACAGCGCACGTCCCGCAAGAAGATCCCCTTCGGCATAGCGCAGATCGGCAAGTCCTTCCGCAACGAGATCACCCCGGGCAACTTCATCTTCCGCACGCGGGAATTCGAGCAGATGGAGCTGGAGTTCTTCTGCGAACCCGGCACCGACATGGAATGGTTCGTACACTGGAAACGCTTCTGCGTAGACTGGCTCCTTAGCCTGGGCATGTCCGAGGACAACCTGCGCCTGTCCAACCACGCGCCGGAACACCTCTCCCACTACTCCACAGCCACCACGGATATCGAGTACCTCTTCCCCTTCGGCTGGGGCGAACTCTGGGGCGTGGCCAACCGCACAGACTACGACCTCACACAACACATGAAGCACTCTAACGAAGAAATGTACGTGATCGAAGCGGCGGAGGAAGGGCGCGAAGCAAGGAAGTACGTGCCGTACTGCATCGAACCTTCGCTGGGCGTGGACCGTGTTCTGCTGGCCTTCCTGTGCGACGCTTATGACGAAGAGGAAGTGGCCGAAGGCGACATCCGAACCGTCATGCGCTTCCACCCCGCCCTTGCGCCCGTCAAGGCCGCCGTGCTTCCCCTTTCCAGAAAGCTGGCCGACGGCGCGAACGAGATCTACCAAGAACTCTCCGCCCTCTTCCCCTGCGACTATGACGAAGCCGGCTCCATCGGCAAACGCTACCGCCGGCAGGACGAAGCCGGCACGCCGTTCTGTATCACCTACGACTTCGACTCCCCGGAGGACGGCGCAGTAACCGTGCGCGAACGCGACAGCATGGAGCAGGAACGTATACCCATCGTTGCTCTCGCCGCCTACCTTGACGAGATGTTGAAGTTCTAATGCCACAATACTTCTACGAGCTGCTACAGTTCTTTAACGCCATAAACCACTCCGGCAACGCCTTTGCGGCGTACATCGCCCTGCTGGGCGTCGCCGCCGTCACCGCCGTGCTGCGCATATCGCTCTACCTTGTATACCAAGGCCAGCGCGGCCTTGTGTGGAAGAATTCGCGAAGCGCGGCCAAGACCCTGCACGAGCTGAAGGACGGCCGCGCCGGCATACTCACAAGCGTGGCGCGGGAGTACATCGGCCTGTGCGAAAGCGGCATAACTACGGCCAACGTCCGCGATATCGCAGACATGCACATAGGCCGCTTGGGCGCGTTCGGCTGGAGCTTCTCCGGCGTGCTGCGCTTTGCGGAAGGCTTCGAGCGTTCGATCGTGCCGGCGGGGCTGCTTCTTGCCCTTGTGTTCGACGAAGCCCGCATAGCCTTCGGGCTTAGCGCGGCCGCGCTGTGGCTGGCGCTTCGCCTGCTTAGCGCAGTGTTTGACGTGCGCCTCGCGCGGGAACAGCTGCACCACGAAGCCGCGTCCTATGTCACGCGCGAAGCCGCCAAGTTCTTCACGCCGGACATCACGGCCAACCTCACCATCCTGCGCGGCACCCTGCAAGAGGCCATCAAGGCACAGTCCGACGCGTTCTCCGCCGCATCCCGTATGTCCGGCGAAACCGTTTCGGCCGCCGTAAGCAAGAGCCTCGGCGATATGTCGCGCAGTATCGAACACACCCTCATCAAGCTGGCCGACGTAGACACCTTGCTGAAAGAACCCATGAGCCGCTGGAACGACCAGATATCACGCGCCGCACAGCTCCAGCACGGGGCGAACCAGTCCAACGAGAGGCTGCTCCACGCCATAACCCAATTTTCCGACGTAGCCGGCACACTGGCCAACATGCTGACAGAGCTTGAACGCCACTCGCCCGACAAGGCCGTGAAGAACTATGAATCCGTGCTGGAGGATCTGACCCGCAAGCTGGGCGAAGGTTTCGGCACAATGCTGGATCACCACGTGTCGCGCTCTCTGAACAACCTAACATCCGGCCTGGAGGACAGCGTAAGCAACATGACACGCACGAACCAAGACCTTGCGCAGACCCTGCGCAACATCGCCGACAGGCTGGACGAGCAGGGGCGCAACGAAGTCCGCGCCATAGCCGCGGTGAAGGAGCAGATCGACATACGTCTGGACGAGTTGCGGGGGCATCGGCATGAACATTAACACACATCATCTTGAGTATCCTCTGCCAAAGCTGGTGCTTGGCGGCGACAGGCTGCACAGCGGCAAGCTGGTTATCGAGACCACCGCCGCCGGCACCTCCGGCGCGATCACCCTCAAGAATACCGGCGGGCAGACACTGGAGGGCACAGCCGTGCCGTCGGGGCCTGTGCTAACGCTGGAAAGCGGGAGCTTCTGCGCCAACAGCTTCCGTCTGGGCTACAGCGTGCCGCCCGGCAAGTACCGCGCCGGCGAAATCATCCACACAGGCATACTGCTGCGCACCAACGGCGGCGAAATGCAGATCCCCGCCGTGGTCAAGATTGTCGCGCGGACTCTGGAGCCGGACGGCGCAAAGCTTACCGGGCTGAAAGACTTCGCGGCATATGCCCGCAAACAGCCCGCGCAGGCCGCGGCCGTATTCGTGTCGGAGGAGTTTGCCAACTGGCTGGAGGAACACGGCACGGCCTACCCCGACATTTACAGGAGCCTGCGCAAGGCGCCGTCGCCGCGCCTGTCCCTGGAGGCCTTCCTTGTGCTGCACAAGCTCAAGAACCCCGTGACACTGAGCGTGCGCGGCGAAACCTCCCGCGAACATGAGGTTATCCTCCACGCGCGCGACCCTCTGCAAGGTTCCGTCACACTGCACCGCGGCCTGTGGGGCAGTTTCGAGGACGCGGTGCGCGTGAAGTATGCCTCGGCCTGGCTTGTCCCGCAGAAGGATCTCATCACCGAACACGACTTCGACGGCGGAGACACCGCCACACTGACCTACACCATCAACCCGGCCAAGATCCGCACAAGCCGCGTCAGCGACGTTTTAACCATCGGCAGCATCGAGATCGGCGTAAAGGTGAAGGCCGGCGCGGACTTCTCCTGCCACGTCAACAACGCCTACTTCAAGACGGGCAGCCGCGGCGTGCTGGTCGTGCGCAATTTAAGCGGCCGCCCCGCAAGGCTGGAACTTAGCGTTTCCGACAGCTTTATCAGGCCGGACAACAAGGACAGCCGCGACATCCCGCCCGGTGAAACGCAGATCGGCTTTACGGCCAAGCTCTCGCCGTTACAGATAGCGCAAATGCTCATCAAGAAACAGCCCACCATCACGGGGGAGCTGTACGTACACATTTCGCAGGACGACCGAACCTTCACACGCACACAGAGCGTCACGATAGGAGATTTGGAGTGAGCCACGAAGCACGCCTACACGCAAAACTGAACAAATGCCGCGCCGTACTGAGCCGCCCGGAAAGCTCCGTCACCGACATCACGGCGGCCGTGGGCTTGTTGTGGCAATGCTTCTTTGTGACCGGCAGGCGGGAGCTTCTGCACGAAGCCAACCACGCCGCGGTGACGTCCTTCGCGCGCAAACCCGGCAGCATCGAGCTTCTTCTCGCGCTCATCTTCGTAAACATAGAGCTTGGCAACAACGAAACCGCCGGCGACCATCTGCGCCAGCTCCGAACATACCGCAACTTCTACAAGAACAACGACCACGCCGCCTATGCCCTCCTGTGGTACTTCCAGGCCGAACTCGCCCGCCGCGCCGGAAACGACGCGGACTTCGCCAAGGCCGTTAGCACTCTGGAGGACTTTGTGACGGAACGCCTGTCCCGCGGGGATCTTGAGCGCGGCGGATTTGTTATGTGCGTGCTGGGCGCGGCTCTTGCCGCGGCGGGGCGGCACGCCGACAGCTTCCGGGCTCTGCGTAACTCCCGCGAGCGCGGCTACACAGGCGCGTACCTCTACGCCCACACATACAAGCTGCTGGGCAGCAAGCCGGCCATCGAAGGCAGCCACACCTTCTTGGTAGACACATTCCTCTGGTGCGTAACCCGCGGGCTGGACATCGGCCCCATGCTCGACTTCTACGCGCCCAACCTGGGCTTCGCCGGCAGAGTGTCCTACACGTGTTACGACGCTCTGCTGTCCGTGTGTGACGGCGAATGGCTGCTTGCCAAGCTTGTCACCCGCTTGCTGGAAACCGGCGACTACAGCCGCAACGCCTGCAAGTACTACCGTTTGGCCGAGAACAGGCAGCTGGATCTGCCCGGCCTTGCAAACGCCGTGGTGCGCTCCGCCTACCGCAACCGGCTGGACGAAATATCGCGCCATTCGCTGAAACAGTTTCTGGACGCCAACACCCTCTCGCTGGACGACCCGGAGGACGCACGGCTGGCCGCCTACGTATACCACAAGCTGCTGACCACCAAGAAGCTGGCGGATCTCGCCCCCGCGTACCACGACGGCATACTGGAGTTCGCTTGTTATGCCTGCGACAACAAGCTGCACGACAGCAGTTCCGCCCGTTACGTCAACAGCAGCTACAAACGTTTCGCGGAATATTGCATCGAGTTTGAACAGCGCAACAACATCAGCCTGACCGACTGCGTTCTAAGCGGCAACAAGGCTTTGGCAAGCCTTGCGTACTACTACGGCGCGATATCGGCCAAGCTCTGGCCGAGCCTCTTCGCCTACGACCTGGAGTTCGCCGACCCCGGCGTGGCTCTGGTGTGGGTCAACGAGCGCGAAAAGTCTGTCCAGCAGCCCTATGACGTGGCGGACGGACGCGCCCGCGTCTACGCCGCCGACGCCGACTTCACCTTTGTGTGCTTCACGGCGGACATGCGCCGCATCTGCGAATGTGACGTGCGCGTGGCCAAGCTTACGCCGCGCCCAAACTTCGACATGCTAAAGGCCTGCTACAACAGGGAGGCACACAGCGACAACCTGCTGATCGCCCTTTCGCGCTACTTCATATCTCTGGAGGACGCGCTGGACAAGTCTGTGCGCAAGGCCGCCAAACACGCGGACAGGCTGGCCTTCGGCGTGGAGATACTGGGCAAGAGCCTGGCACTTACCACGGTTTCCGAATCCTTTACCACCCGCGCCACGGCGGCTCTGGGCGGCATCTGCGCCGCACTGGACAATCATTCCGCCGCACTGGACAACTTCGCCAAGATCGACGGCAAGTACATCAGCGACAAGCACGTCGAGAAGATGCTGGAGGTCTACATGGAAGCGGCGCGGCTCGAACCCGCCGCACGCCTCATTTCGACAAAGCCCCACTGCATCAAGGAACGCACCATCTTCAAGGCTCTGGTGCGCATCCTCACCGTGGCCAACGTAGCACCCCAAAGCCCCGACAAACAGGCCCTGGTGCCGATCATCACCAACGTGGCCTATGAAATGATTCTAAAGTCATGGTTCGACAAAGCTTTTCTGGAAGTTGTGATACAATACTACCGCGGAACGCAGGAGGAATGGCACGCGCTCTCCGCCGCCCTGCACCAGCTTGGCGCGGACGACATCCGCGTGGACGAAAAGATCATCTCCGACAGCCTGTTCACCCACACGTTCAGCGCGGGCGCACAGCGCGTATTCACGCGGCTCTATGCCAACGACCCCCGCCACGCCCTTGTCGCGCCCTTCCTGGAGTTCGGCACCTATGAATGTATGGTGCGCGGCACAGTTCCCGACCACGCCGTCATCGACATCATGGAGCGGCAGTTTATCAAGTACGGCGACATCCGTTTAGGATGCGGCCTTGTGTACGCCTATCTCGAGGGCGGCGTGTCCACATCGTCGTCCGACTATATCCTGCGCCGCGCCTTCGCGTCCATGCAGTCACGCGGGGTGCTTCTGCCGCCGTTTCGCCTTGTTAAAGACAAAAGTGTGTTCGGTTCGTATCTTGTAAAGAACACACCCTTCACATACAGGACACAACCGGGCAAGGACGTGTACCTTGCGTACAGATATTCGCAGGACGCCGACTTCGCCCGCACACCCATGAACTACCTGTTCTTCGGAATCTACACATGCCACATCGTGCAGTTCTCGGGCGAAAATATCGAATACTATTTCTCCGAAATATCGAAGTCCGGCTCGGTGGACACCAAGCCCGCCACCATGGCCTGCACGGAGAATACCCTACGGGAACACTCCCCGGACCCCTACTTCATGCTGAACAACGCCCTGATCTACGAGCAGATGTTCCGCTACGACAAGGTGGAGGAACTGGTGGCGGACTACCTGCGCGACTATTGCATGATAAAGAGCCAGCTGTTATAAATCTTACGAAGGAGGAACACAATGGGAACACTTGGACTTGACATGGAACGCGGCCTGTTCCTGGGCATCGACTTCGGCACCACTAACTCGGTGGTGTCGCTGTACAACTTCGCGGAGGGCGAAGCCGTCACGATCCCTATCGACGGAGGCAACATCTTCCCCACCGCCATACAGTTCGAGAGCGACCCGGACGACGACACAAAGCTGTCGCGCGTGTTCGGCGTGCAAGCCAAGGAGGCCGCCGTCATCTACCCCCTCTCCACCGTGCTGTCGGTGAAGCGCAGGCTGGCCAACGAAGAGAGCATCCGTGTGACGGTGGACGAGCGCGAGTACACCTTCAGCCCGGAGGAAGTGGCCGGCGAGATCATCGCATACCTCAAGGCCAAGGCCGACGAATATGTGCAGGAAGAGCTGAACATCGCGGGCGAGTTCTCCGGCTGTGTTATCACCGTGCCGGCCAACTCCACCGACAAGCAGAAAAAGATGACCAAGCTGGCCGCCATGAAGGCCGGCTTCGAGGAGAACAGCGTGTTCCTGCGGCTGGAGCCGGCCGCCGCCGCAATCAGCTATGCCGTGAACGAATCCGCCGACAAAAAGGTGCTGGTCTACGACTTCGGCGGCGGAACCTTCGACGCGTGTATACTGGAGATCAAATCAGGAGAAGCCGGCGAGCCGACAATATCCATCCTCAGCACCTACGGCGACAACCGGCTGGGCGGCAACGATATCGACAAGATCATCATGGACATGATCTACGAAGAGTTTAAGAAGCTGGCCGGCGACGAAATCGACCTCTTTGACGAACACGCCGACGACGGCGTATCAAAACGTCAGAAGAAGGTGGCCATCGTGCGCCTGATGCAGGCCGCAACACAAGCCAAGGAACGCCTGTCGCAGGCCAAGACCACCAAGGTCGTGCTTGCGCCCTTCATACAAGAACCGCGCATCATCAACATCAACATGGAGATCTCCCGCGAGGACTTCGTGGCGCACAGGCGCGTAAACCCGCTGGGCGACCCACAGGAGTACTACGAAAAATTCCGCGACAAAAATCTCGAGGACCTCCTGCAAGTCACGATGGAATGCGTGGACAGATGTTTGGAAGCCGCGGAGCTTGCCCCCGCGGATATCGACGAAGTGTTCCTTGTCGGCGGAAGCTCCTCCCTCCTGCAAGTGGGCGAGAAGATCACCGAGAAGTTCGGCAAGGAGCCGTTTCGTTCGCGCATAAGCCCCGCGCTGTCAATATCCCAGGGCGCGGCACACTACTGCAACATGATCATGATGCCCACCGTAAAGGGGCCTGTTATGCAGGAACGCACGGTACACCCGCTGGGGCTTGAGATCGCCGGGCGCAGGTTTATGGAGATTGTGGGCGGCGGCGTGGACATCCCCGCGGGCGGGCTTGTTGTCGAGGCGGCGGAACTGCTGACCACCAACTTCGACAACGTAAGCAGCATGGCCATCGTGGTGTACGAAAACACCCTGCCGCAATCCGGCAAGGCCAAGGGCGACACAACCCCGCTCGTACACATGGAGGGCATGAAACGCCTGGCCGGCACCAGCCTGCGCGGCATACCCCAACGCCCGAAAGGCCTGGAGAAGGTGAAAGTAATCTTCAGCGTGGGGCAGGACAACATGCTGCACGTTACGGCAAAATCCACCGGAGACGGCGGCGCGGTAACAGAACTTGCAGTAGACGAACTGTATAGCTAAGGTGAGATATGTCTAAGCGTCAACGAAAACCCAGGCCGTCCGGTACTAACGTACAGCCGCTGCGTGTGGCCCTGGCCGATCTGGAACGCTTTGGCGGCGCGGTGTCCGACAAGTTTGCCGCGCGGCTTATATCCGGCTTCGGCAAGAGTGTGTCGCACAAGATTGTGCTGTCCGGCTCCCTGGCCAAGTTAAACGGCATTGACGAACGCGCCTATGAGGTCTACTCACGCCTGATAGAACGCTATGCCGTGATACTGGGTCTTGTCCGCCCGGACACCCCCTGCACGGACGACAGGGCGCAGGGCATCTTCGACGGAATCGCCGCCGTAATATCATCGCGTTTTAAGTTCGCCGAGGAAAACGGCGGCTTCGCCGGCAGCAACCCCGTCACCGCCGAAAAAAACAGGCTGGTGGCCTGCGTGCTGCAAGGCTTCTACAGGGAATACAAGCTCGTGCCCAAGGACGCGCTGAACGCCCGCGCACACATACAGAGCGCGTTATACGCCGCCAACGCCGGGGACATCGAACCGGGAGCGCGCGCCGCGTTTGCGCAACTCGTACAACATGCCCGGGCACTGAGCCGGCCGACATACACCGTCTACTGCGGCAAGTGCCGCGAGCTTGTGGCCGCGCTGAACGACCTAAACCTGCGCAAGTCCGCAAGCTACTACTTCCGCATGATCGAGACCGAGCGCGACATCCTCGAGCCTATCGTCAAGATACAGCTGGGCGCGCTGACCAGCGAAGCGGAGGAACAGCCCGCGCTCTGCGCCATACGCGAGTGCTACCAAGTTTTCACGCAGGAGGCCGACAAGGTGCTGGAGGCCTTTCGCTCCGCCCTGAATCAGGACGACTGCCCCGGCCGCCCGCCCTTTGAAAGTTATGACAGCTACCACGCGGACATCTTCGCGAAGCTGGCAGAGCCGGACCTCTTCCCCGCGGCCGCGCTGGAGCAGATCAAGGCAGAACTGCCGGCGCTGCACAGCGCGTACAGGCAGAGCCTGTCCGCTGTCCTTCTCGAGATTATCGACACCAAGGTATCCAAGGCGCGGCTGGATCACACTCTATACGAGCTTCGCAAGAGCGTCACGCAATCCACCATCATGGCCGGCGAGATCGCCGAGGTGTTCCGCAAAACCCACGAATACGCCGCCAACCGCAAGGACGAGCTGGACGGCCAGCCCGGCGCCGAGATAATAGCCGGCATCAACGAGACCACCGCCATCAAGATCATGAACATACAGGACAGCAAGGGCGAGTTCTACGAAGAGGCCATGCGCAAGCTTGTGAACTACATGGCAGACGGGCGCGAGCTTCTAAGCTCCGTGTTTGATGCTCTGCGCGCGGAGGTCGAGGCGGCTCTGCTGCCCGTCCTGCCAAGCGTCAAGCCCGAGAACATCCTGCAAACCGTCGAGGCCGCCTTCGAGCAAGCCTATGAACAGAGCTTCACCCAGCGCGTGGGCAAAACTTCGGCCGTGTGGCAAAGCGAGATCCACAAGCACATTCTGACCTTCAAGCGCGAGGTGCTGCTCTACGAAATGGGAACCTTCGACGAGATAATGAACTTCTCCGTAAGCAAGCTCACCACAGAACCCGCGAACACCCCTTCGCAGGAATATGCCGCCGCACTGCACAACGCCCACGCCGAATTGCTGGAGATCCTGGGCCGCAACGGCATATCACGCATACAGCCACAGCCCCACGACAGCTTCGACGGCAAGGAACACGACGTTCTCATGGCCGAGCGCACCGAAGGTTTCGCCAAGGGCGAAATTGTCAAGACTTTCAGCAGCGGCTACCGCGAAGGCGACACGGTCTTGGTTCGCGCCAGCGTTATCGCCGCCAAGTAATCTGAGTTCGACGAAGTCGAACCGGCCGCGTGAGCGGCTGAAAATGCGAAGCATTTTTCAGGTTATCCGCAGAATTTGCGGTGATCTTTCCGCAAATTGTGCGGATGCAGTCAAAGTTCGATGAATGGTTTTTGTTCATCGAACTCACCTTAAGTAAGAGGCATGTTATGTATTGGAAAAAGTTCCACAACCTAGTAAGCGCGGGCGCGTCTCTTGAAGAGGCGCAGTTTGTGCTGGGCATAGATATCGGCAACGATTCTTCGAGTTTGTCGTTGTTTAACGCAGGCTCCGGCCAGGCGGAGGTCGTGGACATCTCCGGCGGATACGGCAAGCCCTCCGTGCCGACGGCGATGCAGTATATCGCGGAGACACGCGAGTGGGTCTACGGCGAATATGCCGTACTTGGCGACAACGCGTTGGGCAACGTGCTTGTGACCGGGCTTGTGGAGCGGCTCGGCAAGCATGAATATGTGGATGTGGACGGGCGTTCCGTGTCTGTTGTGACGCTTCTGGGAATGTTCATCAAGGAGCTTGTGTCGCACATCTACAGCATCAACCCGCGCGCCGAGATCGTGGGCGTGGCCGCGGCCATCCCCGGCTATCTCAGCGACGACGCAAGGTCCGAGTTCCTGCTGGCCTTCAACAAGGCGGGGCTGGAGAAGGAGCTGATCGGCCTTGTGACCGACCGCGAGTGCGTGCTGCACGGATACTTCCACGGCAGCAGCCTTGCCGCGGGCAGGGGGCGCAAAACGTCCGCGCCTCTTGCCGGGCGTGTGCTGCTGCTGGATCTTGGTTCGCGCGAGCTTCGCGGCACGGTGTTCGACATCACCTCAATGGCGCAGGACAGCGTACATCTGCGCTCCACGTCCTCCCTGTTCGAGGGTAATGTCAGCACCAATGTGGTCAACAGCCTTGTGTCGGATCTGTTCGGCCTGTTCTACCGCGACAACTTCGCGCCGGAGGCCGACAAGATAACACCCGCCGTACAGGCGCATCTGGACGCGTTCACATTCCAGCACCGCGACATCCTGTTCCAAAAGAGCATCAAGGCCAAGCCGGCGCGGCTCTACTTCAACTTCGCCTACCCCGCGTTTTCGCGCAGCGTCAGCGAAGGCGAGGTCGCCTCACTCATCGGCGATATCGAGCTTCGCATGAAGGACTTTATCGCGAAGCTTCTCAAGAACAACACCCACGACGGCGGCAGCCTGCAAGCGTCGGACATCGGCACGGTGCTGGCCTACGGCGGCGGCTTCGAGATGATGTGGGCGCGGGATGTTCTGCGCGGCATCTTCCCGGAGGGCAGCCTGCACTTTCGCAAGAACTCAAAGTCCTGCGTGTCGGAAGGCGCGGCTGTTTCCGCCGCACGCTCCCTCTGCCTCCTGCCCAAGCTGGAGCTTACGATCACCGACCTGAACCGCGTGAACGTGGACATCGGCATCATGATCACCTCCGGCCGGCGCGAACGCTTCGTGCCTATCGTGGAGCAAAGCTCCTTCTGGTGGCAGAAACGCCCGCCCGTCCACTTCATACTGGGCGACGCTATCGCCGCCGAACCTCCCGGCATAAGGTTCTTCCGGCGGGACCAACGCGGCGACATCACCTTCGCGGAAGAAGTCACCCTGCGCGGCCTGCCCGAACGCCCACGCGGCGCGACACGCCTGTGCGTCGACATATCCTTCAAAAACTTCAACTGCGTAACATGCCGCGTAAGAGACTTGGGCTTCGGCGAAATGTTCCCCAAGACGGACATCGCCGCCGACAAGAGCTTCTTCATATAAGAGCCTGTTCAACATCCAAGGAGGTGCATAACGTTTGAACTGGGAAAGCTACAAGGCACAGATACAGGCCGGCGGTCTTGACGAAAACTGGTATGTGATCGGCGTGGATCTTGGCACCACCAATTCGGTGATAAGCTACTGGGACGGCAATACCGGCCGCCCCGAACCTATCGACATCAGCAACGGCTTCGGCAAGATCCCCCTGCCGTCTGTGGTGCAGTACCGCAAGGACGACGAGGATCGCCCTCCCGAATGGGTCGTGGGCGAAGAGGCCTACCGCTCCATGAAGATCTACCCCGAGACCACCATCCGCTCCGTAAAGCGCAAAATGGGCACCAACGAGAAGATAAGCCTGGGCGGCAAGGACTATCTGCCGGAGGAAATCTCCGCCAAGATCCTGCGCGAACTGGCGGATCACTGCCATTCCCTCAACCCTAAGGCCGAGATCGCCGGGCTATGCCTCTCCGTGCCATACGACTTTGACGACAGCGCGAAAAAGGCCACCATGCGCGCCGCCGCCCTGGCCGGGCTGGAAGATAAGCTGATCTGCCTTATCGAAGAGCCAAAGGCCGCGGCTCTGGCCTACAACTTCCGCCACGTGCTGGCCATCGGCGAGAAGATACTGGTGTTCGACTTCGGCGGGGGCACGCTTGACATCACCCTCTTCCACGTGGCCGAAAAGGACGAGACACGCATCAAGCTCCGGGTGATCTCCGAAGGCGGCGAGGCCTATCACGGCGGCGATAATGTGGACGAAGCCATCCTCGAGCGGTGTTACGAGCTGATACGCGAAAAAACAGGCTCTGCCGAACTCGCACCCGAAAACCAGGCCGAGCTGAACGCCCGCGCGCGGGAAGTAAAGGAGAGGCTCTCCGGCGTGAAGAACTTCCGCATACCCTTCACGTTCTGCATCCCGCCGTTTGTGGAGCAGATGACCCGCGACCAATTCGAAGAGCTGAACAAGAACTTCATCGACAAGACACGCAAGCTTGTGCAGAAGGCTCTGCGCGAATGCTACATAGGCCCGGTAAGCGCGGACCGCGTAGACCGCGTACTGCTGGAGGGCGGTTCGTCGCAGATGCCGTGGGTCAAGGAAATGCTGACTGACATCTTCGGCAGCGAGGACAAGATCTACACCTCCGAGAAACCCGCGCTGGACATCTCCATCGGCGCGACCTACTACGCCGCCATGAAGTTGGGTCTGCTGGGCAGCCCTGACATTGAATCGGAGCGGCCGCAGGTGGAGTTTGAAGTCACCGCGCCGCACGATATCGGGCTGGAAGTGGTTAGCGGCGGCAAAAAAACCTTCTTCAACATGGTGCGCCGCGGCACGTCCTACGCCCTGGCCAAGAAGAGCCACACATTCACCCTGCAAGGCGACACGCCCGAGGACATGACAACCTTCGGCCTGAAGATTCTCGAACGCATCAACAGGGAGGACCCTATCGAGGACTGCAAGCTGATCGGCGAAGTGTCCATCTCCGGCCTGCCGGTCCGCCCAAGCGGCAAGACCAAGCTGAAAATCACCTTGATGGCGCAGGAAGAGGGCGGCCTGATAAAGGGTTCTGTGGAGGATCTTGGCTTTAGCGGCGAGTATGAGCCAAGCGGCTTCAAAGAGGACTTCGACCCGAGCCGCTTCGCCAAGGTTGAGTTATAACACAAGGAGGCAACCCCATGGGCTACTTAGGAATAGACCTTGGAACCACAAATTCCGTGGCGGTAATATACAACGACAAAAACGACGAGACCGACATCGTAAAGCTGGACGGCAGCTACGAGATCCTGCCGTCGGTTGTCAGCTATCTCGACGAAGGCATAATTGTGGGCGAAGAGGCCAAGTCCGGCGCGATAATCTACCCGGACAAGACCATCCTGTCCGTGAAGCGTATGATGGGCAGCGGCGAGAAGCTGAACTTCGGCGACCACGAAAAACTGCCGGAGGACGTAAGCGCGCAGATCCTGCGCAGGCTCAAGACAGCGGCGGAGGAGCAGTCCGGCGAAACCTTTAACGAAGTTGTAATCACCCACCCGGCCTACTTCAACGACCGGCAGATATTCGCCACAAAACAGGCGGGGCTGCTGGCCGGCTTCAAGGATGTGTACCTGCTGAGCGAACCTCTGGCCGCGGCCATTGAATACGGCTTCAAACAGGGTTACGCGCAGACCCTGCTTGTCTACGACATGGGCGGCGGCACCTTCGACGCCTGTGTGCTGGATGTCTCGCAGGATGAGCTGGGGCAGGAAGTTTTCCAGGAGCTTTCAGACGTGGGCGACATGAACCTTGGCGGCGACGACTTCGACCTGGAGCTGATCCGCTTCATGAAGGCGAAGTTCACCGAGGCCACGGGCATCGACGTGGACACTCTGGAGGAGGCCGAGCGCAAGCGCGTGATCCAGAAGCTGAAGCAGGAGGCCGAATCCGCCAAGAAGAAGCTTTCCGGCGCGAACAAGGCTCCCATACGCATACACCCCCTGCTTGTGCAGGACGGCGTGCCCAAGAACCTGCAAACCGAGATCACCCGCGAAGAGTTCGAGGCTCTGATACGCAAGTATGTAGACCGCAGCCGCGACATTATCGAAGAAGCCCTCAAGCGTTCGGGCAAGGCGGCCGACGAGATATCCAAGGTGATCCTGGTGGGCGGCTCCACGCTGATACCCATGGTGCGCCGCATGGTGGCGGGCTTTGTGAAGGAGCCGTACCGCGCGACAGACCCGGCGAAGTCCGTGGCCATGGGCGCGGCCATCTACAACTACCTGATACACCTGCCGGGGCGCGGCGTGAAGGTCGGCCAGGTTACGCGCCAGATAGTCGGCACCGAGGCCGTGGTGGACGTGGCCACAATGCGCCGCGAGCTTATCCCCATCATCCCCATGGGAAGCGCGATACCCTGCAGCGTGTCGGACAGCAACTTCGCCACAATGTCCGGCGCGTCCGCCGTGAATGTTGACGTATTCCAGTGGGCGCAGGGGCACGAGGCCGACAAACGCTATATCGGCACGGTGGGCTTCTCCGGCCTGTCCGGCGCGACCCGGCTCGAACTCACCTACGCCATCGACGAAAACAACATCTTCGAAGTGTTCATCAAGGACGTGGAGAGCGGCCGCACCCAGCGCGCAGAGTTCGACAGAAGCAAGGCATCTGCGCCGCCCACGCGCGAAGCCCGCGCAGCCCTCACTTCCGACAAGGTGAACGTCGTGTTCCTCATCGACACCACGGGTTCGATGGACACATACATCACAGGCGTGAAGGATCGCGCAATCGAGTTCAGCAACATCATCAGCAGTAAGGGCGCGTCGTTCCGCCTGGGGCTGATCGGCTTCGGCGATCTGTACGAGAAGGAGAAACCTTCGGTATACAACTTCACCAACGACATCGCCAAGTTCCAGAAACAGGTGAAGAACATCCCCCGGACATACGGCGGCGACATCCCCGAGTCCTCACTGGATGCGCTGGAGACGGGCATCGAGCTTCTAAACTCCTCCGTGATCGAACCCGGCTCCAAGAACATATTCATCCTTATCACCGACGCACCGCCCCACGTTCCCACAAAGTCCGGCAAGAGCGTGTCCAACATATGCACCATGCTGAACTCAAACGGCGTGGTAACATTCATCGTTGCGCGCAAGGATCGCGAGAGCATCGAGGCCTATGACCCCGTGACCAAGCCCAACGGCAAGTACTACGACCTGAACGACAAGTTCTTCGACATTCTCGACAACATAGCAATGAGCATCACCGAGCTTATACGCCTATAACGGAGGTTCCACGTGCAGCTCTACCCCGCCCTTTCAAGCGAAGAAACCAAGGTGCCCTACAAGTTCAAAATGACCGACATCAACGTCTACTCGCTTGAAGAGGCGGCTTTTCATGTGTTCAAGTACTGGCGCGAATCGGGGGAGGAATTTTTAAGCCGCGAGTTTATCGACTGGACGCGCGACACCCTGCGCCTGCCCTACTACGCGACGCAGCTTACACAGCTTCACGACAAGAACACGCTCAGCGCGCGGCTCATCGGCTTCCTGTCCCTGTTCGAGTTCTACGACGAAGTCCAGCTTTCGTCGCTCCGCGCGTCCCTCACGCAGTGGGAAGCCCGGCTGATGTGGGAGAGGCTGAAGGAAAACGCCGACTATCTCTACCGCCAAGGCAGCCCGGCCAAGGCCGCCGGTCTCTACAAACGCGCCCTGGCCTATAGTGAGGACTACCGGCTGCTGAACAACTACGCAATGTCCCTCATGCGGCTCTACCGCTTTGAAGAGGCCGCGGAGATGCTGGAACGCGCGGTGTCTCTCGAACCTTCGGACATCCGTCTGCGGCTGGGTCTGGCCGAAAGCCACATCCGCGCCCGCAATCTGGAGCAGGGCCTTCGCGCCGTGATCGCCGCGGCTGAGCTGGAGCCGAACAACCCCGACATCAACTACATGCACGGCCTGCTAAACCTTGAAACCGGCGACACGCGCCACTCGATAGACTACTTCAAGAAAGCCCTGGCCACCCGGTACGACCCGCACTACGTCTACAGCCTGGCACAGGTCTATATACGCCTGCGCAGCTACGACAAGGCCGCCGAAGCCCTTAACTCTGTAGTAGTCAAGGATCGCACCTTCCACATCATACGCGCGGACATCCACCGCCTCACGCACAACATCCCCGCGGCTATCAAGTCTATCGAGCAAGCCATCCTGCACAACCGCGCAGACGCAGAGCTGTGGACACGCCTGGCCGCCTATCACAGGCAGGACTACGACCTCACCAAGGCCGAGAACGCCATCAAGAAAGCCCTGGCCATCGACCCGGAGAACGAACGCAGCCTCTTCGAATCCGCCAAGATCAAGAAAGCCCTCGGCAAGACCAGGGACTACCAAACCACCCTCGGCGGCATCCTAAACGGCTTCAAGGCCGATTTCCGCGAAGGCTTCTAGGGCGTGTTTGAAAACCCCATTCCGGCGTATTTTCGGTACTTTTTCCGCCATACGTCGTCAGTGTCAAACTTGCGAACCACAAGGGTTCGCGGCGTTTGCCACTTCCTAGTCTAGCGAAAAAATCACTTGAAAATCCGCCGGAAGCGGGTTTTCAAACACGCCCTAAATACTTCTTTCAATTTGCATGAAGATATTGTATAATTAGGTTAATTTGAAATTACGGGGGATAGTCTCATTTTGATAGGCAATATGATTGTAATACTTTTGCTGATGGTTCTGTATACCTTTGTGTGCCTTATGGAAGCGGCGGTGATGCATCTTAACCGCAGCAAGGTCAGGGCTGACGCCGAAAGCGGCCACGCCGGGGCGCAGCTTCTGCTCAAGCACACAGACCCGCCCGACGTCTTTATGGCGGCCATGCAGACGGCTCTGTCCGCCGTGGGGCTTGGCGTTATTGGCTCTGTGCTGTACCTGGCCGGCGGCATCGCGGAGGACGTCAACTTTTTTGCGGCCGCCGGGGCGGCTCTTGTTCTGTTGCTGATACCCGCCGCCATATTCGCGAAGCGTTTCGCCCAGCTGTACGCCACCAAGACCGCCTACGACCTTATCAAGCCCATGAGCCTGCTGGCGTGGCTGATATACCCGGCGGCGGCGGTGTTCTCCGTGCTGGTCAACGCGATCCTGCGGCTTGCCGTGCGCATACGGCGCAAGGAGGACGGCGAGGACTATGTGGAGGAAGAGATCCGCACTCTGGCCGACGAAGCCTCCGAAGCCGGCGCGATAGACATAGCGGAGCGCACAATGATCCACAACGTGTTCGACTTCAGCACCAAGACCGCCGAGGATCTCTCCGTACACCGCACCCACATCAGCGCGATAGAGATAGATTCATCCATCGAGGAGATCGCCCCGTTTATTACCGAGGAAAAGTTCACACGCATACCCGTGTACGAGGACAATCTCGACAACATCCTTGGCCTGCTGCACACGAAGGACATCCTGGGGCATGTGCTGCACAACCGCACGCTGGACGGCTTCAGCATACGGAATATGCTGCGCGAGGCCTACTTCGTGCCGTCCTCCAAGAAGCTGGACGACCTCTTCATGGAGATGAAGGGCAAGCAGGTTCACATGGCCATAGTTGTTGACGAATACGGCGGAACCGTGGGGCTTGTGACGATGGAGGATCTCGTGGAGGAAATAATGGGCTCCATCCTGGACGAACACGACGAACAGGAGGCGCCCGCGATATCGCGCCAGGACGACGGAACCTTCGCCATAGACGGCACGGCAATGCTGAAGGATGTGTCGGAGTTCCTGGACGAAATGGAGCTTGGCGTGGAGTTTCCCGAGGACGACTACGACACTCTGGGCGGCTTCCTCATCGGCCAGCTGGGCCGCTTCCCCGAAGAGGACGAAACGCCGGAGATCGAGTACGGCGGCCTGCACTTCCGCATAACGCAAATACAGGAAAAGCTGATATCCCGCGTGGTCGTCACGCAGCAAGTTACAGAGGATTAGGAATGATAACATGAACAAGTATCTCGCGCTGGCCTATGTCGCGCTGTTGGTTATAATGGATCAGGCCACGAAGCTGGCGGCCGTGAACTATCTGCGGCCTGTGGGCAGCCTTGCCCTTGTGCCGGGCGTGTTCCACCTCACCTATGCCACTAACGACGGCGCGGCCTTCGGGCTGTTCAGCGGAGGAAGGTGGTTCTTTGTGGCCGTCACTGTCGCGGTGGTGGCCGCCCTGGCCTACTACTTCGTAAAACTGCCGCACACGCGTGAATATTCGTGGGTGCGGCTTACGCTTGTGCTGATCTGCGGCGGCGCGCTGGGCAACTTTATCGACAGGCTGATGAAAGGTTATGTGGTGGACTTCCTGCACGTCACCTTCATCAACTTCCCGGTGTTCAACCTTGCTGATGTCTTCCTGGTCGTGGGTACGGCCGTGCTTTCGGCTCTGCTGATCTTCGTGATCAAGGACGAACCGGTCTCGAAGGAACCGGCGGAATCGAAACCGGCGGAATCTAAACCGGCCGCGCCGGCGGTTTCCGAACATGAATAGCCAATTTACGGCGGAGGCGGACGACCCGTTTGCGGGCAAGAGGCTGGACTCCGCGGCCGCGGCGCAGTTTGGCCTTTCGCGCACCCGCGTCCAGAGCCTGCTGCGCGGCGGCGGCATACTTGTGAACGGCCTTGCCGCAAAGCCCGGCCGCTTGATCGCCCCGGGCGACACCGTAAGCATACGCTTTAACGAACCCGAAGAGGTCGGCCCGGTGCCGGAGGACATCCCGCTGGACATCGTGTACGAGGACGGCCACGTGCTGGTGGTGGACAAGCCTAAGGGCATGGTCGTGCATCCCGCGCCCGGCCACACGGGCGGCACGTTGGTACACGCCCTGCTGCACCGCCTTGGCGGCAACCTTCCCGTCATCAACGGCGAATACCGCCCGGGCATAGTACACCGTATCGACAAGGACACGTCCGGCCTGCTTGTGGTTGCCAAGAACGACGCGGCACACCACGCGCTGTCCGCCCAGCTTTCCGCCCACAGTATGCGGCGCGAATACATCGCCCTGGCGGCGGGGCGAATCGGCGCGGACAGCGGAAGTATCAACCGCGCCATAGGCCGCCACCCGGTTCACCGCAAGAAAATGGCCGTGGTACAACACGGCCGCAGAGCAGTCACCCACTACGAGGTAACGGAACGCTTCGAGCGTCCCGTAAGATGCTGCCTCCTGCGCCTTAGGCTCGAGACCGGGCGCACACACCAGATACGCGTACACATGGCCTCTATCGGCCACCCGATCCTTGGCGACGAAGTATACGGCCCTGCAAGACCGGCCTATCAGCCGCCGGCAAGCGGGCAGATCCTGCACGCCGAAGTGCTGGGCTTCACCCATCCGCACACCGGCACGTACATGGAGTTCACCGCGCAGATGCCGGTTTATTTCAGGAGCTTGCTTACGAAGCTTCACAACTCAAACATATAATCAGGGGGTACACATGGAACGAATAGGTTTTATCGGACTGGGAATCATGGGCAGGCCAATGGCCGGCCACATCCTTCAAGCGGGCTACCCGATGCACGTCTACAACCGCAGCGGCGGCAAGGCGGCGGAGCTTGAGAAGGGCGGCGCGGTTGTCGCCTCCACTCCGGCGGAAGTGGCCAAGGCCTGCGACATCATCATCACCATCGTCAGCGACACGCCTGATGTGGAGAACGTGCTGTTCGGCAAGGACGGTCTGGCGCAGGGGCTTTCCGCCGGCAAGGTCGTGGTGGACATGAGCACGATCTCCGCCGAGGCAACCCGCGGCTTTTCGGCACGCATAGCCGAACTTGGCGCGGTGATGCTCGATGCGCCCGTGAGCGGCGGCGACATCGGCGCGATAAACGCCAAGCTCAGCATCATGGTCGGCGGCGACAAGGCGGCCTTTGAACGCTGTGTACCCGTGTTCCGAACCATGGGTACCAAGATAACCTACATGGGGCCGTCCGGCGCGGGTCAGGCCACCAAGATGGCCAACCAAGTGATGGTTCTGGCCTGCATGATGGGCGTTGCCGAAGGGCTGATGCTCGGCTCGAAGGAAGGGCTGGATCTGGACGCCCTTGTGGAAGTTGTCTCCGGCGGCGCGGGCGCGTCCGCACAACTGACCCTCAACGGCACCAAGATGGTCAAGCGGGATTTCTCGCCCGGTTTCTTCACAGACCTGGCCGTGAAGGATCTCGGCATTGTGCAGGACGCGCAGAACTCCCACAGGCTGGCCTCGCCCTGCGTCGCGCTCTCCCTCCAGTTCCTCCGCGCCCTGCAAGCCGAAGAGGACGGCGGCCGCCTGGGCACCCAGGCCGTGCTGAAGGTCTACGAAAAGCTTTCCAACTACAGTATCTAACTTACAGGTCAATAAATATCGGCACACGCGCGTTAAACTTGCAGTACGCCTTAAAGCCCGCTTCGCGCAAAATCTCTTCCGCTTCGCGCATGTATGCGGCAAGATCGTTAGGCCTGTGCGCGTCCGAACCTACGGTGATTATTTCGCCGCCCAGAGCGCGGTACCTGCGCAGTATGTCGATGTGCGGGTGCGCCTGACCCAGCTTGTATCGCAGGCCGGACGTGTTAAGCTCTAAACCCTTGCCCTTGTGTACCAAGGTCGTGAATATGCCGTCCAGCAGATCCGCGAATTCGGTCACATGCATCTGGCGGTCTTGGTACGGCACATAGCGGATGATGTAGTCCATATGCCCCAGCACGTCGAAGCAGTCGTAGCTGCGCACGTTATCCGCCATCTCTTCCAGATGCGCCGTGTAGGCCTCGTGCTTCGTCTTGCCGATAAAGAACGTCTCGCGGTTGCCGCAGATGTCGAAGCGGTCCACCGTGTGCTGGGAGCCTATCACGAAGTCGAAGGGGTACTTGGCCAAGTGGGCGTGGATGGCTTGGCGGCAGTGGTAACTTATGCCGATCTCACAGCCCAGCTTCACCGTGATGCGATCCTTGTAGGCTTCGGCAAGGCGTTGGTAGTTGGCGACGTATTCATCGAAGGGGATTCTCACGATCTCACAGGTCTCCCCGTCCTCGAGAATCCGCGCCCACTCCAGCTGCGACGACACACCCGCGCCGCTTATAACAGGCCAGTGGCGTATGTCCTCCACAGGCGGAAAGTCCACGTGGTCTGTTATGCATATCTCGTCAAGGCCAAGGCTTACGGCCTGGCGTATCATGTCCTCCATATCGGCGGGGCTGTCCCCCGAGGCGTTCGTATGCATGTGGTGGTCCGTCTTTATCAAGTCAGTCACTCCTAAATCATATCTTATGTTTACTAGGGTATCACATCGCCGATAACTTTTCAACATTATTCATTTGCCCTTGCGTAATCCATAGCAAGGTGGTAGAATATTCCCAATGATGTATAGAAGGGAGAACTGCAATGCTGAACAAGAAAACTGTGGACGATCTTCACGTATCTGGCAAGAACGTGCTGGTGCGCTGTGATTTTAACGTGCCTATGAAGGACGGCAAGATCACCTCCGACGCCCGTATCGTGGGCGCGTTGCCTACTATCAAGAAGCTGGCGGCCGACGGCGGCAGGGTCATCCTGTGTTCCCATCTGGGCAAGCCTAAGGAGCCGGATCCGTCGGCATCCCTGGCGCCCGTGGCCGTGCGCCTTGGGGAGCTGCTGGGCAAACCCGTGACATTCGCCGCCGACGACACCGTGGTCGGCGACAACGCGCGCAAGGCCGTCGCGAACATGCAGGACGGCGATGTTGTGCTGCTCGAGAACACACGCTTCCGCAAGGAAGAGACAAAAAACGGCGAAGCCTTCTCCAAGGATCTCGCCTCCCTGGCGGATATCTATGTGGACGACGCCTTCGGCTCCAGCCACCGCGCACACTGCTCCACCGTAGGCGTGACGCAGTTCGTGAAGGAATCCGCCGTGGGCTACCTTATGCAGAGCGAAATTAAGTACCTCGGCAACGCCGTCAACAACCCCGAGCGCCCCTTCGTAGCCATACTGGGCGGCGCGAAGGTTTCCGACAAAATAAACGTGATCAACAACTTGCTGGAAAAGGTGGACACCCTGATCATCGGCGGCGGCATGGCCTACACCTTTGTAAAGGCCATGGGCCACGGCGTGGGCAACTCACTCCTGGAAGAGGACAAGCTCGACTACGCCCGCGAAATGATGGATAAGGCCAAGGCCAAGGGCGTGAACCTCCTGCTTCCCGTAGACACCATCGTGGCCGACAAGTTCAGCAACGACGCAAACTTCAAGACAGTGGACTGCGACAGCATCGAGGACGGCTGGCTGGGCCTTGACATCGGCGCGAAAACCTCCGCGATCTTCGCCGAAGCTATCAAGGGTGCAAAGACCGTCATCTGGAACGGCCCCATGGGCGTGTTCGAGATGGACAACTTCAACAAGGGCACCATCGCCGTGGCGCAGGCTCTCTCGGAGATCGACGGCATGAGCGTCATCGGCGGCGGCGATTCCGCGGCGGCCGTACACCAGCTCGGCTTCGCCGACAAAATGAGCCACATCTCCACAGGCGGCGGCGCGTCGCTGGAGTTCCTGGAGGGTATTGTCCTGCCGGGCGTAGCCGCCGTGGAGGACAAATAATGCGCAGGAAGATTATCGCCGGCAACTGGAAGATGAACCTCACCCCGGCCGAAGCCGTGAGCTTCGCAAACGGCATCAAGAACAAGATCAACACGGATACAGCCGACGTTGTGCTGTGCGTACCCGCCGTGAGCCTTGCCCCGGTGCTGGAGGCCGTGGCCGGCACGCACATTGCCGTGGGCGCGCAGAACATGCACTTCGAGGACAGCGGGGCCTACACCGGCGAGATCTCGGCCAAGATGCTTGCCTCCTTGGGAGTGCGCTATGTTGTGATCGGCCATTCCGAACGCCGCGAATACTTCGCCGAAACCGACGAAGGCGTAAACAAGAAGGCGCTCAAGGCTCTGGCCGAAGGGCTTGTGCCGATAATCTGCTGCGGCGAAACCCTTACACAGCGCGAACAGGGCATCACCATAGACTTTGTGCGCCAACAGGTGCGCATAGCCTTCCTTGAAATTTCCGCGGCTGACGCGGCGAAGTGCGTCGTGGCCTACGAGCCGATCTGGGCCATAGGCACGGGCAAGACCGCCACCGCACAGCAGGCCGAGGAAGTCTGCGCGGCCGTGCGCCAAGTGCTTGCCGAAATATATTCGGCAGACACTGCGGCAAGCATCCGCGTACAATACGGCGGCTCTGTAAACGGCGGCAACGCCGCGGAGCTGTTCAACATGCCCAACATCGACGGCGGTCTCGTTGGCGGCGCGTCGCTCAAGCCGGAATTTGAGCAGATCGTTAAATATAACGGCTAGAGGTGCGTATGGACAAAACTACAACCGTCCTGGTCGTGCTGGACGGCTACGGAATAACGGATGAAACAGACAACAACGCCATAGACATGGCGCAAACGCCCGTGCTGGACGGGCTTATGAAGGACTGCCCATATGTGCTTGGCGAGGCCTCCGGCCTGTCCGTCGGCCTGCCGGACGGGCAGATGGGCAACTCCGAGGTCGGGCATCTTAACATCGGCGCGGGGCGCGTGGTGTACCAGGAGCTGACGCGCATCACCAAGTCTATCGAGGACGGAGACTTCTTCGACAACGAGGCCTTCCTTGCGGCCGCGGCAAACTGCAAGGCCAAGGACAGCGCGCTGCACCTCTTCGGCCTTGTGTCCGACGGCGGCGTACACAGCCATATCACACACCTGTATGCCCTGCTGGAGCTTGCGAAGCGTCAGGGGCTTACGAAGGTGTACGTACACGCCTTCTTGGACGGCCGCGACACGCCGCCCACATCGGCCAAGGGTTACCTGCGGCGCTGGAGGCCCAGATGGGGCAGATCC
>Ga0131853_10001814_pt1 | contig 38160 bp, 36 predicted proteins | sample TergutLab28metaG_FD_92764 | JGI IMG/M metagenome (GOLD analysis project Ga0131853, IMG submission 92764) | Labiotermes labralis P1 segment gut microbial communities from Petit-Saut dam, French Guiana - Lab288 P1 (version 2) (version 2) | ecosystem: Host-associated > Arthropoda: Insects >... | reverse complement strand
ATTATATCATGATTCTCTATACTTACAACTCCAGACTTACAGTCTGTCGTTGACACATCAGGTGAAAACAAATGCCTGCTTCGCAGTCGCTTGTTTTCCTGCTGATGTGTCATTATATCACATTATATTGCAGATTAACACACCAATTCCTGTCCCAAGTATCGCCCCGGCCAGCACCTGGCTTGGGGTATGGCCGACAAATTCTTTTAATTTTTCTTCGACACTAAGATTTTCCCCCAGCTTGTCCAGTAATTCAATCATCTCATTAATAATGCGGGATTGATTTCCCGTTTCACGGCGGACACCCATCGCATCGTGCATAACGATAAAAGCAAATACGATAGCTATAGCAAATTCAAAGCCGGTTGCACCATACTCAAAACCAACTGCCGTAAGTAAGCCGCAAACCGTAGCTGAGTGAGAGCTAGGCATACCGCCGCTGCCAACCAGCCGTTCAAAGACAAACTTCCTTGTGATAAAAAAATAAATAATCGTTTTCAGTAATTGAGCAATAAACCATGCTGATAAAGCCGATATTACTAATGTATTTGTAAACATATCTTGCAGAAAGTTCATTTAGGTACCTCATTTTTAAATTCTCTAAGGGCATCGCGCCAGTCAGCGAAACGATATCCACCGCAAAGTTCCAGCATATAATTGTGCAAAATTGAAAATGCCGGCCGCTTTGCCACTGTATTAAATTCGGCGGAGCTAATCCGCTCAACAGAAGTTTTAAGGCCATAAACATGGAATATTTCTTCCGCAAAATCAGCCCATGAGCAATATCCTTCGCAGGTGCCATGAAATAAGCCATAATTCGCTGTTGGCAATAGCCAGGCAATAGCCCGTGCCAGCTCGGCGGTACTTGTCGGCGTACCGGCCTGGTCGGATACTACTCTGACTTTTTCATTTGTTTCCGCGAGCCGGAGCATCGTTTTAACGAAGTTTTTTCCATCGCCGTAAAGCCATGCTGTCCTGATAATAAAATAGTCACGGGCAAATTCTTTGACAAAGTTTTCGCCGGCTAACTTCGTCGCGCCATAAACACCTGCCGGCCCGGTCGGGTCAAACTCCTTATAAGGTATCATACCCTGACCGTCAAAAACATAATCCGTCGAAATATGGACAAGTTTCGCCCTTGCTTCGGCGGCGGCAATACTTAAGTTCCTCGGCCCGATTGCATTGATGCGGTAAGCGTTGTCAATATCAGTTTCACAGGCATCAACAGCAGTATGGGCAGCGCAATTGATTATTGCATATGGTTTCACTTCATTGACGAAGTCAATAACTCGTTTGATATCGGTAATATCTAATTCGATGATATCCGGTACTGCTATATCAGTATTGATAAACTCATATTCACCGGCCATTATTTTATTTATTGCCCGCCCTAATTGTCCGTTAGCGCCGGTTACGATTATTTTTTTCATAGCTTCCCTCTTTTTATCCCGCTTCGTGTTATTATACTACTAGTTACTGTTCACGGCAAGCCGTTCATAGCAACAATGTGCCCACAAATCGCACAAAACGCGATTTGGCGCATCGCAACTTCTTGACTTCTTAGTGGATATATGTTTTAATTGCTAGATGAAAATAGTAAAAGACCGGCAATTTTATACCAATATTCTCGCGATTACGGTTCCGCTTGCCCTGCAGAACCTGATGTCTTTTGCCACCAATATGGTGGATACATTTATGATTGGCAGGGCAGACAATACCGGAATCATGATGGCTTCTATTAATTTGGCCAATCAGCCTTTTTTTATTTTGATGATGTTTATTTTCGGGATATCAGGTGCCGGAAGTGTTCTTGCTTCTCAATATTGGGGCAAAAAGAATATTGAGGCAATTAAAACTGTCTTTTCCATTATTCTAAAACTGGCGCTTACTGTCACCATTATTTTTATGTCGGTTATATTATTATTCCCCCGGAATGTGATGTCGCTTTTTACCAATGATGCGGCAATAATCAAAATTGGTTCTGAATATTTACAAATTGTAGGGTTATCTTATTTCCTTTTTTCAATTAGCGCAACCTTTATCTTCTCGCTTAGATGTGTTGAATTAGTGCGTTTTGCTGTTTTTACCCAGATTTCCACTTTCATTATTAGTGCGGGGTTAAATTATCTGCTTATTTTCGGTAACCATGGTTTTCCCCGGCTTGAACACCGCGGGGCGGCGATTTCGACTTTGACAGCGCGGACTTTTGAATTAATTATTGTACTTGTTTATATTTTCTTTGTTGATAAACGCATCTGTTTCCGGCCAAAAGATTTTCTCTTATGGAACCGGCAGCTTATAAATGATTTGTTCCGCTATGGGTCCCCGGTAGTCATCAACGAAGTAATGTGGGGCCTTGGGATGGCGGTTCAGGCATCGATCCTGGGGCATATCGAATATTCCGCCGGGAATCCGGTCGCCGCAAATACCGTTGCCGGTATTGTTATGCAATTCTCGACAATTATTATGTTTGGTATCGCAAATGCCGCCTTGGTTTTGATTGGTAAATCAGTTGGTGAGGGTGATATTGAAGGGGTTAAGCTAAAAGCAAATACTTTTAAATGGATAGCGTTTATTGCCGGGGCAATAGCGATAATTGTGATCTTAATTCTAAGGAATTATGTGACTTATATTTATGACTTTGGCGAAGCAACTAATAACCTGGCAAAGCAGCTTTTGTTAGTAACGGCGTGCACGGTAGTTTTTGTTTCTTTATCCGCCACATATATCGTTGGGATTTTACGCGGGGCAGGGGATACGAAATTTTGCTTAATTATTGAAGTAATCGCGTTATGGGGATTTTCTTTACCGCTCGCCGCGTTTTTCTCGATAGCGCTCAAATTGCCGGTACCGTTGGTTATGCTGGGGATGCGCTCGGATGAAATTGTTAAAGCAATTGCTTGTATGATTCGGGTAAGGGGGAAGCGGTGGATAAAATCGGTTGCCCGTGATGAGATTGATGTGATATAATGACATAACAGCAGGAAAACAAGGAGCCGCTATGAAAAAATATATTATTATCATAATCAGCCTACTTTTGCTTGGTGGTTTAATCGTTTTCATTAACTACCGGAATAAATCAACAAGTGATTCAAATCCGGATCAGCTCCTCCGCGAAGCTGATGAAATTCTATCTGCGGCCGAAGCGGCCAATCAAGATGATTCTGCTGATATTCCAGCCTTAGCTGAAATCGATCATGAGACTGATACTCCGCCTTTCCCCGGAATGAGCCGCAGCCGGATTACCAACGAGTGGATTACCGCTGAGACAGCGGCAACCAGGCCGATTGCAATTATCGTACCTAACTCAAGGACTGCAAGCCAGTTCGGCCTTTCCCGTGCTGCAATCCTATATGAATGTAATGTCGAGGGCAGTATGACACGCTTGATGGCGATATGGGAAGATTGGAATAATCTGGAAAAAATCGGCAACATTAGAAGCACCCGCGATTATTTTGTTTACTGGGCTTTTGAATGGGATGCGTTTTTCATTCATTTCGGCGGGCCTTTTTATGCAGATGATATATTAAACAAAGACGGAACTGATAATATTGATTGTCTTCGTTATAATGGTGCATATTTCCGTGATACCGCAAAAAATACCGTCGATAATGCCTTTACTAATACCCAATCAATTTTAAATGCCCTTGATTTCTTTGGTTATCCTATTAACTACCGGCCCGGTATTACTGATGAACCGCATTTTTCATTTGCCGCTCCGGGAGAACCTAATGATTTAAACCAATATCCAAATGCAATCAATGCAGATACTATTGATATGTCGTCAACTTATCCGGTGACTAATTGTTATTTCAATTTCAATTCCGAAACCGGGTTATATGAACGGTTTCAGCATTTATCCGGTGAAAGCGACGGGCCGCATCTGGATTTGCTAACCAGTGAACAGTTGACTTTCAAAAATGTTATTGTCCAATACACTTATTTCGAACAGCGCGACCAGCAAGGGTATCTGGCTTTTCAATGTCATGATACTACTCGCGGCGGCTGGTTTTTCACCAATGGTAAGGGTATCCGCATCAACTGGCAAAAAACCGGCGACTATGAGCCAACCCGTTACTTCGACGATACTGGAAATGAAATCGAGTTTAATACAGGTAAAACGATGATCTTGATTGTCCAGGACGGGGATTCGTTTATTGTAGACGGGAGAAGGGTTTCATAAATTAGATACAAAAAGCAGCATGTAAATACTACCTTTAAACCTAAAATATTTTCTTTACTTAAGCCTTTCAATTGACTTTTCCGCAAATTCCTTTAATTGGCAGTCGCTCTCATAATTCAAATTACATCTGTTAATTGATTTTAGAAAATACTCTATCGCTTTTTTTGTATGTATTTTCTCCTGTGAATACATTTGGGCAATTCTAAAACACTCATGCTGTGAAAGGTATTCATCATCACCATCGTCTTTTATTAATTGCTTAATTGCTTCTTCGATTAATTTTTTTCCTTTAGCAGGATTTTTCTGGGTTTCGGTACCTTCATAATATAAAAAACCGGCATATAACCTTGACATTATGCCCTTGGGTATTGATTCAAATAAGCGTAAATCTTCATCTCTCTTTCCGTTTCCCAAGTTTAATAAACCCAGGTTTAAAGTAGCTTTTCCTGACCATTCATTAACGGAATCATTCATGGTTTTATTAAGCCATATCGCAGCATTTTGGTTGTCGCCGTTTTCCCAATAAGCCATGCCAAGCCAATACCATGCGGCATTATCATGTTGAAGTGTTATTAATTCATTTAGACTATAATTGCTGTAATCTGGCATCGCCATCCTCCGTTTTATCTTTTACTTTATACCATAAACCAAAAATTTCTCACAAAACGACCCCCATTCCGGCGGTTTTTACCGCCGGATGGGTGTCTGCGAGAAATCAAAAAACGAGGTATTAGCGTTCCACACTAACACCCCGCCGATATACTGATTAATAATAAATCAATAGGTGGGAATCACTGCGATTAGCATTTCTTACCGCTTGTAAATAGGCTTAATTTACATTATAATAAAAAATGCGTGTACCGCAGACTCTCTGTATTGTGTGGTACTTTTGCTACCATACCTTGCCCGGTAGAGGTGCGAACTCTGCCGGGTGGTACACCTTTATCTTTGACTTCTCTATAAAAAACATTATAGCTTATATTTTGGAGGGGTGCAAGGGGAAAATTAGTCTGTCTTTGCCTTTATATTTGCGTTTTCATCCGGAGCAAAACCTTAATATTAATCTATCAGCATTAACCAGTGCTTGAAAATAGCCGCGTTTTTTGCTATAATATCTATAAATTTTACAAATTATGAAGGGAGTATAGTATGAATTTGAGGAATTATTGGGATAAGGGTATTATTTATAAATTTATTATGGGGATAATTGCACCATTTGCAATTATATTTATTTTAGCAGGCTTAATTGTTTTATTAAATACCCGTTCTTCTTTAATGAATGCAGCAAATTTTGAACTTGAAGCAAACTCGAACGCCACAGCGTTGGAAATAGATATATTTTTTACAAAATATATTGAGCTTACAAAGCAGATGGCCCATAACACACAATCGCGTGATATGTTCCTAAGCCTTACACCTGATACAAAAGGTGTGGATGTATTAGATATTGTAAACATAGCTGTCGAAACATATGACCGGATTCTTGCAGATGATGCGTTTATAACACTTGTATGGACTGCGGATTTTGATTCCGGCGAAAGTGTCCGGTCCGGCGGTGTAATAAGGGGTTTACCGGACTATGATATGACCACTCGCGGCTGGTATACTGAAATGATGACCAACCGGGCATTGACGATTACCGAACCATATATGGATTCTTCAACCAATCAAATGGTCACTAGCATTATGATGCCTGTTTGGCACGGAAGTGAATTATTAGGCCTTGTCGGGATTGATATCTCTTTGGAATCTCTTGCGGAAATAATGACACACAACAAAACCGGAAAATCAGGATATGATATTCTTGTCAGCAAAGACGGAGTTATCGTTTTTCATCCGGAAAGTGATTTAATAGGGGAAGCATTTGAGAATAGCGGCCTGGATAAAACTATTATTGATGCTATAGCCAAAGGTCTGCCCGGTTCATATACTTTCAGGGACAACCGGGTTACAAAGCTTGGGGTAATAAATCCGATTATGGATACCGGGTGGTTATCAGTTTCAGTAATTCCAAGAAGTGAATTATTATCTTCATTTTATTTAAACCAAATCTTAATGCTGACAACCTTCAGTATCGGTTTGATAGTTTTAATTTTTATAAGCTTAAAGATTGCAAAAATTATATCCCGCCCTATTCAAGAAATGGCCAACATGGCAGGGCGTATTGCCGAAGGTGATTTAGATGTAATGATTACGGCGCAGGCGGATGACGAGACGGGTCAAATGGCAAAATCTATATCTGCTATGGTGACACGTTTAAGGGATTATGTACTTTATATTGATGAGATTAGTAGTACACTTAATTCAATAGCAAATGGCGACTTGGTATTTCAATTAAAACAAGAGTATCATGGTGAATTTTCATCGGTTAAACAAGGCTTACTAAATTTGCGGGACAAGTTATCCGAAACGCTTCATATGATTAGCGCTACTTCCGAGCAAGTTTCAAATGGCGCAAAACAGATGTCCGATGGGGCTATGTCTTTAGCAAGCGGTTCTACTGAGCAGTCAGCAACCCTGGTTAGCCTTTCCGGCTCAATTGCAGAAATTTCCGATCAAACAAAGGAAACGGCGGCGCGGACGAGTAATGCTTCAAAACTTGCCGCTACTATTATTGAAAACGCAGAAAAGGGCAGTCAGCAGATGGAACAAATGATTGTTGCTGTAAATGAAATTAATCAGGCGAATCAAGGGATTAATGATGTCATTAAAGTAATCGATAATATCGCCTCTCAAACTAATTTGCTGGCACTTAATGCTTCTATCGAAGCGGCGCGTGCGGGTGAGGCAGGTAAGGGATTTGCTGTCGTAGCCGAGGAAGTACGAAGCCTTGCTGTTGCCTGTGCAACATCAGCTCAAGATACGGCAAAACTTATTGCTAATTCAATGGAAAAAGCAAAACTTGGGACACAAATTGCCGACGAAACCTCAAAAAGCCTTGAAGAAATCGTTTCCGGCATCAATGAAAGTGCAAAAATCATTTCTGAAATAGCATATTCATCAGAGGGACAAGCAAGTTCAATCACTAATATTAATGAGTCGATAAATGCCGTCACTGAAGTAGTGCAAAATAACAGCGCAATAGCCGAAGAATCAGCGGCAGCATCTCAAGAAATGACCAGTCAGACGATCGTACTGGAAAATTTGATTTCTCAGTTCAAACTAAAATAAATAGCATTTGGCCGGGGCGGAGTGATACTTTTCACTCTGCCCCCAGCCTATTAACCGCTGAAAATACCGCTCTTATTGAAGCGCGGGTGATGTTGGAACTAACACCAACACCATAGGTGACAGCCCCGGTATCGGCATTAAGCAAGTGGATATAAGCCGCCGCCTGGGAATCCGAACCGCTTTTCAAAGCATGCTGTTCGTAATCAAGTACTTTCATCCGTACACCGGTAATTTCCTGCATACCGCGCTTGACTGCATCAATCGGGCCGTTGCCAACCGCTTCAAAAACCTTTTCTTCACCATAATAAGTATAGTTAACATATACCTTCGTATCAAATTCTGTCTCAATTTCACTATCGGAACTAAAATCGTCAACCTTTAATTTGCGGAAGTGCAGTGGTTCCTTTTTATCCAAATAAGTTTCTTTAAAGCTTTTCATAATCTCATCGGGCGAAACCTCACCCTGCTGCTCGGAAATCTTTTGGATAACTTCAGAAAACTCCTTGTGCATGCCTTTAGGCAATTTGAAACCAAAATATGTATCAAGGACAAAAGCTACGCCGCCTTTGCCTGATTGTGAATTAATCCGCACAATCGGCTCATACTCACGGCCAATATCAACCGGGTCAATCGGAAGGTACGGCACTTGCCAAAATTCATTATTACGGTTGCGCATTGCTGTAACACCTTTATTTATCGCATCTTGATGGGAACCTGAAAAGGCGGTAAAGACCAATTCGCCGGCATAAGGGTGACGGGGATGAACCGGAATTTTACAGCAACGTTCATAAATTTCAATAATATCGTTAACGTGATTAATATTTAGCTCGGGGTCGATACCTTGCGAAAACATATTGTAAGCAAGGTTCAAAATATCGACATTTCCGGTACGTTCACCATTGCCAAATAAAGTGCCTTCAATCCGGTCGGCCCCGGCAAGAAGCGCAAGTTCCGCTGAAGCGACACCGGTCCCCCGGTCATTGTGGGGATGAACGCTCAAAATAATCGTATCGCGGTTTTCAAAACGGCGGTGCATCCATTCAATCCGGTCAGCAAAAACATTCGGCATTGTCATTTCGATTGTCGAAGGAAGATTAATAATCAAAGGGTTCTCTTTCGATGGCTGCCATTCCCTTTGCACGGCTGTACATATGTCGAGGGCAAATTCAAGCTCGGTTCCGGTAAAGCTTTCCGGAGAATATTCCAAATAAATTTTGCCGGGGAAGCTACGGGCTTTTTCTTTCACTAAACGGGTGCCTTCGACCGCAATATCGATAATTCCCTGCATATCTTTATTAAAAACAACGTCTCGCTGCAAAGTCGAAGTCGAGTTATATATATGGATAATCGCTTCGTCTAAACCTTCAATTGCTTCAAAGGTACGATTAATTAGTTCTTCGCGGCATTGTACCAAAACTTGTAATTTTACCCCCGCCGGAACTAGTTTTCTTTCAACCAATTGGCGGATGAAATCAAATTCAATCTGGCTTGCCGAAGGAAAGCCGATTTCGATTTCCGTAAAACCAAGGCCGGTCAAAAATTGAAACATTTCAATTTTTTCGGAAACCACCATTGGCTCGATAAGGGCTTGATTTCCATCCCGCAAGTCAACACTACACCATATTGGTGCCTTTTTCAGTTCATTATTTACCCATGTCCGCTCGGGGAAATTCACAATTGGGTTACGTTTATAACGTTTAAAGTTCATAATCTTGCCTTTCTAAGCTTAAATTGTGCTTTATACTTGTAATATAAAACCGCCCTGTGTGACCGGGCGGTGGTTTTAATCTATTCTCCTAAACCATTTTCGATTGCTGCTATCAGCGTTTTGAGGGCTAGTTCCTCATCTTCGCCTTCGCAGATAAATTCAATCTCATCGCCGCATTTCACACATGCCCCAAGTACACTTAGAACACTCTTTGCATTTGCTGTATTTTGTCTGAAAACAAATGTAATTATTGATTTGAATTGCATAGCTTCCTTGCATAGAATGCCTGCCGGTCTTAGATGTAGCCCAGTTGGATTTTTGATAACCACTTTTTGACTTACCATGCTAAAGCTCCTCTTTAATGTAATAAGGCTCGTAAGCCCTGCACCGATATTGTAGCACAAATATGTGTTTCCCACAAGCCCAAAAAGTGGCTTGGTAGTTATTGCGTAATCAATTTACAGCAACTCTAGACCTTCGGTCTATCGTTGACGAAGCAGGTGAAAACAAATGCCCGCTTTGCGGTCGCTTGTTTTCCTGCTGCTGTCATGTTATTGCGTAATCAATTTATAGCAACTCTAGACCTTCGGTCTATCGTTGACGAAGCAGGTGAAAACAAATGCCCGCTTTGCGGTCGCTTGTTTTCCTGCTGCTTCTATCATATCATTGTGTTTTGGATTAACTCGGCTAAGGCGATGGCATCGGCTTTTATTATGTCTTTGTCTTTACCCTCAATCATCACCCGCACTAATGGCTCTGTCCCCGAAGGCCTTATCAAAATACGGCCATCACCGGCATATTTTCTTTCCAGATTCGTAATCGCCTCTGAAATTTCGGGATAATCCATATAATTATCTTTACGATGATTGGGTACATTAGCATTAATTAATGCCTGGGGTAAAACTTCCATTACTTTGCTTAATTCTGATAATGATTTGCCGGTAGCGACAATTACCCGTAAAAGATGCAGGGCACTGACCAACCCGTCACCGGTCGTATTTTCATTCAAAAAAATAACATGGCCTGACTGTTCGCCGCCCAGTGCCGCGCCAATCTCACGCATCCGCTCCAAGACATAACGGTCGCCGACCTTTGTTTGCTCAGCTATGACCCCGTGCTTTTCACACATCTTGAAAAAGCCCAGATTACTCATCACTGTCGCAACAATTGTATCATTTTTAAGGATTCCTTGTTCTTTCATATACATTCCGACAATAGCCAAAATCTGGTCGCCATTTAAGATATCGCCATTTTCGTCAACTGCAAGCATCCGGTCGGCATCACCGTCAAAAGCCAAACCAATATGGGCATTTTCGGCAACAACCCGTGCTTGTAATTCTTCCATATGTGTCGAACCGCAATTAGCATTGATATTCGTTCCGCTAGGGTTGGTATGGATAGCAACAACTTCGGCCCCAAGCTCCTTAAGGGCTTCCACCGAAGTATAATAGCTGGATCCTTCGGCACAATCAACAACGATTTTCATCCCGCTAAGGTCAGAATGTACTTTTTGGATTGCATGATTAATATATTCTTCCCGGGCTTCAGTACGGTATTTGATTTTCCCGATACTTGCACCAACCGGCATTTTAATTTCTTTCATTCCCTGTTGGATGATTCTTTCAATTTCATCTTCTAAATCATCCGAAAGCTTAAAACCATCACCATCAAAAATCTTAACCCCGTTAAACTCCATTGTATTATGGGAAGCGGAAATAACGATTCCGGCCTCAACCTTGTATTTCCGGGTTAGATAAGCTACGGCGGGAGTGGGGATCACGCCAAGATATACCGCATTCGCACCAACGGAGCAGATGCCCGCCATCAAAGCACTTGCCAGCATGTCACTGGATATCCTTGTATCGCAGCCCACCATAATGGTAGGTTTATGGTCGTTTCCTTTCGTAAAAACCAAAGCGGCGGCCTGACCTAATTGCATCGCAAATTGCGGGGTTAAAAAATCATTTGCTATTCCGCGAATCCCATCGGTTCCAAATAATCTAGCCATTTATATCCCTTTCCTTATTCTAATTCTAAATATGCAAAAGTCACTGTAACTGTGACTGTACCTACTGTGATATTGGTACCAAGGTTGATATCTACCGGAAGTTGATAATTTCCTTCGTTCAATTGCGCTATATTACGATTTGACATCCATCTTTCAACATCTATTTCGCCGCTTAAAAATGCCGGTTGAATCAGGGTTAAATCACGTTGCAAGCCAACTAAGTTGATCGGCGGTGTCTCATCAAAATCATAGAGCATTGCTTGATAACCTTCAGGGACATTCGTTATCCGCAACTGGCTTTCACGTAAAGTTACCGTCCGGTTAGCTTCTTCTTCAATGCCAATCCTTAATATGAATAAATATTCAGACTGGTCAACTAAACGGATATTAGGCGGAAGATAGTCAGTAAGGTTAAATTCTTCAACCAAGGTTTCGATTCTATCACTTAAATCCACCTTTCCTGGCGGAATAACTATTTCTGTGATTTCGCGGATAGCATTACCTCTTCCCGCCACAAGTACTTCCGCACGGTTCATCTCAATATCACCATTAACACGGTGATCATTAGCCGGGGTCCCGGTTACGGTATAACTAATCGGGACTAGTTTTGTTTCCAGAATTGGAATGTTGATTGCCACGGTTCCCGGGCTTTTTCTAATCCGGTCACTTGAAATGATATTTCCTTCGGCATCAAATAAAACCACGTCAACGCTGGCGCCGGTGATATCATTGCTCATCCCGGTGATATCAAAAACGACACCGGCAGAAGAAACGCTTTCAATTAATGATTCCGGGCCGTCAATCGCAACAAGGTTGGGGACAACAGTAACATCAGCACTCATAAACCCTTCGGCAATTTCGCCTACAAGCTGGGGACGAATACTCAAGCGTTTATTTCCACTGTTTTCTATCTCAAGTTTTAAGATATTGGAACTGGCAAAAATATCACTTATTTCTGCCGGGCTTGCGTTATCAACTGATAAAGTAACCGCGACCGTATCCAAACTGCTGATATCCCTGATATCGGCTTTGGCAATAATGTTTTCACTACTAATTCTACTTATAACCGAGCGGGGTGCCCGGACCGTTACCCGGCTAATTATATCGGTATTTTCCAATACAATATAAACCCGGCCATCTTCATCAAGAAGGTGAGTATTATCAATCCGCACCGGGACATCAAAAAAACTAGCACTGTCAACGGGGTCATTAATATTAGTAACTATCACCCACATTACGGCAGCGAATAATAACGATGCGATTTTTATACCAATATTTTTCGTTAAGTTATATTTCATTTTATGCCCCATGTCCGCTATTGGCGGACTTTAAATCAATACTTGAAATTTTTTTCAACATTTTCTCCCAAGGCCGCCATTTACCGCTTTACCATTAACTTTAAGTTTTTTGCGGGATTTTTTGTCTTCGTCGGGTTTATCCTGAATCATATAAAGATACTTTTTAAGCCCGTCAACATCAACATTACGCTGCATTTCACCTTGATAAGCAATACTAATCCGGCCGCTTTCTTCCGAGATAATAATTGTCATCGAATCGGTTACTTCCGAAATTCCAATACCCGCCCGGTGCCTCGTGCCAAGTTCCTTACTAAGGCCGCGATTGTCGGAAAGCGGAAGATAACAGGTCGCAGATATGATCCGGTTGCCGCGGATTAGTACTGCGCCATCATGTAAAGGGGTATTGTGTTCAAAAATATTTATCAGTAATTGACTGGAAACAATTGCATCAACATCAATACCGGTTCGCTCGTAATCACTCAAATGGTCGTTTTGTTCAATGACAATTAAAGCTCCGGTTTTAACCCGCGCCATCTCAATACAGGCTTTGGCGATTTCGTTTATCGTACGGTCGGAAAACCGGCCTTCTTCCGATTTGATATTGTCAAAAGGTAACATCGACGAAATAATGTTTTTGCGGCCTAATTCCTCCAGCGCTTTCCTAAGCTCCGGCTGGATAATAACAATTATCGCTATCACCGCAACACCTATAACATTCTGGACTATCCAAAGAATCGTATTCATATTGAAAATCGCCGCGACTAAAATAAAAATGGCGATTACCACAATTCCTTTCAAAAGCGACCAGGCACGGGTTGTTTTAATCCAAACCATTATACTGTACGCTAAAAAAGAGATAAGAACTATCTCGACAATATCTGTCCACTTTATATAATAAGGAATGGTGATCAGATCATTATTTAAGATATTATCCCATAGATTGCTAAAGAACGGCATGGGGGACTCTCCTAACTAAGCGCAATTTTACTATTCACAGCTTACGCTGCTCATAGCAACGATGATGCACACAAATCGTAAAATACACGATTTGGCGCTTCACAACTCGGGATTTTGCGCAAAAGGGCGCAAAACACCTCGCGGAACACCGGCTACAAATAATTACAACACAATTCCCATTATTACCTTCCAGTGCTATTACGGCGTGACGAATGGATTCTTTTCACAGTCCGTGATGGTGCCGCCATGGTTATCTTGGGGATTGCTTTAACATAATAATAATACTCATCATCTTCGAATTGGACACTTTCAGCACGGTTGTAATCCACATGAAAAGCAAAAAACTCAACCACCTTTGCGAGGCCAATCGAAACCGCTGTCCCCAAAATCGCACCAGGGACCGAGACGGTTACATCCCAAATAAGGTCGCCAAGTAGTAGAACCATTATATTCACCAGGGAACCGGTAATCGTTGCAATAATCCAGCAATGGTCGATTGGCATTCTGCGAATCAGATAAACGACAATTATCGTTGCGGAAAAAGCCACAATCATGACCAACATCGTCCGGTTATTCATCACTCCGTCGATGACATAACGGAACCTGACTGCCATATCGTCAGCGGCCATTCCGGCAAGGACCAATACATTGCCGGTGATATAAGTAATCGAATAATATACAATAATCCCGCAAGCCACTGAAACAACTGACAAAGGAGTTGAAAGTAAGCCTAATGTCAGGGGGATTACATAGGGAATCTTAAGAATAAAACAAATCGGGGTCAATAAAATAACCAGGGTGTCTTTGGGCGAAAAACGATAATATAATAAAAACATCAGTAAAAATATCGCTAACATCACCACCGCACATTCCATCGAAACCGTATATAAGTGAGCAATAACGAAAACCCCGGCCATAATAACCGTAAAATTCGGCGGCATAAACGAACACATTAGCGCTACGACAAAAATAATCGCTAAACTATTAAGCCTTGCCATATATCCGGTCGCACCATTAACAAATAAAAGAGTGATAAAGGCCATCAGGAATTTAGCAAGGGGCTGCAGATATACCTCATATCTTCCAATGAAATTTTTGATATATTGTTTTGCTACAAGTAGGCTGGTCATGATAAGTGCCTTTCTTAATTCTCGTACATTTGGGTCAGTTTGCGCAAATTTTGATTGTAGTTCCTAATGTTTTTGCGGGCTTTGTGATAACGGTATGAATAAACTGCATATGATATACCGCAATAAACTACGACCAAAATCAAATAATACTTGAGGATTTCTTTGCCGGTTTCAATTAAATCTAATTCATATATATCCTGCATCAGGTCTTCAAAATGATAAAATAAATATACACCAAGCACGATAGCTGTTGCCATCGTCGCATAAATTACTGACTTAAGTAATTGAAGCCCTATATAATCACTGCGGAAAAAGTTGCTGATTGTAACATTCTTTTTCCCCGGACCGCGCTCATATGATGCAAGTTTCGTCATCAATATCACGCGTTCTTCATTAATCATTAAAAAACCTATGCCTTTCTATACTTGCTAACTTTGAGCCCGCTGAACTTGTTCAGGACAGGCACAAAAGTTGCCCGTGAAAAATAAATTTTTCACGTTACTCTATAAAAACCGCATTTTATCACGGTCAGAGGTTTTCTTAGCCGGTGCTTCAGGGGCCGGGGCTTCTTTTTTGTATGCACTTCCGAGAGTATTTGCCATTTCTACTTTACATTTTTCGCAATAAGTACCGGCACGAATCATTGTACCACATTTTTCACAGGCAACCCGGATTGGTGAATCTTCAGCAAACTGCAACCGCTCTTCCCTTATCCATTGGTTAATCTGATTAATTTCAACCTCGCAATCTTCAGCAACCTGATTGATGGTGGCTCCGCGTTGATCTTGGATGTACTTTTTCACTTCCTGAAATTTCTTTTCTTTTTCTTCCCGGCACTGCGGACAAATCGGCGGACCAATAACATGATTAAAAATCCTCCGGCAAACTCGACAGTTACGAACGTTCATACTCTTACCTCCATAATTATGATTTTCCGATTGACAATGCGACAAAAAAAATCTTGCTAACACCGATGAGCCGAAGTTCTTCCGCCATAGCATTAATCGTACTGCCAGTCGTATAAATGTCGTCAATAATTATTACCCTATTTAATTTTACATCATTACGTTTAATTTTGAAAGCCTTTTTCAAATAATTTTGTCTTTCTTTCAATTTCAAGTTTTTCAGCGGCGGCGTTGCCAGCACACGTTTTATCAATTTGTCATCATAAGGAATCCCTAAACGGCGGGAAACCACTTTTACCAATTCCGTTGCCTGATTGTATCCCCGGCTGCGTAAACGTTTCCGGTGAATCGGAACCGGAATTAGCAGGTCGGGGTCAAACCGCCGGATATCCTCGCCCAGCTTTTCGCTTATCTCCGCCCCAAAAAATTCCGCATATTCCCGTCTTCCTTTGTATTTAAAGCGATAAACCGCCCCGGCAATACCCTGATATTCAAACAGGGCTAACCCCCGGTCAAAATGGTGGCCCCCTCCGGCACAATCTTCGCAATATTCAGCGGTTGTTTCCAATTGCTTTCCGCATTTTAGACAAATCGGCTCACTCAAATAGGTAATCCGGGCTAAACACGGGGTACAAGCCAACCCCTCATTTAACCTATCTAACTTTGACATGGCTAACTTTTTCATAACCACTTCATCGCAAACCGGGCAACGGCGCGGAAAAAATAGGTCAAGAAACATGTCTAAGAAACCTAAACGCATGTAACTTCAATAATCCTTTCGTAAAGACTGCTGTAACGGCAGGCGGGCGAAGCATTTCCTACCATCTCAATGATGGTATCGCGCTGTCCCAAAATAGCGACAAGGCGGCGGGCCCTTGTAACTCCGGTATAAAGCAAGTTCCGGTTAAAAAGCAGGCGCGGGCCGCCAAGAAGCGGCATGATTACGGCAGGGTATTCACTACCCTGTGCTTTATGAATCGTAATCGCATAAGCAAGCTCGATTTCATCGAGTTGAGATAAAATATATGTAACGCGGCGGTTTTCATCATATTCAACCACCATCGTACCGCTTTTTTCATTAATTTCCTTAATGATTCCGGTGTCACCATTGTAAATGCCGGTACCGGAATCAATAGCAATATTGTATTTACTCAAAATTTCCCATTCGAGATTATAGTTATTTTTTATCTGCATTATTTTGTCGCCTTCACGGTAAAGGCTCTCGCCGCTTTGATATTCATTTTTCTTCTGATCCGGCGGGTTCAGATACTCTTGTAAAACCTGATTAAGTTTAATTGCGCCAAGCGGCCCTTTCCGCATCGGGGTCAAAATCTGAATATCGAGAGGTTCAGCTTCCACATATGCCGGCAATTTTTCGGTTACTAATTGAATCATATGCTTGTAAATGACATTGGTGTCATTTCTTTCAAGAAAAAAGAAATCGCGGCTTTTGTTATCAAGGACTAATTCTTCACCATGATTAATACGATGAGCATTTAAAACGATATCACTTTCTTTGGCCTGCCGAAAAATCTTTTTTAGAATAACCGTCGCAAAGATATCACTGCGGATAATATCTTTTAAGACTTGGCCGGGCCCGACACTGGGGAGTTGGTCCATATCGCCAACCAAAATTAGTCTGGTGCCATAGCTAATTGCTTTCAGCAGGGCAAGAAACAAATTTATATCTACCATTGACATTTCATCGACAATAATAACATCGGCTTCAAGGGGGTTTTCTTCATTTCTTTCAAAACGGATATTACGCATTTCATCACTGGAATCCGCATCACCGCCGGCTTTGACCTCTAATAAACGATGAATTGTTTTCGCCCCATATCCGCTTGTTTCCGTCATTCGTTTAGCCGCCCGCCCGGTCGGGGCTGCCAATAATATATCATATTTTTCACTGGCAAAAAATTTGATAATGCTATTAATCGTTGTGGTTTTGCCGGTTCCCGGGCCGCCGGATATAATTACGACACCTTGGCGCACACTTTCCTGAATAGCTTTTAATTGCAACTCGTCCGCTTCAATATCCTGATCAAATAAAATATCTTCCAATTTTTTATTAATTTTGTCCCATTCCCCTGCCCCGATATCGGGAATGCTTGAATTTAAGTCATAAAGTTTTTTGGCACATTTAAGTTCCGCATAATAAAAGAATGCTGTATATACTAATGGGTCATCATCATTTTTACGGATATATATTTTTTTGTCCATTTGCATAAATTCAAGTTGATTATTGATATATTCAGGAGAAACTTTTAGGATTTCAGAACATTTATTTAATAAAGATGAAAGCGGGAGATAGGTATGCCCGTCGAAAGAAGCGGCTTGTAAAACATACATAATTCCACTGCGGATACGAAATTCCGAATCAATATTGATTCCGGAATTTATTGCAATTTCATCTGCCTGACGAAAGCCGATCCCGGAAATATCTTCAGCTAATTGATAGGGATTTTCTTTCATAATCGCATAAAGGCGTTCGCCATATGTATTGTATATTTTCACGGCCATAGTATTAGAAATGCCGTATTTTTGCAGAAAAACAAAAGCTTCACGCATTTCTTTCTTTTCTTGCATTTGTTCGGCAATGTCACGGGCTTTCCGCTCACTAATCCCTTTGATTTCACTTAAGCGTTCCGGCTCTTCCTCAATAATCCGAAATGAATCATTCCCGAAATATTTGACAATCCGGGCGGCAAGTGCTTCCCCCAGGCCTTTTATTGCCCCCGAACCAAGGTAGCGTTCCATACTGTCGGCATCAGTCGGGGCGATTGTTCTATATGAGGAAATTTTAAGCTGGCTCCCATAAGCAGGGTGTTCGACATATTCGCCTTGCACTTCAATGTTTTCGCCTTCCTCGATACCGCCTAAACTACCGGTACACGTGATTTCTTCACCATCAGAAAAAAGCGCGAGAACAGTATAGCCGTTTTCGCTATTTTGATAAATGATATTTTCTACGTAACCGGTGATTGTTTCCATGAGACCTAAGATTTTCTTTTAGATTTATTATGTGATAACTACGGATTGTTTCGTACGAACTCTCATGTTTTGGCGGGTCAAAAGGTCATGTTTTTTCATGCAAGCATGAAACACATGACTTTTTTGATCCTAGTATCACATATTATAATTGCGTTTCATTTGCTCAAATAATTGCTGCGCCAAACCAAGTCCTTGAGTTTCTGTCGCATCAGCCGCTATCTTTTGCACGGTCATATCGCGGAAATAATCAACTATTTGAGAAGTAGACTGGTCTTTTTTGTCCGAAAATACATTAACAGATTTTTGCATTTCTTTAAAAACCATTTCCAGAAAATAGGCTTCAAACTCCTTACAGGCCGCAAGCAGTTCTTCATCGGATGAATTTGCATGGTTTTTGTTATTAAGCGAATCCTTAAGTTTTGCCGTGCTTGCACTTTCAGTTGCTTGTAAATTATTAAGTGCTGATATTGTACTAAAATCCATTTTTTATCTCCTACCGCTTCAAATTATTCGCCGTTTGCAGCATTTCATCGGAGGTTGTGATTGCTTTTGAATTCATTTCATATGCACGCTGGGCAACAATTAAGTTAACCATTTCATCGGCAACATAAACATTTGAACCTTCCAGATAATTCTGGCGGATTGTACTATTCCGTAAATTCGCATTGGTAAACTCATTAAGGGCCGGGCCGCTTGCTGCGGTCGGGGCATATACACTATTCCCTAAACGTTGTAAACCACCTACATTATTAAACTGCCATAAACCAATCTGAAATCCCAGCGGCTGCTCAACCCCTTCTTCATTTGGATACATAACTCGGCCTTGGGCATCAATAATAATCCGTGAAGAAATAAGCGAATTTGCTGCCCCGGGTAAGATAATCGGCGTTCCGGCTGTGCTTAGTACCGGCTGTCCGTCACTATTGGTGAGCATCATACTTCCGTTTGCACCAAGCGCCCAGACAAAGTCACCGTTACGGGTATATACCGTTTCCCCGTTTACACCCCTGACACCAAAGAAACCAGCTCCTTCTATTGCCATTGCTGATGATGATTGTGATGACAACATCGGGCCTTGCCCGAAAAGATTGTTAATTGAAGAAGTTCTAACCCCCAGACCGACCTGTGAACTGGTTGGCTTCGGGTCGCCGTTAGCTGTCGTCGTTGCGGTTTGTAATGTTTGATACAATAATGATTTAAACTGTGCAACTTGAGACTTATAACCGACCGTATTAACATTCGACAAATTGTTGGCGATTGTATCAACATTCGTTTGCTGAGCATTCATGCCGGTTGCGGCACTCCATAAACTTCTAACCATAAATCCCCATCCTTTCCAATTTGCTTTCATATATTTACTAAATAAGCAAGTCAGGCAATAAATATGAACAACCCCTTCAGATTTAGCCTAAGCGGCCAAGTTGATTAACTGCAATCTCTAAGCTTCCGTCAAGAGTGGTAATAACTTTTTGGTTCGCATCAAATGCCCGCTGAACCGTAATCATATTTACCATTTCGGTGACGACAGAAACATTCGCTGTTTCCAGATGCCCTGCATATATTTGCGCCGGCGCTGCTGCTTCAACAGCCCCTTCAATCGCTTCATAAAGGTTCTCACCAAAATGTCTAAGGTAATTGTAATCTTCAAAATCTGCTACTTGTATCCGGCTAACTATTACTCCGTTTTGGATAATATCACCATTTACATTTATGACTGTATCAGGAATCAAAGGGTTAATTGTAATCCGCTGGCCATCGGTACTAAGAACGAAATCGCCGTCCTGTGTCACCAGCTCACCGTTTTGATTGAGGGTAAAATTGCCGTCACGGGTATATTTTATTGACGTCTCGCCGCTTTTGTTGGTATATTCGATAGCGAAAAAACCTTTGTCGGTCAAAGCTAGGTCGTAAGTATTAGCCGTTGCTTTGATTGGGCCCTGGGAAAAATCAATATAACTTTCACCGATTTTGACACCGGGGTTGTTTCTTCCAATATATTTGGCAAGGCGGCCGTTTTCCGAAACGTCTTTAATCTTGTGCGCATACATTGCATTAAATGATTGACTGGTTGCGCCTTCTTTCTTAAAACCATTCGTATTAACATTCGCCAGATTGTTCGTCAGCACATCCATCCGGTTTTGTTGATTCATCATTCCGGTATATGCGGCGTATAAACCTTTAAGCATAAGTTACCCCCTTCGAAAAGTGAAAAGTTGCAAAATGCGATTTTTCACTTTTGGTTGTTAGCTTTCTCTGTAACCGGCTAAAAATTCGACATATTTTCCGGTCCCGACCGCTACAGCAGTCATCGGGTCTTCGGCAGTCATGGTATTAATTCCGGTCTTTTCGGAAATTAATTCCTCTAAACCATTAAGTAAACTTCCGCCACCGGTTAAAACGATACCCCGGTCGGCAATATCAGCGGCCAATTCGGGCGGTGTTTTTTCTAAGACACTGTGAATAGCTTCGATAATCTGCGCCGTTGTTTCTTTTAATGCTTCTTCGGTCTCTTCAGAAGATACTTTAACCGTTTTCGGCAAACCGGTCACTAGGTTCCGGCCCCTGACATCCATGTAATCTACTTCCGTTCTTTTAAAAGCAGAGCCAATCCGGATTTTGATATCCTCGGCTGTTCTTTCACCTATTAGAAGATTATGTTTTTTTCTCATATAACGCACTAATGCATCATCAAAGTCATCACCGGCGATTTTGATTGAGGCACTAACTACCGTCCCGCCTAAAGAAATAACCGCTACATCACTTGTTCCCCCGCCGATGTCAACAATCATGTTGCCGCAAGGTTTAGCAATATCGATTCCGGCGCCAATCGCAGCAGCAATCGGTTCTTCAATAATCGAAACTTCACGGGCCCCGGCTTGCATCGTTGCATCTTCAACAGCCTTTTTCTCTACTTCAGTAACACCGCTTGGTACACAGACCGATATCCGCGGTTTGCGGAAACTTTTGCGCCCCATCGCTTTCTGGATAAAGTACTTCATCATCTTCTCGGTCACTTCATAATTTGAGATAACACCCTGACGAAGCGGCCTAACTGCGATGATATTGCCGGGTGTCCGCCCTAACATCAAACGGGCATCTTCACCGATAGCTTTAATTTTGTCTGTATCACGGTCAAAGGCGACAACTGACGGTTCTTTTAGAACAACGCCGCGTCCCCTGATATATACTAATATACTTGCTGTACCTAAGTCGATTCCAATATCTGTAAATTGCATTTGTTTCTAACTTCCTTTCTGTGTCACAGATTCACAAATAGCTCCAAAATTGATTATAACTGATTAGAAAGGAATTTCAAAGTATTTTCACAAAAAATTAATATAAAATTTCTGGAAAGTTCTTAATAAAAAGCAAAATGCAAGGACACAAAATAGTAGCATCCTTGCTTTCTATAAATATATCGGCATATTAGGGAAATACTTTAGGGGAATTAACTTATTTCTTCTCCAAAATCTTCCGGATATAATATCCAGTATACGATTTCTTCACTTTTATAACTTCTTCCGGTGTGCCGTTAGCAATCACTGTCCCGCCCATATCACCGCCTTCAGGACCCATATCAATGATATAATCAGCGGTTTTTATCACGTCCAGATTGTGTTCAATTACTACAACTGTATTACCGCCGTTAGTAAGTTGATGAAGGATGTCAACAAGTTTATGGACATCGGCAAAATGCAGGCCGGTTGTTGGTTCGTCAAGAATATAAATCGTTTTGCCGGTACTGCGTTTTGACAGCTCGGTCGCTAACTTGACACGCTGTGCCTCACCGCCGGAAAGAGTCGTCGCCGGCTGACCCATCTTGATATAAGAAAGCCCGACTTGGTGAAGAGTTTCTATTTTACGGCGTATCGAAGGCACATTTTCAAAAAAAGTATTTGCTTCTTCGATTGTCATATCGAGGATATCATAAATATTCTTATCTTTGTATCTGACATCAAGAGTTTCCCGGTTGTAACGCTTCCCGTTACAAACTTCGCAAGGTACATAGACATCGGGTAAAAAGTGCATCTCAATCTTGATAATCCCATCACCGGAACAGGCTTCACAACGTCCGCCCTTAACATTAAAACTAAAACGGCCCTTTTTGTAACCTTTCATTTTCGCATCCGGTGTTGCGGCAAATAAGTCACGGATATGGTCAAAAACACCGGTATAAGTCGCCGGATTGGAACGTGGCGTACGGCCGATTGGTGATTGGTCGATATCAATTACTTTGTCAAGTTGCTCAAAACCGATTACTTCATGATGTTTTCCGGCGATAGTGCGGGCGCGGTTAAGCTCTTTTGCTAACCGTTTATAAAGAATCTCATTAATTAATGAACTCTTGCCGGAACCGGAAACGCCGGTAACACAGGTTAAAATACCAAGCGGAATTTCGACATTAATGTTTTTCAGATTATTTTCAGCGCCGCCGGTGACTTTAAGAAATCCGGTTGGTTTACGACGTTTCTTAGGAATCGGAATCGCCATTTTCCCGCTAAGATATTGTCCGGTAATTGAACCAGGCGTTGCCATAATTGCGTGAATATCCCCCACCGCAACCACCTCACCGCCATGAGAACCGGCACCGGGGCCAATGTCAACAATATAATCAGCCGCCATCATCGTATCTTCATCATGCTCAACAACCAAAAGAGTATTACCCAAATCGCGGAGATTCTTCAATGTATTAAGAAGCTTGTCATTGTCCCGCTGATGGAGGCCGATACTTGGTTCGTCGAGAATATAGCAAACCCCGACAAGGCCGGAACCAATTTGGGTTGCCAGCCGGATGCGTTGAGCCTCGCCGCCGGATAAAGAAGAAGTCGCCCGGGCCAGAGTCAGGTAATTAAGGCCAACGTCAATTAAAAAACCAACCCGGGCGCGGATTTCTTTAAGTACTTGTTTGCCGATTAAGCGTTGTTGGTCGGTTAACTGCATCTCGGCAAGAAAATCATAGAGTTTCTTAATTGACATTGAGGTAATCTCAAAAATATTCCGGTTAGATATAGTCACCGCAAGTGATTCCCGTTTAAGGCGCATCCCTTTACATTCATGGCAGGGGGTAATACTCATAAAACTCTCATATTCTGCTTTCATACCCTCTGATGATGTCTCACGATAACGCCGCTCCATATTACGGATCAAGCCCTCAAAAGCTACCGGATATACGCCGCGGCCCCGCTGTCCCTGATAATGAACCTCAACCTCACGGCCCCCGGTTCCATAAACTAAGATATTTTGGATTTCTTCGGAAAGCTCGCCAAAAGGAGTGTCAAGGCTGAAACCATATGCTGCCGCGAGGGCTTGCAGCAGGGCATTGGTAAAACTACCCGGGTCGGAACTTGAGTTCCAGCCGCTCGATGAAATCGCACCGCCATTAATACTAAGCCGTTTATCGGGAATCATCAATTCGACAGAAAATTCCATTTTGTACCCAAGGCCGACACATACCGGACAAGCACCAAACGGGTTGTTAAAAGAAAAACTACGCGGTTCAATTTCATTAATACTAACACCACAGTCGTTACAAGCAAAATTTTGGCTGAAGTTCATCATCTGCGCATTTATTTTTTCACCAGATGTACTTTCGCCTTCGATAACATCAACCACCAGCAAACCATCAGCCAGCTCGACAACATTTTCTATCGAATCCGTCAGGCGTTTTTCGATTCCGCTTTTGATAATAAGACGGTCAACGATAACTTCGATATTATGTTTGATATTTTTGTCCAATTTGATATCTTCCGATAGCTCATAAAGACTTCCGTCAATTCGTACCCGTACATAACCACTGCGTTTAGCACGCTCAAAAACTTTGGTATGTTCGCCTTTCCGGCCCCGGACGACCGGGGCAAGGAGCTGCAACCTGGTACCTTCGGGTAACTCCATAATCTGGTCAACCATTTCATCAATCGTCTGGCGGCGGATTTCTTTGCCGCAGTCAGTACAATGTGGAATACCAATCCGGGCATAAAGCAAACGGAAATAATCATAAATTTCAGTGACAGTGCCAACCGTCGAACGGGGGTTACGGTTGGTTGACTTTTGGTCAATAGATATCGCCGGGGATAAACCCTCGATTTTTTCAACATTCGGTTTCTCCATTTGGCCAAGGAACTGGCGGGCATATGAAGAAAGTGATTCCATATAACGGCGTTGGCCTTCGGCATAAATGGTATCAAAAGCAAGGGACGATTTTCCCGAGCCTGATAAACCGGTTAAAACAACTAACTCATTGCGGGGGATATCCAAATCAAGGTTCTTTAGGTTGTGTTCACAGGCACCGCGGATTTTGATGTAGTCGCGGTGCTTTTCATTATTTGGTGTTTCTTGTTTTTCCATGAGGTTCTCCACATATTGATATATTTCATATATTCTTCAGTAAGTCAGGCAATAAATACTCTCCGTTGCTACGGTCTAATTGGTTCTAATTTATATTTTCTCTCTGGTAGAAGGCGACCTAAGGCAACTGCGAGTTATTTTTGCCTTCCTTGCCCAAAATCTCTAATCGTCCAAATCATGCAAATACTTCTTCAGTTCTGTCATGTGGTCGCGAAGTTCGGCCGCTCTTTCAAAATCAAGCTCGGCAGCGGCTTTTTTCATTTTTTTCTGGACTTCGGCGACTTTTTTCGTGAGTTCATCACGATTCATCGATTCGTAATCCTTATCAAATGTCAATTCTTCCGGCGGGACATCTTTTGTCACGCTAATCAGGTCACGCACAGCTTTACGGATTGATTGAGGGGTAATATCATTATCTTCATTGTATTTTTGTTGAATTGCCCGGCGGCGGTTCGTTTCATCAATCGCCATTTGCATTGAATCCGTAATGCGGTCGGCATACATGATGACATGACCATCAACGTTCCTTGCGGCCCGTCCAACCGTCTGAATCAATGATGTCCCGGAACGCAAAAACCCTTCTTTGTCCGCATCTAAAATCGCGACCAGTGAAATCTCCGGGATATCAAGACCTTCGCGGAGCAAGTTAATCCCTACAAGAACGTCAAAAACATCAAGGCGCATATCACGGATAATCTCAGCTCTTTCAAGAGTCTCAATATCAGAATGCAGGTACTTTATCCGGATTCCGACATCACGCATATAATCTGTCAAATCTTCGGCCATTCGTTTAGTTAAAGTCGTAATTAAAACTTTCTGCTTAATTGCAATCACTTTGTTTACTTCAGTAATCAAATCATCGATTTGCCCCTCAACAGGCCGGACAAAAATTTCAGGGTCAAGCAATCCGGTCGGACGAATAATTTGCTCAATGCGGAATAGCTCATGATGCTCTTCATAAACTGATGGTGTTGCTGAAACAAATAGCATTTGATTAATTCGTTCTTCAAATTCGTGGAAAGCAAGAGGACGGTTATCTTTCGCCGAAGGCAAACGGAAGCCAAAATCAACCAAGGCTGTTTTACGCGATTGATCACCGGCGTGCATCCCGCGAATCTGAGGAATCGTCATATGTGATTCATCAATAATAATCAAAAAATCATCGGGAAAGAAATCTATCAAAGTAAAGGGTGATGCCCCTTCTTCCAAACCATTTAAATGACGGGAATAATTTTCAATTCCCGAGCAAAAACCGGTTTCCCGCAACATTTCGATATCAAAATTCGTCCGCTCCGATATCCGCTGGGCTTCTAAGAGCTTGTCCTCACTCTTAAAATAACGAATCCGTTCTTCCAATTCCGCTTCAATATCCCGCAAAGCCGGCTCCATCGTCCCGGCTTCAATAACATAATGAGAAGCAGGATAAATAAAGACGTAGTCTAAAATACTCTTAACTTTGCCGGTTAAAATATCTATTTCTGATATTCTTTCTATTTCATCACCAAATAATTCCACCCTAATCGCTGTATCGCTTGCGGCGGCCAAAAAAATCTCAACCACATCACCTTGAACACGGAAAGTACCGCGCCGGAAGTCAATTTCATTACGTGTATATTGAATCTCAACCAGCTTGCGCAAAATATCATCACGCTCCCGGTTCTGACCCGGCCTAAGTGATAAGGTCAACTCACGGTAATATTCAGGGCTTCCAATCCCATAAATACAAGAAACACTAGCAACAACGATAACATCACGCCGGTCAACCAAGGAAGCGGTTGCAGAATGACGAAGCTTATCAATTTCATCATTAATCGAAGAATCTTTTGCAATATAGGTATCAGAAGAAGGCACATAAGCTTCCGGCTGGTAATAATCATAGTATGAGACAAAATACTCCACGGCATTCTCGGGAAACATTTCTTTAAATTCGCTATAAAGCTGGCCAGCCAAAGTTTTGTTGTGGGCAATCACCAAAGTCGGTTTACTCAATTCCTTGATAACATTTGCCATCGTAAAAGTCTTACCTGACCCGGTAACGCCTAATAAGGTCTGGAACTGGTTTCCTTTGCGGAAACCTGAAACCAAGGCAGCAATCGCTTCCGGCTGGTCACCGGTTGGTATAAAAGGGGCTTGTAGATTGAACTCACTCATAAAGTAGATTATAGCATAAGAAATTTTATTTGTATAGAGGTAAATCGAACTTTTGTTCGTGTGCATGATGGTTCCCTAGAAAGGAAACTCTGAAGAATATTCAACATAAATATTTTTCTTATTAAGGTTATCAAAACTTTCTGATATAAATAATATTATTTCATCCATTTCCGTTTCATTAATGTCCTCATTAGCACGAAGAAATACCGATACCGAGCCTATTTCTCCATCCGTGGTTCCTATGTTTACAATAGCATTATCAATCTTATCAAACTTACGCAAATTTGTTTTCAATTCAATTTCTTTGTTGTGTAAAAAATTACTCTCCGGAGTTCCAAGGACTGTAATCCTTATAACGTCATCATCTGGACGGTCAGACCACCAACCTATAAATATTGCTCCAAATAAAATAAAACCAACTAAAACACCAAATAGAAAAAATATTTGCTTTGAAAATTTTTTATCTTTCAAGCTTACCAAAAATGATTTTTTCATACGACTCCTCTTTCCTGACTAAATCTGCTGAATAATTTGCTTTAATGGCTATCCGTTAACGTCATTTGTAGGTCATTCTGGATAAAAGAGTTATTGTTATTGACACCGACGTCATCCTTACGGCTGTCAATACGTAAGTTCTGGGTTGGCAAAAATATGCGAAAGTAATTCGTCATCAGGGTCGGCAACAAATAATCAATGCCCATGTATACTCGATTTGACTTATACCGCAATTATTTCTTGTACAGGTACGTGTTCTGTATAGATCAACAATACAATGTTGATCATTTGGACGATGAGTTCTTTTATATTCTTTCCAGGCATTCCACGACCCCCAGCTGTGCGCAATAACACATAGTAAATTTGATGGGCTAATAGGTATGTAAACTTCATCAGTTTCAATAATAGAACTTGGTATAACTGCGCTAGTGACTGTGATAGTTTTATTTGGCTTGATAATACCGGCATTCATTAATGTCAATAATTCGTCAATATCATATCCATTCTGACAACATGAATCATTATGTAAATGTTCTTTTGATTCAGCAAAAATAGTTATTGGTTGAATAAGGACTAAACATATGATAAGTGAAATGATTTGCAATAATTTTTTATTCATTTTCATAAATCTCTCCTATCTTTCCGTACTATAAGTTAAAGTTGCTGTAAAAAACAGTGAAATACTAGAGCATTATTTGATTCCTCTTAATTAAGAATATTATCGTTCATTGCTAAATGTCAAGAGTAAAGTCTAATCATTTTTGACTTTTTTTACGAAATAGCAGATTGTACAAATGAGCATTCCTTATGTGGGGGGGTAATTGTGCAATATTACATGTTTTGTTGTATTAAAAACACGCTTGCCACTTAGCGAGGGTCTATCATTTTCATCAATAAATCAACCCCTCCAACACTTCCATCGCTTTTTCACGTTGATTATCAATACCGTCTTCATAATACGCTTCGCGGTCTAAAGCGATTTCGATATCGGGGATAATTCCGGTATCGCCAATATCACGGCCAAGGGGGGTAAAATAGGTACTTACAGTCAGCTTAACAGCAGTATTGTCGGACATATTGATGATTCTCTGAACGGCTGCTTTGCCAAATGTCGCCTGGCCAATGACTGTGCCTTTATCATGGTCTTGAATCGCCCCCGCCAGAATTTCCGCAGCGCTGGCAGTAAATTCATTTACTAATACAACTAAATGAAGGCCTAATTCATTCCGCCCGTCACAAGCATATTCAGTCCGGTTGCCCTGACGGTCTTCGGTGTAAACAATCAAACCTTTCGGAAGAATCTGACGGGCAATCGCTGTCACGGAATTGATATTGCCGCCGGGGTTTGAACGCAGGTCAAGAATAAGGCCGCGGATACCAAGCTCTTTTAAATCACTTAATGCCTCTGTAAAATGGCCAATCGTCACATTATCAAATTCCGAGATATAAATATAACCAATATTTTCATCTTCTGTAATGCCATAATCAACCGTTCTTTTATCCACTCTTCTGCGGACTAACTCAATCGTAATATAGTCAGATGCACTCTCCCGGTAAATTGTCAGGTTTACAATCGTATTTTCCTGGCCGCGGACAAGGCCGACTACTTCACTTGATGTAAAGGAAGTCACATCTACATCATCTACTTTAACAATAAAATCACCTTCTCGAAGGTCTGATTCCGATGCCGAACCGCCGTCAATAATCCCGCTGATAACAGCAAGCTCTTTGTCAGTATCATAGCTGATAAGGGCACCGATACCATAAAAAATCCCTTCGATATTGGCATTGGCCCTTGCTAACTCTGCTTCGGAAAAGTATTGCGAATATGGGTCATTCAAGGAATCAACCAGGCCCCGGTACAGCCCTTCTTCCAATTGCTCATTCGTGATATTTTCGGCCCGGTAAAAATGCTCTTCGATTATCGTTTCAATTGCTTCAATTTTGTGAAAAGAACGTTCATTAAGCACCGAATCATATTCTGTCGCATCAATAATTACCGGTTTTTGATAAATATAAACCAGGACATTGTCATATAAATACTGGACCCCAAAACCGGCCGGAATAATAAATAAACAACAAATAAGGCCGCAGACAAATCCGGCGCCAAAACTTCGTTTATTCTTTCTCACTTTTTGTTCTTCCACTTTTACCTCACGAACCGAAATAACTCCACGGGCTTACATATTGGCCTTTGACCCGGACACTAAAATGAAGGTGCGGGCCGGTCGAGCGGCCGGTTGAACCAACTGCAGCAATAGTTTGCCCCCAGGTAACTTCCGCCCCTTCTGATACATGCAGCTTCGAAGCATGCATATAAAGGGTAAAAACACTATCGCCGTGGTCAATAATTATATAATTCCCCATTGTCGGTGAATAGGCGGCCGCCACTACTTTTCCATGATAAGCCGCTACGATATTTGAGCCGGTCGGGGCAGTAATATCAATCCCATTGTGAAATTGAGGTACTCCCAAAATCGGATGGATACGATTACCATAATCATCAGAGATTCTTCGCGAAGAAGGAACCGGCCAGGCAAACAAACCACCATCGTATCTGCGCCTGTTTTCCTCTGCCAAACGGGCACGTTCATCGGCAACCGCTTTTTCTAATGCTCTGATGACATCACTTTGGGCAGCTATTTCCGCTTCATATTCGCGGATAGCTCCTTCCTGTAAGGCAATATCGCCCCTAATCGCTTCAATTTCTCTTCCTTTTTCATCGATTAATTGATTTAACGCTTCTCTTTCCGCTTCAACCGCTTCTTTAGCCTCATCAAGAAATTCTTTTTCTGCTTCCAGGATTTCTTTGCACAAAGCTACATAATTCGTGGTAGCGATAAACTCATCTAATTTGATTTCATCGTACTTCGATAATGCTTCGATATAATCAACCCGGTTCAGCATATCGGAAAGGCTTTCCGCACCAAAGAGCATTGTCAAATAATATACTTCACCCTGTTCATAATTGAATTTGACCCGCTCTTTCATTCCGGCATATTGAGCGTTCTGAACTTCAATAGCATAACTTAGTTCAAGAGTTTTTTCGATGATTTCATCTTCTTTTTCAACAATCAAACCTAAAAGCTCAACTATATTTTGCTCAATTACTGCTAAATTACTATCCAATTCTTCAATATATCTGGCAAGGTCATTTCTTGCATTAGTTAAATTCTGCTTAATCTTTTCAACATTGGAAAGAGTATTCTGCAATTTCCTTCTTTCATCGCGGTTATTTGCAATTTCACTTTCCATTGACCTGATTTTGTCGTTCGTCCAGCCATACGACTCTTGCGAGCCGCTATTTGAAAATACCGTGATAAATATAGTAACGATAACTGTTATAAGAAAAATTTTTTTCATAAGTAAACCTATCAAGAAGAATGGCGCCCTATAGCCATTCTTCCCAAACGAAGCTTTAGATTTTGTTTGTTTGCGTTCCAATGGACACAAACTTAGAAAATCTCTTCGTTTTTAAACCCTAAGATGTTTTCTAACCGTCGTAACACTGCCGATTAAACCAATCCCTGCCCCCATCGCAAATGAAACCGGGACTAAAGTTTGGAAAAGTAACTCCACCGGAAGAAAATTGAAGATTGAAGCAACTGCCGTAAAGTCCCTAATAATAAACTCAACCACTGTTTCATAAAGGAAATAAACCAATACTAAAGGGGTTATCGCACCAATAATACCAATTAGTATCCCTTCAATAACAAAAGGCGAGCGGACGAAAAAGTCAGTTGCGCCAATATATTTCATAATATTTATTTCCTCGCGCCTAACGGATATACCGATTGTGACCGTATTGCTGATAAGGAAAATAGAAACAAGCAATAAAATACCGATAATCCCTACTGTCGCATAAGCAACTAGCGAATTAACACCGCTTAATACATCCGCCAGAATATTTGAGCGGTTAATTTTGCGGATTTCGGTAATTGATTCCAAATATGATATCAATGTATGCTGGGTCGAAACATCATTGATATAAACTTCATGATTCATCGAATCTTGCAATGGGTTATCATCGCCATATATCGCGGCGTGTTCGCCCAGAATAATCTTAAAATCCTCCCAGGCCTCTTCCCCTGAAATAAATTCAACCCGGGAAACTTCCGTCCGGCGTGATATCATGGTGCCAATTTCATTAATCCGGTGTTCAGAAGTACCCTCTTCATAAAAAACCGTAATATGGATATCTTCCTGGGTTGCCCTTACAACATTTTGAAAATTCATCAAAACGGCATAAAATATTCCAAAAAGGAATAAGCAGGAACCGATTGTTGCTATTGAAGCTAAGGAAAATAGTTTGTTGCGGCCAATGTTTTTGATACCTTGCCGCAGAGTATAGAATAATGTACTAATCCTCATCTAAATACATCCCCCTCTCTTCATCACTGACAATTACACCACGCTTCATTGTGACGACCCGCTTCTGCATTGCATTGACTATCTCTCGGTTATGGGTAACAATAATGACCGTCGTGCCGTTTTCGTTAATCTGCTCCATCAGCTTCATAATATCCCAGGAATTTTTCGGGTCAAGATTTCCAGTCGGCTCGTCCGCAAGAAGAATCGACGGACGGTTAACCAAAGCCCTTGCTAAAGCAACCCGCTGCTGCTCACCGCCGGAGAGCTGGCGGGGTTTGGCTTTGTATTTGCCGGCAAGGCCGACAGTTGCAAGGATACTAGGTACATTGCGCCTTATCTCTTTTCCGGAAACTTGGATAACCCGCTGCGCAAATGCAACATTGTCATAAACCGTCAATTCCTTAAGCAAACGGAAATCCTGGAATACAATACCAATATTGCGGCGGAACTTCGGAATTTTGCGATGTTTAATCCGCCCAAGGTCATAACCCATTACATTAATATAACCGCTTGTTGCTACTAATTCCCTTAAAAGCAAGCGAATTAAAGTCGATTTCCCGGAGCCGGAATCACCAACAATAAATACAAATTCGCCGCGTTTGATTTTCAAGTCTACACCATCAAGAGCAGGTGCGCCGGCTGAATAAGCTTTGATGACGTTCTCCAGAGTAATGATTTCATCATCTTCAAATTGCCTTTTTCGCCGTCTACGTGATTCGTTTCTCATATCTTAAGTACCTTTCAACAACTTTTTAGAAATATTAATAATCATAATTTTCCATATAACGCATATATTTGACCACCATTAAAGCGATACGGAAAGTAATTGCATCTTCGAAATACCGCAAATCAAGGCCGGTATTTTTTTCTAATTTGTCCAAACGATAGACAAGAGTATTACGATGGATAAATAATTGGCGGGAAGTTTCGGAAACATTGAGACTGTTTTCGAAAAATTTCGATATCGTCGCTAAAGTTTCATTATCAAAATCGTCGGGATTTTTTCCATCGAAAATTTCACGGATAAATATTTTGCATAAAGGTATCGGCAACTGATAAATAAGGCGGCCAATCCCCAACTGGCTATAGGCAATGATACTGCGGTCATCAAAGAATATCTTGCCGACATCCATCGCCATCTTTGCTTCTTTATAGGAACGGCTGACTTCCTTTATTTCGCTAATAACAGTTCCGTATGAAATTAATACACCGGTGAAGCCTTCTTTTTTAAGATAAATTTCCAAAGCCCGTGTGCTTTTGTCGATATCTTTCTGCTGATCACCATCACTTAAATCTTTGATAACAATAACATTGCTTTCTTCCACAGCGGTAACAAAATCGCGGTTATCATTAGCATAGAATGTACGGATACCCTCCAACGCATTATCATCATGGGTATTTTTGGTTTCAACTACTAAAACGACACGCTTTACTTCGGTTTGGATATGCAATTTTTTCGAACGGCTATAGATATCAATCAACAAAAGATTATCAAGTAAGAGGTTTTTGATAAAGTTGTCCTTATCAAAGCGCTCTTTGTAGGCAATTAAAAGATTTTGGATTTGGAATGAAGCTAATTTCCCGATTGTATAAACATCTTCGCCAACGCCATTAACCAAAAGTATGTATTCAACCTGTGAATCCTCATATATTTTGAAATATTGATAACCTTGAATCTCTTGTGAATCAGCCATTGAGCGGGCAAATTCAAACGCCTCAACCGCACATTCATTCATCTTACCGCCGCTTGAGGCAACTTCCTTGCCTTCGTTGTCCATTAAACAAAAATCTACTCTTGCGATGCTTTTTAGTCCTTCGAGGGTACTTTGCAGGATTTGATTAGAAATCATTTTTTATCCTCTTAATAATTAATGTAAAGTAATATTTACCTGGCAAATTCATTTGTCTTTGTACCATCTTAATACAATCATGATAAAAAATCCAGCTTTTTAGCAAAACTAATGTGATTTTTTTGTGAATTTTGCCCAAAAAAATGTTTTTTAATAAAAAGGGGTATAGAATTAAGATATAATTGCCGATATAAGATATAGGCGGATTGACGTTACTGTTTGAAAACAGCAACAATAATGTACACAAATCGCAAAATCGATTGGCTGTTTGGATAATTGAGATAGTGGCTAGTGATTAGATAAAATCTATGGAGGTGAAACATGAATATACCTGCATTATCAATGAATATGGCTCAAATAGATGTCGGCAATAAAGTCGGAATCGCAATGCTTAGCAAATCACTGGATATGGCTGAAGAAACCGGGGCAGCGATGATTCAGATGATGGATCAGTCAATGGAGCTTTCAGTCAACCCTCATTTAGGGGGAAGTATTGATTTGTCCATTTAATATATTTATTTTATTTGCTTTCAAAAGATTACCGACAGCACGCTTAAAATCGTTTTTGGACATATTAAAAGCAGTACGGATTTGGTCGGGAGTGGCGGTTTTATCAGAGAAAGGCAGAGTACCGCCATATTCGTTTGTAATAATCAAGAGAATCCGTTCGGCATTCTCATCTATTTTCAAGTAAGCTTTTTCGCGGATAGCAAGGTCGATTTTTCCATCAGGTTTGATAGCAGAAATACGGGCGGTAACAATATCGCCAACTTTTAACTCGCTGTAAATTTCTTTTGCCGGGATAAGGGCTGAATATTTGTCATCAATTGCGACGAAAGCCCCGAAGTTTTGGCTAATCTCATAGATTTCACCGGTAACATTTGCATTTGGAAGATAAGGCGAATTAGTAGCAAGATAAGGATAAAGTTTCATCGTCGCACACAAACGGTCACTTTTATCAATATACAAAGCAACATTAATGTTTTCGCCGCTATTGATTTTGCGGGTTTGCTCACGGAAAGGCAGAAAAAGGTCTTTTTCCAAACCCCAGTCAAGAAAAGCACCAATTCCGGAAGTTTCAACAATACGCAAACGAGCTACTTTACCAATAGTAATAAGTGGCTCATTAGTCGTTGCAATCAAACGGTCTTGCGAATCACGGTAAATAAAAACCGCAAGTAAATCACCAATTTTGATATTCTCCGGCTTCTGTTTAATCGGAAGCATAACCCGCTCATCAGGATCTTTAGGATTTTCTGAAGCAAGATAAAGGCCAAATTCAACTTCTTTAACTACTTTAAGGGTTTGTTTTTCACCTAGTTTTAACATTAGATTCTCCGTGTCATTTCAGCTACACAATAAGGATTTCCGTCCGTATCTTGTAATGAAATTATTTCTGTATTCGCTGCTTTAATTAGTTTCGGGTACATTATATCACCTAATACTGCCGATTTCCGGTACTCAGCCCGAAGCTGGCTAATTTCGGCCGTAACGTTAGAATCAGCAAGCAAATCCATTGCAATACTGATATATTGCCCATTATTAACATGATTATTGGTATCAAGATGATGGGGTTTAACCTCAATCGGGGACAACATAGTACCATCGCCGGGGACGGCGATTTTACGATCCGCATAATCCATCGGCAGTTTTTCCGCTAATTGATAGCCGTTAATCATTTCCGCGGTTGGTTTAGCCGGACGGCCCTTTTTTGTATCAAGCAGGGTCCAAATGGAATTTGCACAAGCTAATTGCTCACTTTCTTCGGTTGTCATCAAAAAATTCCGATAACCGATAACGCTGCGAAATTCATATGGTGCTGTCCCGACAATGATATTTTCGCACAATTCAGGATAACGAAAGACAACAATTTGCCATGCCGATAATACCCAAAGCAGGTCTTGCTTGATAAGATATTGATAACCAAGGCCAAGGTCTTCCGAATGAAAGGTCGAACAATCCTGGAAATAATTCAATAATGAAATAAGTGATAATTTACCATTTTTATCGATTTCACTGTAACGAATCCGGTTCTTATATGTATACATTAGCTACTCCTATTTTTTGTCGCTTAGAATTTTGCAAATCAATGCACAAAATTCTTTTTGGGTCTCTTTCAAGGCCTTTACATTTTCAAAATAATAATCATATGCATATTTTTCAACATCATCATCAGAACAATTGCCCCAACTTTTATTCTCTTCTCTTCTTATTAATAAAGTAACACATGGTATTTTAACCCGCGCTTTGAACTTATCAATTTCGGCCGCTTCCCGAATATGGGCAAAGAAAATTTCGGCCGAACTATCAATAAATTTCTCATACTCATCCACCAAATATTCGGTAGGCAAGTCATTAAAGTCAATAAATGTTTTTTTCAAATCCGCAAGAAATTTCCGCGAAACCTCATCTTTTTCGCCATCCCAGCCATAATTCCTTGCAATGTCTTTGATTGGGGTAATTGATGATACATTAATAGTTTCAAAATGAGTTGAGATGTAATCACATAAAGTATCTTTGCCGGCGCCGCCAACACCGTTTATGATAATCGTTAGTTTTGGTTTTAATTTGTCCATAGGGTTATTATATCCCTAATAAAATAAATTGGCAATATCACTTTGACATATATACCAAGCTGATGTAATAACCAACAAAATTTTGCTTTCACCTGACGGATTGCACCCTTTCGGCTAGTTCACCCCTCTGGCTAACCTTACGAACTCACCTATCTTTTCCGCATCTTTCACACCGTCTGTTTCAACACCGCCGCTTACATCCACACAAAACGGGGACAAAAGTGTCATCGCTCCGGTAACATTAGCAATCGTAAGCCCGCCGGCCAAAAAATAAGGCAAGCCGGCAAAACCTTTTAAGGCATTCCAATCAAAAACCTTTCCCGTACCCCCGCGCTGTTCTGATAACGTATCAAATAGAAGATAATCCGGCGCGGCCGGCAGAGGCGGTAATTTGCTGCTTATGCCAATCGCTTTTATAACCGGGCAATTGCAGCAATCTTTAAGCCGTGCGATATATCCGGCATCCTCATCGCCATGCAATTGAACCAGCTCGATTATGCCATCTTTATATAAATCAACAACAACTTCAACTTCCTCATTAACAAAAACACCCACGGCTTTAATCCGGTTGTCAAGATGTTCTTTTAACATTGATGCCTTGCACTTATCAACTTGGCGGCGGCTTTTAGCGAATACAAATCCAATATAATCCGGCAAAGTATTATTGACAGCGATTATATCTTCCAGCCGGCTCAAACCACAAATTTTAACCCTACTCATTTTTATACCCATGTCCGCTTTCGGCGGACTCAATAATCAAAACCTGAACTACGTTCAGGCGTTGAAAATGTTTTTCTTTCAACCTTCCCCCCACCGGCAAACTTCATACTCGCCAACACCGCCTTTTTATCCGCCGCACGCATTAAAGTCTCACCAATCAGGGCCGCATCCGCACCGGTTTCCCGCAATTTCACAATGTCCCCTTGAGTGCTTAGCCCGCTCTCTGAAACAAATAACACATCAGGCGGCACTAATGACCGCAGACGTTCGCTTAGGGTTATATCTACCGTAAATGTTTTGAGGTTCCGGTTATTAACGCCGATAATCCTTGCGCCGGCAGACAGTGCCATCTTGACTTCCTCTTCGCTATGAGTTTCCACAAGCGCAGAAAGTCCCAGACCGTGAGCAATTGTAATATAATCGGCAAGGGTATCTTGATTTAATATAGAACAAATTAGTAAAACTGCACTTGCACCAAGTAGTTTAGCTTCATAAATCATATAACTGTCAACAGTAAAATCTTTACGAAGCAGGGGAATGGATACTACATCAGCGATTTCGCGCAAATATTGGTCACTGCCCATAAAATAAAACGGCTCAGTCAAAACAGAAATCGCCGCAGCGCCCGCCGCTTCATATTCTTTCGCAATATCAAGATAAGGGAATTTCTCTGCAATTATCCCTTTAGACGGAGATGCTTTCTTAATTTCACAGATGAAAGCTATATCTTCTGATTTAAGCGCTTTTTCAAAAGGAAAAGTAAAAGGAGAATCGTTTGCAGCATCAGAATTTACTATTTCAATGATTTTATCTAATGGCAGAACTTTTTTTTGCGTTTCAATACGTTCCTTTGTGCGCTGGGCTATTTCTTGTAAAATGTTCAGTTTCATATTATTGCTCCTCATAATATTGAAGAATTTATTTACCTTTCATTTGAACAGCGGACAAAATCATCCAGTTTCTGCATCGCTTTACCGCTGTCGATAACGTCTTTAGCGATTTTTACTGCTGCCTCAATTGATTCATATTTACCCGTGATAAACATAGCCGCCGCTGCATTAAGAATAGCTGCATCCCTTTTAGCACCTTTTTCACCGCGCAAAAGTGCCCTTAATATTTCAGCATTTTCGGCCGGGGTCCCGCCTTCTAAATCTTCTTGATTACAGCGGCTAAAACCAAATTGCTCCGGCGTGATGGTATACGAGCGTACCCAACCATCTTTTACCTCGCATACAAATGTAGGGGCAGAAAGTGAAATTTCATCCAAGCCGTCTTCACCATGAACTACCATTGCGTTT
>Ga0131853_10001813_pt1 | contig 38166 bp, 25 predicted proteins | sample TergutLab28metaG_FD_92764 | JGI IMG/M metagenome (GOLD analysis project Ga0131853, IMG submission 92764) | Labiotermes labralis P1 segment gut microbial communities from Petit-Saut dam, French Guiana - Lab288 P1 (version 2) (version 2) | ecosystem: Host-associated > Arthropoda: Insects >... | reverse complement strand
ACTTTGTGGGGTGGGTTTTTATTGTTGGGTTCCCGGCTTTAACCCCAATACTTTTTTTTAGGGCGCCCAACCTTTAAATTTTGCTTCCTCCCCCCCCCCCCCCCCCCCCCCAGTAAAATGCTCAGGCAGTTCCTTGAAAGAGGCAATGAATGCATTTTTATATTAAGATTATGGTTCTTTGGGATGAGTCACCATGTACTTTAACAGGTGGGTACTGCCATTTTTGAGAATAGAAGAGTGATAGAATATTTTGAGTAATTTTCAGATTCACTCGTGTTTCTTTTTGAGAAATTGTTCTGTGAGCACAGTCCCTGTTTTGTGTAATTTGGCTGCATATTTCTAGTCAATCATGCAACTTCTGTACAACACAAAATGCCAGTTTTTATTACCATGTTTTGGACTCCATTTCTTAGTTTATATGGCTTTGTGAAATTTAGAAAAAACTCATAAACTTCAGAAATACATCAACATTTGTATTATTTGAAAACTTTTTATTGGCTTGATAATGTGCATATATAGCTCAGTTTAATGTAACATGAAAGTATTATTTTAGTACTTGTGAAGGAAAAAATAGCACAAACTCACATCACCTGATCTTGAATTTCAGTACATAGGTGTCATTAACACTGAAAAATGTTTTCATAGATCTGTTTTCTCATTGAATTTTGTGTTCACAGGCAATATGGCTACTTGCTACTGAAACAACAGGCCCATTAGTGCAGAGAGTCTCGAAGAACATTATGGCTGTGAAGTGTAAAGCTAGCCCAAAACATCCACTAGGTTACCTGCATTTCAGCTTCTTCATGTCCAAACTGAAGGACCGAGTTGAGAACAAGTATTTCTGCAGTTGTACTGCATTTAAGGCAAGTTCATGTCATGATACTTTTCACTATTTTCCTCATCGCATTCAGTTGTAATCGCATGCAACCTGTGGCATTCACCCTGTACTGGCTCTCATGTCAGACATTGGAAGATGCAAGCCTTCTGGGTTGTTTCACCATATGAATTGGTTAATATGATGTTACTCATGTTCTGAGGTATCATAGTGCCACCATCGTCAGTGTCAAGCAGTTCGAGGAAAGAAGACTTTACCAGTCAGCATGATGTAACATACCAGAAGACGCGAATCTTTAGCGGTACTGCTGTGAGAGCCTCGAATCTCACATGTCAAACATTGTTTAACATTGCACCCAACATTGTTACTGTATTTTTTATTTTTTATTTCTCTCTCTCTCTCTCTGTCTCTGGCCGTGAGCGGTCCTCTGTCAACCTGTGCACGGGACAGCAACCTATAAGTGTGATGATACCAGAGGCTGTATAATACAATTTTGACATAGGCTCTGAAGTGGACAATGACAAGGAGCTGTGGGAAAACTCGGAAAGTCTGTTTTCGTACTTAAGGAGTGTGTAAATTTCTTTCAGTTTGTGAATACTGTTGTAAATTAAATGTGATCATATTTAGTTAATGTACAGCCCTTCTCCAATTACAGATGATGAAGAGAGTGTGATTGTATTTACTGCTGGCATGCGTGTATCTTAGCACTGTTGTTACATTTGAGCATTAGGTTTCTCTCTCTAGAGCAGGTTAAGAATTATCTGATGGGTTTTACCCCATGCCCATCTGCATTTATATGGAATTAAACTCTCTGATGATAGAGAAAAGTAGTCTATAACACATCAAAATTCTGTACTGAAATAATTGCCTTTTGTCACCTTGAGAGGTTTATATTTTGTGTAATTCATGAGTTTGCTGTCCAAAAAATTAAAATAAATCACAGTCTTCAGTGTATCATGTATCCAGGCAATTGCTTATGAACTGTGGAGTGTTTTTCATAACAGCTGGGTTTTTTAGTACGCAAAAGTCAGGACAAAGTAAGACAAGTTTTATTGCAGACACAGAATGTCTTAATGTTCAGTATTGCATTGAGATGTATGTTGTTTGTTTCTTTCTAGGGTCAGGTGAAACAGGCAACAAATAAGGAAGATCCTACATTCAAATGTTGTGTTCATTTTTATGCCTGCATTTGTGCCTTTGCTAGTGACCCAAAATTAAGTGAAGAGTTCTCATACTATATCAACCTCGACAAACCACCTATAGCTGTAGTTTCTAATCCCACACCAGCTGAACAGCAGCAGCATTTGGTGGCAATTCTGAGTGATGAAGATGGGACTGGAACTTGCGAGGTTGAAGTTGAAGTTCTGCGAGAAGAGGCAGCTCTGCTAGAGGCCACAGGCATTACTGTTGCTGATGATGTTACAATAGCACAGGTAATGCTAACATCTGTGTGTCTGGCTATCTTCATTATGTTGTGTGTTTGACAAGCGTTTGTTGTTGATGAAAGAATGTGTCCTTAATGTTTGTGCATGTGGGTGATGGTAAGCATTTCTTTTAATATATGTCGCATAAAGTTCTAAAATGTATAGAAACCTGAGAGATCTATTTACAGATTTGTAAGATGATAGAAGTTTGTTAATTTAAGTGAGCTTGACCCATGAAGATGGGGTGACATAAGTAGTATACTCTTTGCAGGTCCATGGCCTTGAAGTGTTGTCCTCAGACCAGGTTGGAGTTCAGATTCAGACAATGGATCCAGATACGCTCAACTTCACTGACAGTATCCTACCAGAAGCACCTCAGGATCTACACCCATTACAAACAACACAGCATCTAGAGGTGATCCACAGAGTGACTGTGATAGACATTACTGATTTTGGGCTTGAAGAGCACTTTACTTGTAATTTTGATCCTGTTTTTGGTAGAGGGGGCTGTTTCCAGCTTCAGATCAACTCTTCTGCTCTGAAGATGGAGGCACCACATCCGGTTCCTCCAAATTAGTGAAAACACAGCAGTGTTCTGTAAGACACTATAAATCCATCAACAGGATCAATTTACCATATTTACTTGAATGCAAGACAAGGTGTTTTCCTTAAATTTGGCACTTAAGTATGTGAGGTCTTCTTAAATTCGCGTATGAAGTGGCAAACCAGATCGCTTGGAACCATACCATTCGGAGTCAAACCAAGGCCTGCAGCACCAAATCGTCATGTCAGATCTCTTTTTTCTGAGATACTGTGCGGTGTTGAGTGGTAATTTCGTACTGACGTTTTGGGAAAATCTATTGGTTGGATCTTAAGGGTCAAGAAATCCAACAGAGCAAACAGAGCACAACTGAAGTTAACTGGCAATCTTTTTTTTTTTTTCTTGTTTTTTGGGGGGAAGGGGGTGGGAGAACTTTTTCCATCATCTGTTTTTTTTAAAGATGCACTACATTTCAGAAAACAGCTCTGTTTCCTTTTATAGACAAAGAAACAACTAACCTGGTGGACCCCTTAGATTGAGCTATTCTTACTCACTGGGCACCAGAGAAACAGTAACTCATTAATTTGCACCTGAGAACATCTAGTCCAAGGGTAGTAACAGGAAATTGGCTATTCAGAAATTATAAATTATCTGTAAGGCTCAAAAATAAAACCTGGGCCAATCAACAAATTAAAAACCATAAAAAGAGCCATGAACTCAGACTGATCAGACCACAGACATGTCAGAGAAATCCAAAACACATGTATTCAAATTTTTAACACCACAGCACCATCTGTGGAAAAAATTGTGAATTTTCATGGGTTCAAGTAAGTTTATAAAGCAAGCAATATAAATGTATTCTGTGATCAGTGAGGATCATAACAGCATGGCAGCACAACCCACCACAAGTGATTGTCAGGGGTTTTAAGAAATGCTGTGTATCCAATGCATTGGATGGGACTGATTGTGGCATGTTGTGGAATGACAGGGAAGAGAATGGGAATGTTAGAAGTGAGCACGAGGAAGACGAATAAGAAAGGCTCCTGAATGTTCAAGAGTGCAACAGCATATCAAATAATAAATTTTGGAGAATGAAGTTTCTGCTTGTGGGATAATATGGAATTTCATAACCAATACCCTGATAGTATTTTGGCAGGGCTGGTTATGAAATCTAAATTGCATATATAAATTGTTCTACACCACCCTAACAGATGCTTCTCAAGTAAACCACTCTGCATGAATGACATGATGTTGTAGGTTTCAGCTGTTCTCTGAAACCTGTTTTTTAAGGTTACCTGCAGAGAGAATTCATTTGATGGTTTCTGACAGCTTTTGTATATTTTTTTAAAGATGTGACTTCAAGGTAGGTAGCATTTACGTAGACATTTTCAAGAATATGACATTTCTGTGATCTCAGCAAATCTCTGGGTAGAATGGAAGAATAGAATGATTTATGGGTTCGAGCCCTTTACAGGCCTCATGCACCTAGGCCCTAAAACAGGCCCTCTGTGCCCCGCATTCTATGCTAGGTTAAAGGAGCCATGTTGCGTTACCGAAACACCAGATGGCCTCCACACCTAGTTTCCTAATATTGTCTGGGTCCAAAAAGAAGGAACCCAGGTAAGGTACCTGAGTGAGGCCAAGGCCTCACACTCACATAAAATGTGGACTGAGGTCTCCTCCTCAGTACCCCATTTCCTATCCCCATTATACATAAATGTCTCTTCAAGGTGTTATGTCCTGTAAGTAGGCCAATAACAACCTTGGTTTGAGTCCTATTAAGGGACAATAACTGGGCCCCTGTAGCCCAATCCAGACCCAGGATCAATTCTCGAGCCTGTCTCTGCATATTACAGGTGTCACGCCACAATGCTAAATGTTGCTTCCCCATCCAAATCTCTGGGTAAGTACTGTTGGTTGCTGAATGAAGTGGAAGTAGTAAGTTCTTGTTTCTGACATATTAGAGTTTAAGGCCTGTCAACCTTTATGTAGGATCAGTATAAGTGCTTTGGAAGTTGAGATTCACTATCACTATAGAAGAAATAACTTTATGTTGCACCACATTCATATTTAAATAAAGTGACAAAGCATCAGTTATTGCAAACAGATAGTAATAAAAAATTTTAAAAAGTCCCTAGAAAATTATTGTATGAAATTGGACTAAAATATTTTCCATTCAAGATTCATTTCTCATGGTTAGTCAGCATAGCAGCTGAGGTTGTTTATATGAGTTGAACTGTATAAATAGTGGTCACTGAACTGGGAAGGAAAGAGTTGTGGCGTGAATGTAAAAATTGTCAGAATTTGTTTGTAAAGACAGGAAATGATAAATTTATTGCTGCCAGAACTTATTGTGTATCCAGTAGCTGTTAACCAGCACAATGTATCAGAACAAAAACTAGAAATAAGAAGAAATGAATGTATCAAATGAAGCACATAATTGTCTGTATAGCTGGTGCCCTGGCCACTATTAAGCATGTATCTTCTTGAACAAATCTGATGCCTTACAAACGAGGCTGTTCTCAGGAGACTGTCATGAGTTTGTATTACAATTACAGATGTTGAGTGTGAAGCGCAAACGGCAAGATCACAGCACGGTGGCCCCATTGCAAGAGGTTTGTGGCAAGAAGCCAAACTCTACCAGGAGGAATAATCCTGCCATTGGAGTTAGGAAACAAGGTCAGTGTAAAAGTCATTGTGTTGTTTTCATCTTTAACTGCTGCTTGTTAATCGCAGACCATTTCTTGACTCATAATTATGTTAGTACAACTTTATACATTTTAGCTATTAGAATTAGGGTGTAGAAATGAATAATGTGCATTCATTCTATCTGTATCAATTTGTTGCATTACAATTCAGAATTTCGTGTATACTGTAAATGGTAATACATTTTGATCAGCACATGTTATTAACAACCTTAAACAGTTCCAATGTATTAACAAATTGATTATTTTTTACAGTACTGTACTACACACCAAGGTCGCATCAAATATTGCCAATTGCATGGTTCATTTTGTCACATGTTGACACAATAAGATACAGGAACCTCATCCTCAAATCTACAACACTTATGGTTTTTAGTTGGGAATTTTAATTAATATTTTATGTGTTTATTATTCCTTTATTGGGAATAATAAAGTCAAGTTATGTATTTTATCAGGCTGTTTGTGAAGGTGAGGCCTTTTCCTTAGCATACTTTTCTATTGTGTACTTGTTGTTTTCTACCTAATGATGGTCTACTGAAATGGTGAAATGTGCTGTAGAAAAGGATGGTGTTCAGCTGCTGTTTCTTTGTGGATCTAAATCACTGCTCATTAACTAGCACAACAGCATGATGTTACCAAAATTTTTATTGGATGACATTGACATATTGTATATTTTGTACCATACTAATGGTACAACATTACCACATTCAACAGTGTAATTGGTGTGGACTACCATTACATAGAAGCAGAGGACTTCATATGAAATGCATTTGTTGCAGACATGATCAATCTGCATAAAAATGCAAAGGCACAAAAAATGTAAGCAGGGTGACATACTATCTGTTTTACCCTTTAAATGCATGTGCTTTGTAATATTTTATTAAATTAATATAATATACGCTTTGCTACCATAGTACCTTTTGGATAGATATTAGCCTAAGAATGACAGCTGCTGCCAAAACATGTTGAAAATTTATGATGTAAAATGGCATCTTTGTACTAGTTGTATTTGACTGAACAGTTAATATAAAACACGTGGATGTGTACTTTTTAAATCTTCTGTATTTCGGTGGTGTTTGATTTTACTTGTTACAGTTGAGGAAATTATTCAGCTGTATGTTGTGCTATCTCCTTGTTATTGATTTTTTTTTTTCAGAACCAGTGGATGAAAATGCAGCTAATATCACATTCATCCAATGGCTGGCATCTGTGACAGAGAGAATAAATCAGACAATGCATTTCCAGTTCAGTGGGAAGCCAGACCCTCTAGTTTTCCATGTTCCACAGGTTGATTTTTTATTGTGTTATTATTTGGTTATGAAGGAAATGTATATAATGTGGAGTTCTGTGGTTCACAGTTTACTTGTTATAATGTATTAAGAGATTAAATCAAGGAGGTTGGAGTGGGCTGGGAAAATGTACAGGAGGAGCAAATAGATGCAGCAGTTTGTTGTAAAATTGCTTCTGCAGGAGGTGTAAGTTGGTAGGAGGTATTAACATAGATTTGGAAACTGTAACTGAAGAATAAGACCCAACTAGATGCTACTTATTATTTTATTGTACTTATAGGCTCAACATGTTTCGGGCACTACTATCCCCATCATCAGGAGCTCATGACTATAATGTTGATTACTACATTGGTTGCCTCGTTCTTGAGTTGCTGTAGGTTGGAAGTTAGGTACTGGTAGGCTGGAGTAGTTTCCGGGTTGCAGGCAACCCAGACACTACTCCAGCCTACCTGCACCTAACTTCCAACGTACAGCAACTCATGAACGAGACAACCAATGTGGTAATCAACATTACAGTTGTGAGCTCCTGATGATGGGCATAGTAGTGCCCGAAACATGTTGAGTCTATAAGAGGTACAATAAAATAATAAGTAGCATCTAGTTGGTTCTTATTCTTCAGTTATCGCAATGATGCACGGTCCAACACACATCAAATTGGAAACTGTGAACTGCATTGAATTTAATGGTTTGATTGCTTGATAATAGGTAAATGTTGAATTCTGCCAGTATAACAAAAGGTTTTAATGAAAAACAAATCTCACCCTCTTACAAAACTCTGACTGTCCCGTCATTACAACTCCATGTGGCTGAATGAATCAGAATTTGTGCATATTGAAAAAATATGCTTAAGTAAATCTTTTATAGTGAATTTGTATATATCAGAAGTTCATGTTTATCACCACTTCTGCCTTTCTTCATCAGTTATTTTTCGACTGCTTGAGAGAACGCATTTCATGTGGAGGAAAAAAGAAACGATTACCAAACTTCACAACTGGCTTTGTACGTCGTGATGCAGTTCCGCTGGGGACATTCACCAAGTATACATGGCACATCACAAACATTATACATGTGAAGCAAATATTTGAGACACCTCTGGTAAGTACTGGCATTTATTTATTTATTTTGTTGATTCAATGGTACAGCCAGTAGCTGTTGAATGATAGAATAATCAATGAATAACAGATCAGGAAAATATGGAAGGAAGTGGTTATGGTCAAATGTCAGGCACTGACCAGCCTTTCTCTTTGAGTGACTGAGGAAAACCACTCATCACTTCAGTGATGAGTGATCTCAGAGCCAAGATTTGTACCCCTCCCTGATATGAAGCAGTAGTGCTGTTGACTCTCACAGTGTTTTATGAGTACATTTAAAGGGTATGTGGTTGAATTAGTTGTTATGGGCTTTAATTTAATGCCTTCGAAGTTAAAGTGGGATATTGATTCAGATATTCATTGTGTTGATATAGTTTTGAACATAAGTTATTTAGTTGATGCAGTGGGCATTGGACTGAAATTATTTTCAGAATGCACTTGGTCGAAGAGAATAACTTTAAAATACTTTTTATCTGCATTAATTCTTGAAACAAGCTCTGCCCAAATTCAGTTCACATCTGGCATATGTCATGACATCCAGCCTCAATATTAAGTGGATAATTTAAAATTGTTTTGTCATTGTTTTCTGATTGAGTGTTACTTCCCCATATAAAGCAACTGCTCTAATATCAGACTCGTCCGATGCTAGTGCAGTTACTCTAGGACCTGAGAACTGCGCTGTTCTGGCTTATTACGCAATGAGTATTGGTAATGTGTTGCCAATTTGGGACCAAACTTAGCACTACTCAGTAATAACCCAGAAGAGCACAGTTCTCATCTACTTCATGGCAGAAACCTCTAATGACAAATATAGGATCTGACTGCATGGCTAGGATTTGGTTCTCAGTGGAAGTGTTTTCAGTTTTCCTTCTCACCATCATGTCTACTCCTGTAATTGAACCAATGGAACATCATAGTTGTAATAACATTTTATTGGTAGGAAAGCAGACAGAGTGTAAACCTGACCATATACCTCCATCTAGTGCACAGATTTAGAATGCATGGTACTTTGGTAGTTCCGTGAATATGTCTAAGACATGAGGACTTCAAATGTTTTCTTTTTTGTGTAAATAAATTTGGTTATGTTTTTAGTATTTTGTAAACCACAACATGGAAATGATTTATGATGGAATGAAACAGTTCTGAATCTCGTAGATGCCGCTGGAGATCACCCGAAGCTTTGTGGAGAATCGTGATGGTACCTATGAACCATTTCATCGACGTAAAGATGAAAATGAGGCTTTCCGAAAGACTGATAGCCAGCCTTTAATAAAGCCTCTGGAACTGAAAACATTTCTTAAAGTTGGTAAGTCAGCTATTTTTAAAATACTAGAGCAGTATTTATTGCAGGGTAATATTTTATTTGAAAATATTAATTTTGTGAATTAGTGATATGGTTTATTCCATCTCTGTCTGGTCATTTTCAGAAATAAAATATGCTTATAGTTTCTGCAAGATAAGAATTTTTCAAGACATGAGATGGGTTGTACAGTCTGTAAGATGACCCAGGTTCACAGGGTTCAGTTTTCAGGAAAATGCCTGTACAGAATCTGTTTAACCATATGCATCACAATAAGGTGACCCCCTAGTTTTTCAGATGATGAATATAGGAACAGTTCTCGTCTCCTTTAAGTAATCTCATAAGGAAGAGCACTCATGAAGCAGATGTTCAGATTGATATCTGTCCTGTTGCTCGCACAGATTTATGTGATGCTGCACACTGCATTGCACACATGTTCTATAGTTTGAGATATGATGTCTCTAGTATCAACACAGGTATTTCATTAAGGATTGTAATGGTATGTAGGCAGGTATGGTACACAAGTGAATTCAGATGACTCCAGAAGGAAAAATCTAGGTGTGTAAGTTCTGGGGATCTAGGTGGCTATTCAGTTGGTTTCCTGCACCCATTCATTCACCTGTGAAGAACTTAGTCCAACTGGTTTTGCGCCTTGGAAGCAGAGGTTATACTCAATCCTGCTGAAAGTAAAACTGACTTCATACTGTGAGTGGCATTTCATCGATGTACCATTCCAACACATCATTGGACAAATGGAGATATAATTTGGTGTTTATTCTTCCTTCCATGAACACTGGTCCCAAGAGCGTGTTGCTGTGTATCGTGGACCACTTGGTTATTCTTGGGTTAGTTTGGTGATGAACATCAACTGTGACATGAGAATTATCTTGCACCCAGTACACATTGTTATTTCAGTTTATGTACCCATTCAAGTGGAAACACACCACATTTCTCAATATGATATCATCTGCTTGGATTCCTTGTGACTTAAATCACCCACAAAATTTAACCTGGTGATCTGTATCATCACCATGAAATTCTTGTACAGATTAAATTTGTTATATTGCTTTATGTGATGTACATGTGACTTTGAAAGTACAATATCAGATGCAATCTTTCTCACCGATTGCTCTGGACTTAATGCAGTCTTGGCAAGTACGACCATACTGCTTTCATTATCAGTTGAATTTTGTGGGCAGCCTGCTCTTGTTTTGTCTGAAACATCCCTGGTCTCCAAAAATCTCAGATACATCTGACCAACAGAATGCTATCTATATTGAGGTCTGTGAGGATGACAGAGGAGAAATTTTTCAGCTGTCTGTCGGTGGCTAAGGCAGGAGGCATGCAAAAGGACAATTTCTGCCTTTTCCTAAACAGTGTACGTATGTATCACCCATAATACAATACTGTACCCATAACAAAGAAGGATAATGTTCCTTATGAGACCAAACTTACGGAACATTCTGTACAGCATTTCCAGTTCTGTACAAAAGTCATAAAACTCAAGCTTGTCACTTCATTTTTTTTAGGTCACAGCAAATCAGACAGTGAAAACAGGTAGAACTTTGGTTGAAATTGGACTGTCTATTCCCAGGTTATGACCAAAGATTCAGACAGTGAGAGTTTACACTGGTGTTGGTATGAAGCAGCTTAAATGGTGAATGCAGTTTCTGAGGTTTGTGGCATGTGTTGCAGGCAACATGTCACCTGATCAACAGGAGCCAACACCATTCCTTATAGAGTGGATACCTGATATTCTTCCATGTAGCAAGATTGGAGAGCTTAGAATAAGATTTGAGTTTGGGCATCAACGCAATGGACAGACTGAGAAGAGAACACAGCGTCCCTTAACACGAGCTCTTCCTGATATATCTATCACACGTATCACAAATAAGCACGCACTGCAACTGTAATGTATAATAATTATTATCCTGTAATGTCATAGAGGCCTAATACCATAAGGTTTGTGTCTCCATGTGATATATATACTCTTATAATTGGGAAGAAAGGTTCCCACAGCAACTGTAGGGGACCAGTCTTCCATCTACTGGACAGTATTACATTTAATGTGTGTCTGCATATGCTGCAGATATGTGGGGAAGGAATGGACTGAGACTTGTAAATTCATTTAGTTGTGATATAATTTATGAAGGTGAGCAAGGCTGTCTTACATGAATTAGGTCTGATTCATGTGAAGGTAATACCAGGGTTTAACCGTTTGATCTGTACCACCTTACGGCTGGGTGTGCCTGACCTGCAGGTGTACTTCCCTATATTTATTATTTTCAAGTTTGCACTGCAGCAGTATTGCTGTATCCTCATTTCTAGCCGTAAAGACGTGGTAGGATTATCTGCCATTTGTAGGAATTCTTCCTCATAACTTCGTTTCGAAATATTAACTTTGAAACAAATTTATTCTTAGTTTTGTTTCATTGTATTCTGTCATCTTCAAATAATTTATGGAACTACTTCCATCATTAAAAAAGTGCCACTGTTAGAATTATTTTCCCCTCTCTTTTCTTGTTTGTTTTTCTTTTCTTTTTCCCAAAGTGTCTGTGAACTCATAGGTTATTATACAGTGCATAAAAAACTAGTTCTAAATTTGGGCAAAAGAACTTGCTGCAGATGGCCATCAAGGAGAGAAAACTCCACATGAGTGGATTTTCATGCAGAAATTACTTGTGTCTCTATAAAGTCATTTTTCTATTGGATGCCTAGTATACTGACTGCAGGTCAGGAAGCTGCAGTCAGAATTTGGAAATTATTAAACAGGACATGTTTTGCAAGATACAGATTGTTGCAGCAGTAGTAATAAAAAGTCCAGTCTTCTGGCGTGGTATGTTGTGTTAACTGCTAAGTAGTTACTAAAAATTTGAATGCTTCGGGACCGTTTGCCAGTCAGTATGGTGTAACATTTCAGAAGACTTGAATCTTGGGGTTGAATTTCCTTTTCTACTGCATTGATGGGTGATAACCTATGAGTTTATCACTAGGGCCCTAAATCTCAAAATAGTTGCTCACATAATGAAAGGCCTGTCTATATTACATGCCCAGAAATCTGCCATCAAGGCGGCAGCCTTTGTGTTCAGGGACTGCTGCTGTCTTCTTTCACATGTATTTTAATGTGTAGGTCTTATAATTGCTGCATGATCCCACTAAATAACATTGATGAAGAAAGTTAACAAGAGGAAGAGTTCTTCATATGACAGCACTCTATCCACAAATCCTTAAATGTTCAGATAGTTTTGTGAGAATGCAGTTTCAAGCCCACATTCCACCCAGGCCATATACCATGCAATTTAATAATGACTTCAGCTTTTAGGTGTATGTTTATGTCTTGTCACCACCAAAATTTATAATAAAGTCAGAGTACACCATATGTTTAATAAGTAGGGTTCCTCAGGTCATAAATATTAAATGAGAAGTCATTACAACATTATGTGTAGCTCCTTTATTCCACTTAAGTATTATTATTTTTCAGCATAATCCTCTAATGTGTCGGCACATGTGTTTTATCTTGGCACAAGTTTAAAAATTCCATCCCAGTAGAAGTAGTAAGCTCTTGCATTCATAAATAACGGTTTATGAAAAACCACTTGCACTTCCTCATTATTATGGAATCAGCAACCTGCAAAGTGTTACTTCAACAGCCCAGACAGATTGGATTGTTGAGAAGTTCCCAGAGAATGCAACGACTTGTGTTGTATGTGTGCTGTTGGGGGTGCATTTTCAGGATATCTCACTACAGACCAATTGTTGGTGCTGCTGAATCAACACTTTGGAGGTCACTGATTATACAGTACCGAGGAAATGGAAATGGCTGTTTATCAATGGTTGTGAATGCAAGAACCCAGTTTCTACCAAACTGGAATTTTTAAACTCATGCCAAGATGGGAGTAATGCACAGGGATTTATTTGAAAAATAAACATATTTTAGTGAAACAAATGAGCTACTTTTAATGTTCCGTTGACTTCTGATGTAATGTAGACAAACAAAATGCATCTTTGTTAAATTTAATTTAATTTTAATTTTTGCATTATCTGCTACATGTACGCGTTTCAAACCCAAGGGCTCATCTTCAGGAAGACAGATGTAACAAGTACAGGAGCAGTATAACATATGACTACATGTATGGTACACCCTGCTACATCAGAGTATGATTATGCTGAAATAACAATAAAAGGCTTTATAAGACATTTGTATGTTTTATGTTTTTATTGGTGTATTTAAAATTTCATATCTTTTATACTTGGATATCTTATAAAGCCTTTTATTGTAATTTCAGCATAATCATACTCTGATATAGCAGGGTGTACCATACATGTAGACATATGTTATACTGTTCCTGTATTTGTTACAACTGTCTTCCTGCAGATGAACCCTCAGTTCAAAACTTGTACATGTAGCAGATATTGTGAAAATTAAAATTAAGGTTAACAAAGTTACATTTTGTTGATCTACATTATATGACCTAACCTAACCTACCCTTACTTATTGAACAACCTCATGTGAAAATAACAAATAAATGCTGTAAGAGTGTTCTGTAGTTGAGATATTTGAGAGCAAATCAAAATTGTGTTCATGAAGAATTTAGAAAAGTTAAATTTTTGGGAATATATACTGCTGTTGAGTTCAGGGTCTTTTATTGTTGTGTCTGCATTTGAGAAATGCAAAGATTAAGACTTACAGCATTATAATTTTATGTGTTGTTTTGTATAGGTGTTAGACATGGTGTCTGACATTAACCCTTTTGGCACGGGTGTGAGAATGCAGTTGGGCATTTGCTGGCTGAGATTAAGAAACATCAGTGTCGTGCCTAATAGTGCATATTAAAAAAAAGCTTTGTTGGATATGCATTTATATAATTTTTAAGTATTCAAAGCATTGAAAACAATATTAATGCAGAATATGGAAGTATACTTCAAGATATGTAGCATAAATAACATACTGGTACAGTGTCAGGCCTAGGGGTTAGTATATCACAACTTACTGGTATGTTATTTAGAGGTTTACATGTTGCAAACATAACACACATGTAGAACACTCAACACAGAAATGCATAAAAGAATGTTTTCATAAATGGCAGTCAGCCAGACTGATTAGAATAGAAGCTGGAACTAGTGCAGCACCTGGCCATGAACAGGGCCTATCGTAAATGCATGCCCATTCACGCACATCACACACTCACACACATTGTGGCAAAACAGTATGTTGAGGAGAATGTTTTTACATAAAAAAAGAGGGCAACTAGAGGCTTGAGGAAGTTTATAATTAGGAACATCATAATTTTATACTCTTTAAATAGTATTATGATGAGCCAATCAAGGATTATGTGTTGGCCTGGGAACATAGCATACATGGGTGTGGGAAATGCATGCAGAATGTTAAGAAACACAAAGGGAAGAGATGACCACTTTGAGTACCTAGGCATAGATGTGAGGATAGTGGTGAAATGATTTTGAAGAAATAAAGTGGGAGGGTGTGTACTGGAATTATTTGGCTCAGGTTGGTGACTAGTGATTGACTCCTCAGAAATGAATTTGCATATTACGTGAAAGACCAGCTGACCAAATGCGGTATTGGATTCTCATGGGAAAACTGGCAGTTTTTCACGGTGTTTTGTAAGCTGAAATTTTCTGCTCCTAATATAACTTCATTTTGATATCTTACTTCCTACATGCATCTTACATTTTTATTTTATCGACATTTGGTTGCAGTGAAGCACTGGATTGTGCATATCTAGCTGACTTAATTTAATGTGGGGAAGACTTTGATAATCATACAGAGCTGTATGTGGGATTAAGAAACTGTGAACACAATCACTAATTGCAGCATGAGATTGTAATTGTGTAAGTACCTTAACCTTTACTGTACTTGGGTGGGTTTTTAAATTTTAGCATATAGTTTAAGAAAAATTTGAGTATTATTTGCAGTAGAAGATAAGATTATGCATTAAAAGGCATGTTGTGAAAAATAAAATGGAGATTATGCTGTAAATTTCCTATTTGCCTAAAGATATAAAATGAATTTCTTAGGGTGTTTTCCTACATGACACAGGTCTATAAAGGTTAATGCAACATTATCCCAGTTTCTTGTGTCTTTTCTTCCTTTATGTTCTTCCTCACTTCTTTCCTTTGCTGTGATTTTAGTGCAGCCAAGTCTTAATTTGTATGCATGTTTTTCTTGTGGGTCCCATTTTACCCAGAAGTACATAAAACAAGAGTTTAAATAGACTGGAGCATAAATAAGCAGGATGTAATTGTTCATTACTGTTGTTCCCATTATTTGGATTTGTTGGTTGTTACAGAAGAAACGTATCTGTCCTTTTAGGAGTCTCACATGAGACTCAAAGCATTTTGCAGGATCCTTCACTGTCCAGTCTTTCATTTTTTGCTTGGAGTTCCCCCTGCATCACACATAACGTTGGATGTCCATTGTCGGTATATATTTCATGCACAATTTTTGGAGGTTAGCTGTATTCTTTGAATATTGCGTGTATCAGTGGACTGTATTCAACATAACTGTGGTGTAACTAAGCAACCATTGCTGCAGTAAGTTTTTTTTTTTTTTTCCCCCTCTCTCTTCTCATAATCCAGTTTAACTTCATTAATATTTCCTTCTTCAAGAATGGATTGTATTATAAGAACATACAGGACCTAACAATATTTATTGTATTAATGTATATAGCTTGTGCTCAGACATTTTGAAGTGTGCTGAATGTGTACTGAGAGAAATTAGAGAAATGTACATTTCCTTTTCTTGTAAATGTTACTGTACTTTTCCAATAGGGAAAAAAATGGTTTGATTAAATTTAAAAATATTAACAAATAATGAGTTACATGGTAGTTCATTTCATATTGTAAAGTTGTTAGCTTGCAGATGCACCAAAGACATCTTACGTATCGTTTCCTAACGTGCATGTATAAATGATCTTCTCATTAGTGACTGTGAATTATTTTATTATCTGTGTTACATGTTAGAGCATATTGTATATATAAGAACTCTCATGAACCATTTTCTTAAACTCAAAGGGACCAGAAATTGTATTTATTCCGAACCCCTTCAAATGACACTGTTTCCCTATATGTAAGTGTCCCCCCTGCAACATATAATGCTTCAGAGATTTCATGACATTACCTTTTTTTTACAGATTTCTTGTAAATAACTGTGTCTTGTATTCTCTTTGCATATAAGCTTTAAAATCGTTTGAATTAGTTTTCCTTCATTTTTATGAAACATTTTCAGTCACTATTTTTTCCTGGTCCCAGCCAAAGTCCAAAATAAGCAGTACATTGTTTTCTGTAATTTAATTAATTTATATATAGTAAATATCCTCTATTCTGTACTAAATGTGTCAGTTTAATGTGATTGTGAATGAAACTGCAGTTGGTATTCAGCATAATTTTTGGCGGATGACCTATTGGAACATGCACTGAAGGCACTCCACTTGGGATGTCAGTTGCTTTGAGTCTTGGCAGAGGTTCTCCATATGTTTACTGTGTACTATGAATTGTTTTATAAATTAATTTTATATTGTTATGTAGTCATATTTATTTGTGAAGATCTAGCTTCTTTCTGTCACTGTGTATTTCATGTTATAAATTCTTACGGTCATTTGTTTCATAACTTTTGAAGATGTAATTGTATTTTTGTAGAAGCAGTGAAGCAGTTTTTTTAACTACATGCATAAAGGGATTTTTGTTTCAGTTTCATATGCTCAGTCTTGTAAGAAGATGAACATCTTCGTGATGTGACTTGCAGAATGCATGAAAACCTATTTCCCTAGAGATTCATTGAATAGGGATTTCACTGTAGTGACACTATAACTGGAAAAGGTGTACTGTATTGCAAAACTACATAGCTTGAAGATTTACATACATACACTGTGCATTTCCAGTAGTGTGGAGAGAGTTTCTCAAAAATTGTATTGGCCATTACATTTACTATGTAACAGGATGTACTGATGGATAAAAATTACAGAAATCTTTATGTTGATCCTGGCTTTTTTTGACTGATGTTAGAGTCATCCTGAGGGGCATTGCTCTATAAGAAAACTTATTACAGTTATTTATTACAAGTGCTTAGACTTGGAGACTCTTTCTCAGGCATAAAGCAGTTGGGGGCATGAACCTGACCTCTCACCATCTAGTGCTGAGCTTAGGAATCAGTGGAACTATACCTCTGCTCCTCTTTATGCCTTTATGGCATGCTCAGGGGCAACTTTACCTTTAGATGTAAATTATTCCCATTACATACTTACTCCATGGTGCAGAGTCCTTCTTGAGAAGCTAACTGGTTTGCAGCTAGTCAAGAAATTCCTAGCATTTTATGGAACCCGAAGGTTCATTACCGCACTCACAAGCCTCCGCCACCCATCCCTATCCTGGGCCAGCCCAATCCAGTTCATATACCCACATCCCACCTCCTGAAGATCCATCCTAATATTATCCACCCATCTACTCCTAGGTCTCCCCAATGGTCTCTTTACCTCTGGTTTCCCCACCAAGACCGTATACGTCCCCCTCTCCTCACCCATATGCACCACATGCCCAGCCCATCTCATTCTTCTAGATTTTATCACCCGCACAATTTTGGGTGAGGAGTACAGTTCATTTAGCTCCTTGTTATGCAGTCTCCTCCATTCCCCCGTTACCTCGTCCCTCCTAGGTCCAAATATTCTCTTCAACACCATATTCTCAAACACCCTCAGCTTCCTTTCCTCCCTTAATGTCAGCGACCTAGTTTCACGCCCATACGAAACAACCGGCAAAATTATAGTTCTATATATCTTAATCTTTAAATTTTTGGATAGCAACCTAGAAGACAAAAGATTCTGCACTGAATGATAGCAAACATTTCTTAATCTCAATCTGCTCTTAATTTCTTCCAGAATAGAATTTTGGATTGTTAAAGTTGTTCCCAAATATTTAAACTCTTCCACCCTCTCGAAGGTACTATTATCAATCCTCACACTCTGATTTTGTCCTGCATTCTGATCTCGAGACATAACCTTGTACATTAACTATTCAAAAATAATTTACTGTGCTGATGGCATATCTCGCTTCATGTACTGGGTCCTTAGCATATTTTGCTGATATTGGTCACTTGACAGCCCATTTTGCATGGCAGCACAGCACTTGCCACTCTTCCTATTTGCTGTAAGTCACGGTCCATGCATTTTATTTCAATGTTTTGCAGATGGTATTAGGTTTATAATGACCATATTTAAAGAGGGTGCTGGGAATGGTTTCCTACAGCCCAGGACATTGCATCACACTTAACAAACACAGTATTCATTGAAGATCAAAAATATCCTGAATACTGTTATAGGCATGCTCACAATAAAGTGAAAAGCCACTATTAGCTTTGTCATGTCAGTCCGTTTGCCAGCATGGAACAACTTCGCTCCCACAGGATGCATTTTCATGAAATTCAACATTTGAGGATTTTTCGAAAATCTGCCAGGAAAATTCAAGTTTCATTAAAATCGGACAAGAATAACAGGTACTTTACGTGACAATCAATGTACTTTTTTGATTATATCTTGCTCAGTTCTTAGAATGAAAAATATTTCAGACAAAAGTTGTAGAGAAACTCGAAACACACATTTTATGTTCAGTTATATTTTCTTTTTTCTTAAAAAATCATGCTGATTATGAGATAATGTGGAAAAAATGTTGTAGAGTGGGGCAGGCCTTAGGCATCCAGCATTGCATGCTGAAAGCCTAAGGCTACAAATGCACACACAAGTTATGTAATACTCATTGCTTTTACACTGCAACAAGGGTTGCATGAACGCATCTCAGTGTTACGTTATACCTACATTGCCTGTCTTGTTTTGTTATATCTTTAGTGCAGGAATTATTACTGTACATTTTATCCTTTAACATGCTACATAGGTGAAGATAGCATAAGTTCAGATATGAATATGTAGGCAAAGATTCCCTTATACTGTCACCAAAAACGCCTTCTGAACAATGCATAGAATTGTTTGCTATGTGAGTGTCGCAGTGTCTTGCTACAAAAAAGGCTGTTCTGTAGTCAGAAAGGTGATCACAACATGGTGTAAGGATGTAACATATTGTGATTTCATGGTTACATGAGTGGGAAAGGCCAGTAATAGTAGTCCTTTTTTGCACACCAGCCTGAACGCCATGTAATAGCACTTTGTGAATTTGCATGGGATTTTCTGGATCCCACATCCTGTTAGTCTGAGAGTTCACATACCCACTGAGATGACACCAAGTTTGTGGCTAAACAATGGGGGGGGGGGTTCTTACCTCCATCATATGCTATGTGAAGGTACTAGTTGGCAAAGATCACTCTTGCTTCACAATGTTTGTCACAGAGTTCATGAACAACAGTTGTCTTATTTGGATGTAAATACAGCAGTCTTATTGTAATACGAACTGAAAATGCACACACACGCCTCTTTGCTCTTCTAATTGTACCAGTGATATTCTTGTTGATGTCTCCTGTTTCCCATGAATTTAATCTTGTTTTGCCTCAGCACAAGTCTTTTGCATGGTCTCTTCTTGTCTAGAAATGAACCTGATTTTCTAAACATTTTCACTTTTTTTTTAATGGGTACTTCAGGAAACTTTCACATGAATTTGCTATGAAACTGCTTGTAGGATGAGTATTCAACATTTATGTCATAAACATAGTGTTGCAGTGGTGTTTTCATTGTGACTGAAGACTGATTTAATGACTACAGATGTACCTGCCCTTGCAACACAGCAAGTGTAGGTGGCTTGCTATGAAGGAAGTTCCATGCAATGAGGTACCTGACAGGAAGTGACCTACACTGTGGTTCCATTAATCTGAGGACACTATAGAACACATATTTTGAATACTTCTTCACTCTGTAGGAAACTTCATTGCTGATTTTCAAGTCAGTTTTGCATTGGTAGCCTGCCTCTTCATTGATATTAAAACTGTATTTTGTAACCACCACAATATGACATACTGAACAGAATCCAACTGGAGTGCCAAGCAAGTGGTAATAATATTGAAAAGTATATGCTTTTAATGCATTGTGTTATGTTGGTTATGAAAATATATACCAAAGGTGTGCCAAATGTAAATATGCTGTGAATCCTTGTCACTATTTGGAACCTTGATTTTCTGAAATAAAATACTGTATGGTACATACATACTTAAAAATGGATTTTGATGTTCATTCCATAGTCACTTTTGGGACATTATATAGGTTTCTTAAGCTATTAGTTTTGAATATTCTGTGTTGTTGTGTGGCATAAATATTTACAGCACGTTCTTTCTCTTGTGCACTTTTGTTAGTAGACCATAGTCCTTTTATTACCATATTTACTCAAATGCAAGACAAGGTTTTGTCTTTAAATTTGGCACCGCCCCAAACTGGATCATTCTGAACTGGACCATGTGGAGCCAAACCATGGCCTGCATTGCCAAATTGTTATGTGAGATCTCCACTCTTATGAGATATTATGCAGTGTAGAGAGGTAGTTCCTTTCCTACATTTTGGTACAACCTATTAGTCCCATCCTCAAAGGTAAAAAAATCCAAAAGAATGAAGCATGATTGAAGTTAACTGACACAATCTTTTTTGGGGATTGTGTCCATTTTCTAATTTTTTAAAGAAGCATGATGTTTCGAAAGGCGGCTGTGTTTCTATTTATAGGTGAAGAACAAGGTGGATCACTTAGATTGAGCTATTTTCAGTTACTGGGCACCACAGAATAGTAACTTGTTAAGATATGAACCTGAGAACATCTAGTCCAAGGGTAGTAAAAGAAAATGGCTGTTGAAAAATTTAAAATTAACCACAAGACTCAAAAATAAAACCTAGATGAATCAACAAATTAAAAACCGTAAAAAGAGCCATGAACTCAGACTGTTCATACCACAGACATGACAGAGAAATCCAGAACACGTGTGTAAATTCTTAACCCCATCTGTGTAGAAAATTGTGAATTATCATGGGTTAAAGTAACTTTATAAACCAAGAAATGTAAATGTATTAGTGTAGACCACAATAGCATGGCAGTGCTTCCCACCACAAGTGATTGTCAGGGGTTTTAAGAAGTTCTGTATATCCATTGCAGTGGATGAGACTGATGATGGCATGTTGTGGAATAACAGGGAAGAGGATGGGAATATTAGGAGTGAGTGTGAGAAAGTCAGAGACACTGACTGTGACAGTGACAGTGATTAGTAAAGTAGATAGAATCTGATATGCTTTGTGTATTAAGTGTGTGCAGTTAATAGTAATGTTTTTTATAATAAGTTTTATTTTCAGAAGATCTTTTTTTTTAATAAATGCATTTTCCCTTGGCAGACTTTTTTGGATAGGTCATCTTAGATTAGAATCATCTTGCATTCAGATGAATACAGTGAATTTTGGCACTTCTAATTCAGTCTATCAAGTTTCATTGGTTGCACCATTCTTCAACAAATTCCCATCATGCCTGTCACTTCCGCTTACCTGTCTGCACTAATAGACATGAACATTGGTTCTGGAAGTAACAGTACTTATGATAGTGCATGTGTTTATACTGTTTTTTTAGGATGGAATTTGTTGCATAGTTTTAATGGATTCCTATTTCAATTGTATTTATGATTTTTATGTCCCATTTCAGGTATGTTATAGTAAGCTGGAATGAGTAGTGTTACTTGTTCATTATTTTTCTTCCTCCTAATGTACAGTTAACCCCTGGGTACAGGATTGATTTAGTGGATTGCATTGCCAATGGTAATACAAGGTGTTTTGTGAACTGACTGAACTGAGACAATCCAGTCTGTTTCAGTGCTGTGGGTGGTGTTCATATCATTTTGTGCCAACAAATGTAACAGCACAGTAATACATCTTCTCTTAATAGTTAGAAAGGGGATTTAAAAAAACTTCCAATGCATATTACACTTATCCACACAGCTGATATGAACTTCCATACTAATTGAGACCTGTGCTCTTCTAGGTTATTCTACAGCTTAATGACCCAGAAGAGCGCAGTTCTCAGCTACTTTGTTTGAATAACCTTAACACAATCTGTAATTTTGACTTCCAGGATCTGTACTATAAAGAAAACTAAAAATCATGTGCATTTCCACAATATTATAAATTTTTAAGATTTCCCGTGCGTTTGTAGAAGGTTCAATCCTTCTCCTGAGTAAGTTGCAATTTATGGACATCTTGTATCCAGAAGTGCTTTCTCAGTACTGAAAAAACAGTTGAAATATTCTGTGTGTACTGTTGTCTGACTTTTATTATTGCCTCTTCCCAAAATATGAAGATTTTTTTATAAATTAGTGTGAAATGAAAAGTAATCTTTAGTCTTTTGAGAAAAAAATGTCACAGGGTACAAAAACAAATACACTGATAACACATATTGTGTGACATCTGTTATTTAATAGCAAAGTATTCTATGTTAAGTAACTTGGCAAAAAAGATGCTTTTTTTATGACTTACCACCTTCACTTGTAGTATAACCAACATAAAAATAATAAATAATTGAGATATTGGTGATGAATGGCGAAAGGTGTTGTATGTGTCGGAGTTGTGAGTTGGGTTGCAAGTTCAGTTCTCATTATTTCTCTCACTCAGAATTCATGTATGTAGCAAAGAATTTAATTCCATTCCTCTGATTAGATATTCTTTATTTCACAGTGAATACCAGTGAGTGAACTACAGCTTAGTGCCTAGTCAAAAACTGAAACCGAAATATTGTTATATTCACTTGACAACCTGAATATGCACTACTTTCTGTAGTTTCCTCTGATAGTAATCTTAATCTTCCTTGTTACTGGGTTCTACAGTATGGAGTCCTTATGGGTCAAATATAGGTCTTCCATTTGTTTGACCCTGCTCAGTTTCCCTTCATTTCATAAAATGATTCTGTAATGGTGTTGTTTGAAAGGTACCTTATTTTTACAACAGGAAATATGCAAAATAAATTTACATGTACATTTTTCAGTGCAAAGAATGAGTGGCATTGCTGAGTTCACTGATGCAAACGTTTGGTCACTACATATATTTCCCATCTGGTATTACTCCTGATTGTCCTGTTGGTGGTACAGAATTATTCCTCAGCATGATAGTTAATTTTACTTACATAAAAGGCAAATATTTGAGTGTTGTATTGCTCATATATTGCTATATATTTCACACAAATTCGATTGACACTTTTGTGTTTTACTCAGATATGTAGTAATATGATTAGGTGCAATGTGAAGCTCAATTATGTATTTCAAAACATAAGTCAGAGATCTAGCATATATAGAATGGATACTGTTGTGTTCAGGTGACATTCAGATATTCAGGTATATAAGACATCTTCTACAATTGAAAGTGACTTTTTTTTTTAATGGAGTGTAGACACAAATTTATAGTCTGCACAATAGTTCATCTATATGTTTATCTACGCACTATGGTAACGTTTCAGCCGTTATATATGGCCATATTCAGCAGTTCGTATGAAATTACATAAAGTACCAAATGTACAGTGCCACATATTTTAAATGAAATAAATGGTAGGATCTGAGGTTTTTCTACTGAGCATAAGTCATTTCACTACATAGTCTGTCTTACAACAAATCTGTAGCCTCTTTCACAATGAGTTTTCCACAGTGTGTGATTTAGTGCCTTCTGTTTCAAATTCCAGTAGCTTCTATCTTCCTTGAGCATAATGTGACTGTTAAATGTTAGAATTTAATTTGTGTATAAAATTCCTAGAATTTAAGATTGAATTTATGGATATTCTCATTCTTCTATTTCTGTAGTGTTATGTTTATCTGCAAATTAGGTATCATTGACTTATTATTGTATATCACTATGGACCTCATCAATGTCACCTTTTATTTATGTGGTCATTTAGTACTTTCATGATGTGGTTGCTTTTGTAAGAATATAATTTATTTAATATTCTTCACAGTTATGGTTTCATAAATGATTATCTAGTATTGCATCCTTTTACTGTACTTGTATCTTGTGGAATATTTTGGATATGGTCTGCAGTATACCTGAGGGAACAGAAGGGTAATAACAGTAACATAAAATGTCATGTACTTTTGTTTGTAGTACTTAACACTGTCCAGTGTAAGATCCTGTATGTTTGTACAGTGACCAATTTTATAAATAGGTGATACTATCATGTTTGTCCCATTGGGTTTAAATACGAGAAACAAATAAATGTAACAGTTGAACGAAACATGTATTTTTCAACCACCAGCTGTATGTTGGGGCTTTACTAACAAGCCATCATCAGGCAGTACAAAAAGATGAAGATTAATGTATGACATGACAATAAAAAAGTTATGTTGAAATGGTATATTTTCTTCTCTAAATTCTTGTATTAGTGGATATCTGCTTGAATGGCAACTTTCTATGTAAATATTGTGCATTAAATCTTTATCTGAATGCACGGTCACATGAACATCAAATTTAAATCTTTATCGTTTGTACAGCCTGAAGATGCCTTGTTTGTATAGCCAAATCGCATAGCTATAGGTTAAAAGATACATGTTCTGTTCAACTGTTACATTTATAAGGAACAGTAGGTAAGGTTATTTGTGTCTCAAAACAAAGTGATGTTATTTGATGTAGACAAGTGAGATTTGGTGTTACGAGCATTTAGAAATATGCCTGCAAGTTTTATATGAAACGTCTTCGAATGTCAGAAATTATCAACCTGGAAAGGCATGAACATTGTACAGTTACTTTCTGGAAATTAAATATTAATATAGTGCACATGCCTCCCATTTTGTTTTTATAATGTGTTCTTTTTTAATTTACATAATGCTATGTGACTTCAAAATTCAATATTGATAATAAGGACCTGACTCTTAGTGTTTTACATTGCTGCCTATTATGCTGTGCCTGGCACTGATGTCAAGAGATTTAGAAAAATACAGCAATGGGTTGACCTCCATTGACTCATGTTATGTAGATGCTGTTGGTTCAAAAGTTAAGGGGACAAATGCATAGACTTGACTACACTATGAGCTATTTCTTCTTCTTTTTCTTATGCTTCTTTCTTAGATAACAAGCTTAAAAGCAGGATATAATTATGGCCTTCTGCTTGAATTTCTTTCTTAACAGTGCCCTTTCTGGCTGTTTTCTATTTACTGTTTTAACTAACCACAGATAAGGATGTTGCAAGATCAATGACTACAGCTGTGAAGATCATCCAATCAAGCAGAAGTTTCACATCCATTCTGCGAAGCTGTCCCATGTAAGTATATGTGTGTGTAAAGACTGTGTCATAGTTGGCACTTTTTTTTTCTGGAGAAAAAGATTGAAGTACTTCCAAAAAAGATTTTAATGTACTTTTCTTAAAAAGGAATGATCTTGTGGTACATAATTGCACACTATGCCACCAGGAAGAAGGGACTGGTTGCATTATATGTTTGATGGTGGAGAGGTAGCAAGGTTCTTGGAGTTGTATGTTAGGAACATGCAAATAGGTGCAGTGAGTTACTGTTTAGGAAATTTCTAAAAAAAATTGTGTGTTCTTGATATTAGTCCTTTGTCATCATCATCGTGCACTATGCACTGCCTATTCGTGAACCTTCTAAGTTTGTGCAAGTGTTATATATTTCATTGCCTGCTTTAACATTGTTTTTGCCTCCTATAGGTGGTTCTTTTAGTACGATTTTTCACTGATAATATTTGATTTTCATGGGCTGATTCCTGTGGCTGTGCAGTCTAATATGTAGGTCTGAAGCTGCTCAGGTGCTGGGGTTGAGGGTTTGAATACTGCTGGCTGAATGGATGTTGGTCTCTTGTGTTTGTTATGTAGGTAGTGGCTTCTGCGACCAGCTGATTACTCATTTAGAGGAGCCCTACCAGGTGTGTGTGTGTGTGTGTGTCGCATTGTGCATGATCTAGAAACCTCAACAGTGAGATGATATAGGCCACAGCTGGTCCATTGCTCCACACACAAAGAGGAAGTTGTGTGGTGGTTTCATGTTCCCTGGTTATTTGGCCAACCCAGTAAAAGTCATGTAAAGATCATTTATTTGCTTACTGGTATGGTATTCTGTTTGTTCATTATCCGTTTGGTGAGTTCTGTATTTCAGAGTTGCTTATTTTCGTTTTTCATGTGTATTCCAAAATCTCCCTTCATAATGAAATGTATTCCTTACATAGTTATAGTTTTCGTTTCCTACTCATTATTTGCAATAAGGTATTCTGACTAATATTCTACAACAGGGCTGGCCAACTTCAACCCACATGAGGGCCGCATAATTTGTCAAGAACTCGCCTGCGGGCCGCAATTGTGTATAATACAGGTACCGAAAATTGGGGGGAGGGGGGAATTGAATTAATCAGGAGGCCGTTTTCACAAAAAAAATAAATTACGCTAAAGGTAATGTTCAATAAAATACGGTAAAAGACAACGAATGATTGGTTCACTGTCTGCTGACTTAAAAGTGATGAGTTTGTAAAAATGTTCTCTGTTAACAAAGTCATATGTTCAGTAATCCTAACGCATTATGTTTGTTAAATTGTATTACTGAAACTATTCAGGTGACCGAGGGCCGCACAGACTATATTTTTCCGATATCGGGGAGCACAGGACATAAGGGAACTTTTCACGTGATTTTTTCGTCAGACTTCAAAGACCCAAAATGCCTTCGAACAACATATTTTTACATTCTCATTTGTGCCTAGATCAGCAGCTGTCGGCTAGGAAAACAGATTAAAAGCATGCACATACAGCAGGTGACAGGTGAACTGTTCTAAAACGCGAATGAGAATGACACACGAAACAGTCTACAGCAGCTCCGCAATGCTGCCGAAAAGTTGTGTGAATTATCACCACCGTGGATGGACCCACACATCCATTAACGAGCCTATCACCGTTACAACCACTAGATGATATGTGGTAACGACGGACATGTCATTCAACTCAACGTTGGTAGTGGAGGAGGGAGCTACAAGGCTATGATGCAACTCAGCGTTGGTTGTGGTGGAGGGAGCTACAAGGCTATAATGCAGGAGAAATTAGTTGTAGATGAAATAAATTGAATTAAAGTGCGCAAAATACAGTTCGTGTGTAAATGAATTTATTGTAGTGAAGTCAAGGCGGAAATGATCTACTGAAAATGTGCAATTTCGCTTGGCTGAATGTGTCCTGTCAGTATATGGAACTTTGACCCCGCAGTATATGACAAAGGTATGATCCGATAATGTCGTCATATTGATACCGTTGCCATTTAGTTTGATCCACAATGCGTTGCTTCAGTCGGTTACGTTCATTTCAAAGGCTGAGACCCACAGTTTCAGGTAGCATGCAGCATTTCACACTTTTCCGGAACTTACGACAATAGTAAACCCAGTCGTCTTCTATGTGCAGTTATGATGTTGCAGATATTTCATCCATGACCTTTTCATATTAGGTTAACTGTCTCATTACAAAAGTCTTGAAGTCAAAATCAGTTTGTTGTGAAAGGTTTTACAGTTGTGAGCGTTGTCAGAATTGTGCAGTATTGTGATGGCATTTTAAAACTGATGGGTTAGGAGTATCTTAGAGTGGTTTGTGGTGCTGGTATTGAGTAAAACTTTTATGTATCAGTGGATTGTTGGGGACAAGTAAGGTAGGGTTAGCATCCCTGAATGGTGTCTTGGAAGGGTATGTGTCATAGGATGCATGGCAAGAGGAGTAATTATGTGTCATATTACTTTGTGGGATTACCCTAAGTAGGTAAAAGCTGCTCTGTTCATCTTGATATGATCATTATTATAGCCTACATTGCAGTCTATCATGGCATTGTCTAACCACACTGTGATTTTTAGTGCTAAATTATTCCAAAGAATCTAACTCTTTATGGGGGACATGTTTAAAATATGATGCCATATTCTTGATTAAACTTTATATGCAGCTGTCTTATGTCATGCACTGCCAAACTCAGTGTACAGGTTCTGTTCATTCATGTTTACTAGTCCGACAAACTTTACATGAAGTAAATGAACCTCGTTAGTGCATAATTCAATTTGGATTTTCTAGAGAAATATGAAATGTCATCAAAATATAGTTCATGATGTTTGTTGTACCATTATCTATGCAAGCAAGGCATAATTAATTAGTCACTTGTGGAATTATTGATTTCGTGGTCTTTGTCTGTTGTCTTATGTTAAAATATTAATAATAAAAAATAAAACACTACATTTTTGGGAGAGGTTTGGTCCTTGTCCTGTTCCTAAAACATAATGTGCTACTTCTCAGTTTCCACTTGTCATTTTTTAACACGTGACACTGGATACAGTCCATGAAGTAAATGACTCTAAATGTGTTACACAGTATGTTTGAATTTTACAGGATTATATTTGATCCCTGTATCTTAATACTGAATAAAGCAACTAGAAATTTTTCATTCTGTTGTGTGTCTAAAATGTGGACAGGTGAAATCAATACCAGTTAAAGATATATTAGCTTTACATTTTAATATTTTCCTTTTTAATGTTTTTGAACTTTTGACAGTGTATGCCTGACTGGCATTAACAATTTTTAAGTGTGACATCCCATTGTGTGTCTAAAAAATATGGACAGGTAGGATCAGTAACCTTGTCCATATTTTAGACACACCGCAGGTTGTCGCACTTAAAAATTGTTAATGGCAGTCAGGCATGCACCATCAGTCACTTCAGGAACATAAAAAGGAAGATATTAAAATGTAAAGCTGGCGTATATTTTAAGCAGAGCCAAATACACACACCTTTTGTCAGTGTAGATGTGGTGACTGTTATTGATTTTACCTGTCCAAAATGACTAGCCCTTTGATGCCTTATTTTGGGACAGTGAGTATTTGAGGTACTGAAATGGTCATGAGTTTCTGAAACATATTGTGCAGAAAAGAAATTCATTTCTCATAAGATGGCATATGCTGTGAAGGAGTGCATTCCTGGCAAACAATTTCCAGTTATAATTAAATTAAAATTGTAGTGGGAGCCAACTTCATAGTAAGACTTGCATGAATGTGGTGATTCTATCAGGGGTTTCTAATGAGGATAAGTCATTACCTCATGGCAATTAGTGTATTACATTGCTGATACATTTCACGTGCAAGATGAATGCACAAAGTATAGTGCAATCTCAGAAAAGTGTGAATATTTGTAAATATGAATTATACTAACATTTTATGCTTCACACATTTTGCTGGAACTTTTTGTGAGCTGCTGTGCCTTAATTAAAAGAGTATGGTCCACATTGTTTCTAAAAGTAGTTCCAGAAGGGCACAGTGTCAAGAATGTTGGAAACTATATGCAAGAAGAGTAAGAAGTTGTATGTGTGTACTCTGGGTTGAGTACGAGCAAACTCAACACAGAGAGCACACATACAACTCTACCAGGACTCAACCCATGTTTGGGTTTTGATGTGGTTTCTGGATGATCACTCTCATCTAGTGAAGAATGTATAGCCTCCACTCGCAGTTTGTGTGGTGCCTGAAGGAACATCTCTTCTAGTGTTTTAATATGTGTGTTGTGGACATTCTTGTGTTGTATCTGGGACTTTAATGTGTGTGGTCATGTATGGCTGTTTTTACCCACTTATTGTGCAATGGACCATTTTGAGGTCCTTACGTTCGCCACTGATTGGACTTTCTGATAGTGGCACCTTTGACATGATGAATCATATAGGAGACTTACTAATATCTTTTGTTTATATTGTGGTACATGTAGTGTTTGTTTTGTAAATAAATCTGTGTAAAATGCGTGGTACATGCAGTATTAAAACATATATGTCATTGGAAAATCACCTTGCTGAAATGTTGAAGTACTGATTGTATTGGAATGTACTTACGAATTTGGTGTTTGTGTCTTGGTGCAGTTTGGTATTTTTGTGTGATGTCTTCATGCATGGAAATGTACAAGTGCTCACTGCCTGCAGCAGCCAAACAACATGCAGCTGAATATCTTCATGAAGAGGATGAGACAAGGGACAGTAATATTTGTCAGATATTGGATTGGCTGCAAACTCAACCTCATCTTAATGCGCGATGTGGTTTGTATCAAATGTGTTCCCAAACCATCTGGTTGAGAAAGGCTCTTTTCAGAAAACTATGTGGCACGAAACCTCGAGCCACATTGGGTTCCATCAGGGACACTAGCCTGAAAACTGTTTTCTGGTACAGTTATAAATCTAGAAGCTATTCCTGCCATCAAGTGTAATTTGTAAGTACCAGGAAAGACGATGCTATTTTTAGTATGTGGCATACCCACTGCCACTAGCTAGAGGTGATATGTGATTCAGGTGTAAATCTTAGAGCATTCTGCTGGGCTTATATCATCATTGTTGTACTGCAGGAACATTGTTGCATAATCCAGTAGTATTTCTGTTCCCCAGGAATGAGTACCAGGGATGTCCCTTGGGGGTCAAGGGGACTGGTGTGTAGGGCTGACAACCTTGCCACCTTCATGTGCCGATTGTCTAGAAATTCTGGGAGCCTGAACCTACTGCAACCCTCAGAGCCTGTCCAGGCCTTATACAAGTATCCTGTTAGACCAGAAATTCTTAGTGTTTCCTTGGGTTTCAACAGTACTTCCATGGTTGAAAGTGGATAAGGTGGGAGAGAGTTGACTGGGAGCTAGTCATTTTTGTTGTGATGTATTGGGTATATAAATTAAGAGATAATTAACTATTATTTTATCTGCATGTCTCAATGTAAAGATCAGCTCCTTTACACAGGCTTTGAAATTTGATGTTGAATTACCATGTGTCAATGGGCATATCAAGATGTATCATGTCTAAATTTGGGGACACAGTACAGATTGAGCCAGTTATATTCATGTAGGTGGGGGAGCAGAATTTTAAGTAGCTATTAGATATCCTGTAAACAGTATCTATTTTTTATTAGTAGATGAAATCTGGTATTGAATAATGAAGTTTTCTGGGATGTTATACCACGTTGACTGCTAAATATTGACATACCTATTGCATATTACACTCAGTCACATTTCTGTACCTTATACTTGACTACCAGTCATTTCCTGTCATCTTTCTTGCCTGTACCAGCTGTGGCACCACCCACTCTATGACTTCTGTTAGCTTTTTGCCCCAGTTGTTCTTAACCTATTGTATACCCATATTTTCTGGTAAAGCTTCTCCTTGTTTGACTGCTTGTTCCAGAATGTGGAGTCGCATGCCCCCGGCCATGTCAGTAACTGTTACCAGTTGGCACAGTATACTTACATACTTATTAATTACTTACTTACTCACTTACTTACCCCATGGAGCAGAGTCTTCCTTGAGAAGGTAACCGGTTCTCAGCTAGTCAAGAAATTCCTCGTGTAGTATGAAACCCGAAGGTTCATTACCACATTTTAAGTGCCTGCCACTTATCCCTATCCTGAGCCAGATCAATCCAGCCAGTTAACACAGTATAACACCTCAGAAATCTTTAATCTTTATCAGCCCCACTGAACTATACTCATATCTCTCAAGGTCCTGGTTATTTTCCATTAAATTTGGATATTCATTACATGGAGCAGGATATGTTTTGTAACTTTCTTCATCTACAAATTGCTGCTACTCATACATGTACATGAAAAACTGCACAACTCTTAATTTATCTTTATTCAGAATATCCAGTATTGCAGACTTAAATGACTTAAAGTTTGTGACAATAATTTCAGTAATGTTACTGTTTCAATACTCTTTCAATTTCGTCACTCAGTGCGTCTGTTTGCAGATCCAGTGAATGTGGTTCGTTTTCTGCGTGGCTGTAAGTTTGATCTTGAAAAGACCAAGAACAAAATGAGTAACTACTACAAATTACGAGCCCAGTGTCCTGAATGGTTTAGCCAGAGGGACCCCTGTCTACCAGAAATTCAAGAGCTTCTTCAGCTGGGGTGAGTTGGTGTAAAGTTCAAGACTTAAACGCCCATGTAAGATTTGCAGAGCTGTGTGTGTGATGAACCTCTAATATCATGTGCATTTCACAGTTATGATGAAATATTTTCAGGGAATTGCGTTCAGAGTCTAAAATGTGCTTGTTAATGTGACTATAGGTCTATGCAGTGGAAGTGACATCAAAATGGTCAGTGTGGGATACAAGGTGAGAGTTTCATGGCTTTTGTGGATACAGGATAAGTAGCCCTGCTAGTGTTACTTACCAGTGTAGTTTATGTGACGTATTTGTGATAAAATATCCATGTGGCAGTCAGTAGCACATACTGGTTTTGAGAAGAAAGTCACATTTTTCCATGGATTGGTGTATTTCTTTGTTAGGCTGGCTGTGGTGAGAAATATGTTGTTCATTAACTCATCTCTGAATAGTACAAGAAAACAGTTTGGCAATCATGGAAGATACTTTTAGGTTGGGGCTTGGCACCAAGATGGTTAAAATTGTTTCTAAATTATGATCTACACCGACTCTTACTGCTTGGAGCAGATTCATTCTTGAGAAGCTAACCAGTTCTCAGCTAGTCAAGAAATTCCCAGGATTTCATGGAACCCGAAGGTTCATTACCGCATTCACAAGTGCCCGCCACCTGTCCCTGTCCTGAGCCAGATTGATCCAGCCCATGCCTCCACATCCCACTTCCTGAAGGTCCATGTTAATATTATCCTCCCATCTATGCCTGGGTCTTCCAAGTGGTCTCTTTCCCTCAGGTTTCCCCACCAAAACTCTGTATACACCTCTCCTCTCCCTCATACATGCCCTGCCCATCTCATTCTTCTCTATTTGATCACCCAAACAATATTGGATGAGGAGTACAGATCACTAAGTTCCTCATTACATAGTTTTCTCCACTTCCTTGTTACCTCATCCCTCTTAGGCCCAAATATGCTCCTCAACACCCTATTCTCAAACATTCTCAGCCTGCATTCTTCCGTCAGTGTAAGAGACCAAGTGTCACACCCATGCACAACATCAGGCAAAATTATAGTTCTGTGTATTTTAATATTTATATTTTTGGATAGCAAACTGGAAGACAAAATATTCTGCACCGAATGATGGCAAGCACTCCCTGCCTCCAATCTGCTCTTAATTTCTTCCTGAATAGAATTTTGGCTCATTAGGGTTATTTCCAAATATTTTAACTGTTCCACCCTTTCAAATGAACTATTATCAGTCTTTATTCTGTGATTTTGTCCTGCATTATAACCTCAACATGGCCATGTACATAGCTTGATCAGCATTTACTTCTAGTCCAGTCTTCTTACTAGCAACTGCTAAAGCATCTGTGCTTTTCGTTATAGTATGTATGCTTCTGTACAATCATCAAGCTGATGTGTACCATTTAATTTCAAGGCTATCTTCATTGGATATTATGGTATATAATATTGTCTGCAAAAGATAGGACTGAAATGCGTTGTATGTAACAGCACTGGCCTGGAAATGAAGGCAGTGTATATTTTGCAGTTAATATGTAACTGAAAATAACTGGAAGACTCTGCCAAATTTACAGGCACATTGAAATGAATTACATTTTACTTGGAATATGTAATAATTTATGTAATAAAGGAACTGGTTGCTAAATTAGGCAAGAAATGTTGAACAAAAGAATCCATGAGTTTGCCAGGTAGCTGTGTCAAAGCAGATTTTGGTCCTGAAATAATTCATTGCGAGGAAGTGCTTATAAGTCCTTAGCCCAATCTACTTCCCCATGTCGTAGGACGGAATCAATAGTGTTGTTGGAAAGAGGGGTCTGTTCTTGTGCTAAATTGCAAGTCTTTTCTTGTTACAGAGGCTGAAAGGAAGCGGGTCAGGCGACGCGCGCGATTTCAACAACATGGAGGCACGAGCTGTCATCAAGTTTTTTTTTCCTGCAAGAAAAGGTGCCGAAGGAAATTCACGCCATTCTGACAGAAATTAGGGGAGCATGCACTATTGTATGCCACCATCAAAAACTGGGTGGCCCAGTTTAAACATGATAATTTTTCCACCTGTGATGCGCCTTGTGCTGGACAACCCAAAACAGTGACCACCCCGGAGATTATTGATCAAATTCACGAGCTAATCTTGGAAGACTGCTGGATTTTGGCTAAATCAATAGCTGAGCAACTGGGCATCTCATGTGAGCAGGTTGGGTCCATCATTCTTGAAGATTTTGACATGTGGAAGCTCTCCGTGAGGTGAGTTCCGAATGCCTGAACGTGGATAAAAACGTCAACGGTGCCAGTCATCTGAGCAAATTTTGGAATTTTTTCAGCGTGATCCAAATGATTTTCTGTTGGTATTGTTGACCATGGATGAAACCTGATTATATGACTGTGACCCGGAGACAAAGCAACAATCAGTGGATTGATGGCATAGTGGCTCACCCCACCCCAAAAAATTCTGGGTGCAAGAATCCACTGGAAAGGTTCTCGCCTCGATCAAGATGGCATCTTCCTCATTGATTATCTTCCAAAGGGCCAAACTATCAACGCAGAGTATTACTTATTCCTGCTGGTGCAATTGAAGGACATTTTGAAGGAAAAATGCCGCGGGAAGGTCACCAAGGGGGTCTTGTTCTTGCACGACAATGCCCATGCTCACTGGGCACTTGCAACCCAGAAGAAACTGGCCTACCTGGGCTTCCAGTGCCTTGATCACCCACCCTATTCTCCAGATCTGGCCCTGTCGGACTACCACCTGCTCCCTGGACTGAAAAAACAATTGAAAGGTCACCATTTTTTGTCCGACACAGAGGTCATTGCTGCCACGGAGACCTGGTTGGACAGACAGCGTTCTGAATTTTTTTTGAGTGGCATGCAAAAGTTAGAGCAACGGGCTAAGAAGTGTATTGAGCTTCATGGGGAGTATGTTGAATAAATCCCGAGTTTGGTCGCTGTAGCTTGTTTCCTTCCTGGTCACGCTAAGGACTTATCAGCAACCCCTCATATTTAGCAACTTTTAAAAATATATTATGTATTTTCTTTGTTTATGTTGTTATACTTTTTAGCATTAGATTAAATATTTTTGTACTTAACTATTACTGGCATATGCAGTTGAGATACTCTTAATCTATTACATACAGTAACTGATGTTGTTTAGTAACTGGTATAGAATTTAATGCTTATTTTTCCATTTACAGAAGTTATGATAATTCCAACACCCTTGTCTATCCTAGACGTGGAGGGGTAGATAGATTGCACTTAGGTTAGGATGGATATTTCTGTTTATACTGTTGTGAGAAGCCTGTTTCCTTGCCATGCTATCCTTGAGATTTCCCCCATGAACTCCCAGGTCATCATACTGTGATATATCAACTTAAGAAATTTTTGTCAAATTTTCAGTTTTTTAAGGGTCTCTTTTGTTGGAAGTCATTTTAATTGACTCTGATAACCATAGTAAATGGATTTCTCTATTTTTCTTCAGAGTGCTGCCCTACCACACAGTTAAAACAAATTTATGTTTTCATTTCACTGTGAATTTGTGCCATTTAATATTACTGAATTTAGGTGAGTGGTACCTATGTTGAATATCCTTTCATCTTTATGGAAAATAACAAAAAATGAGTGAACCCATTCAGATAAGAATTTTTGCTTTAATAAAAGCAGACTGGGAAGTTGTGATTACTTCTGTTAAGGGAGATGATAATTGTTGATATTAGGCATTGTCAGGTGTCTTCTTTGTTCCTTCTGTGTGTATGTGTGTGTGTGTGATTAGTAAATGGTATTTCTGGTAGGTCAGTCCTGCCAGATATGCTCTGACATTTCATTTCAAAGTTCTGTGTTTCACAAGCAAAAGAATTTTTTGAGAACCAATGGTTTAGATCTAGCACAAAGTAAAGGAGAAGATGTCGAGGTGTGTTCCATAGCAAGAATTTTGGCATATCATAAATGTTGCATCATATAGCATTATTTATTATTCTGCCATCTGAAAGTGGCCTATGCTGCATTCATATACCTTCAGTTTTTGGTTTGGTATGGAGTTCTGTAAATTTTTTCTTGATCCGCTGTGGCTTAGGTGGTTAATTGCTGGCCCTTTACAGTAGAGGCCTTATTCAGTCCCAGGCCAACCAGTTCAGGATTGGAGGTGAAGAAAGTGGCACTGGGATAGGGTTTCCTCTGGGTGCTTCAAATTTTCCCTGTCATTATCATTCCACAAGCACTTCTTACTCATAAGTTGTCCATCTACTACTGAAGCTAGTGGTGCAATGGACAGTATAATGAAATAAAACACACACTACTTGGTCAGAAGTATCCCATGGCCCAACAGTTAGAGGTATAGGGGACTAGGAGCTTGATTAGGTGAAGATGGTTATTAGAGCAGTTTCAGAGTTTTCTTGTTATCATCACTCACATTTAGTTTGCATATAATGTAGTAACTATAAAGTATACTTGATTATGGTTGTTGCTCTGCATTGATTTCCTTTCTTGTGAGCTTACAGATAACACAAAATAGTACAGGCTTTTCTTGCCGCTTGTAGGGTGTTCCTGCCTTTGAGACGTCGGGACTCTCATGGGCGACTTGTGGTTTTGATTCGTGTTGCTGCTCATACTCCAAAAAAACACCGTCAGAGTGATGTGTTCAAGGTTGGCAAGATGGCACTAGAATTGGCACTGGAAGATGATGAAACTGTCTCAGTGTTTGGGGTAGTAGCAGTGTTTGACTTGAGTGGAGTTACCCTTGGTCATGCCATGCAGTTACCTCCTCGTGTAGTGAAAAAGGCTGTGCATGCATGGCAGGTTTGTATTGTCTTTGAGAAGTTAGCTCTGTAACTGCAATATAACATGTGTGGCCCTTAGATACTGAAGGTTTACTGTGGTGACAGATTTGTAAATTCCAGTGAAACTTACATGCCCTGATTGTGGCAAGGTGTGTGTTGGCCAGACTGGTAGATGTTTTACTAAGAGGTTTGAAGAACATTTTCTCTGTATTAGGAAAAAATCTACTACAAAAATTGCACAAGAGCTTATAGAACATGGCCATTCTTTCAATACAGTGGAGAGCATCATGCAAATCATACATTTTAACAAAAGGGGGGCTCATTTGGACACCACTGAAAAACTGTGTATATGCAAAGAAATGATGAATAGTCCATTAAATGGCAAATTTACAATATAACACAACAAAATTTTCAAAGCCATTCTCAAATGTGAAAGCCATATGACAGAATAAATAGACCCTCCCTCCTTTCCTCCCCATTGCCTTCATAACACTCATATAGAAGGCCTTCAGACACTGACAAGATAAGACATGTCATAGTCTCTACAGCATGTTATACAAGCGTGTCTCATAATAATCATTTTGTAAGTATACAAGATCCAAGTGAATCAATTGTGGGAAAGAATCATCATTTAAGTAATAGTGAAAAGTTCTGGAAATAATTATAATCTCTGACACAGGTGAGTTTTTTTTTAAAAAGTTACCTTGAAAAGTTGTGTTTCCTTATAAAGCCTAAGTTCATGCACCATGTCCCATTTTAAGATACTATAAATAAATACTATTTTCAGATCATCTAAAATGTCAAAACAAGAATGTCCCAATTAAAAAGGCAATATCTTCAAGAAAACTCCACCTTCAGTATGCGAAACAACTGTGAACTTATACGGGCTGTTGAAAAATTACCTGCACTTCTAGGAGTGTTACTGTTTAACATTTTAACATTATTTATTTAATCTTGTAAATGAAACCAACTTGGTGCAGGTTTTATTCTTAGTGTATTTTGTCAATTTTATTTATAACCTCTACATTTTTTCGGACCTCTCTGTGTTCATCATCAGGAGGAGCAACTGTATTTATGTGACATCTGGCACTTGCCACTCTATATAGCTGACTGGTATGCAGGATGGAATTCATCCTGCATACCAGACAGTCAGAGGTCTGAAACATGTAGAGGTTATAAATGAAATTGATGAAATTGTGAAGTGAGAGAGAAAACCAACAAGATTCAACAGTTAGATGTTTATTTTTAACAATTTCTCAACATGTTTCGGGCACCACTATGCCCATCTTCAGGAGAACAAGACGTATGTTACTGCATGTGGTGTGCTGCGCTGGTTCTGCTGGATGTGGTTGGTAGCGGTTGTGGGGCGCTGCCTTGTGGGTGCGAGCACTGTGAAGGTT
>Ga0131853_10001812_pt1 | contig 38170 bp, 38 predicted proteins | sample TergutLab28metaG_FD_92764 | JGI IMG/M metagenome (GOLD analysis project Ga0131853, IMG submission 92764) | Labiotermes labralis P1 segment gut microbial communities from Petit-Saut dam, French Guiana - Lab288 P1 (version 2) (version 2) | ecosystem: Host-associated > Arthropoda: Insects >... | reverse complement strand
CTTTACCCTCAATGGCATCAAACTCGTGGTGGTCTGCCGTTAGAATAGAACCCTTCAATACGATGGTTTGTGCTACGGCAATAGAATCCGCCAATGATAACTTATAAGTTGCCTTTAATCTCCCAGCCTCCAGAAAAATTTCTCTATCAAACTCAGTAACAAGGACATGAGAATCTTCAACGTTTTCAACAACATTTAAGGCGTATTCTTTTCCATACTCACGATAAAAGCCATAATACACTTCGTATAGATTTATCCTGTTCATGTATAATCGTATATTGCCGTGAGTAGCTTGCTTCAATATATCCGCAACAATATCTGCGCCTTTCTCTTGGTTTGTCAGTGCAATTAATGCACAGGCATCAAGGATAAATACATCCTTCATGACTCTAGCCCCTCGAGGATTTTGTCCTCTCTTGTCATGGATAGAAATTTATCTACAGTAAGACTGCTTCCGGCAGTAAGTCCAAGTAATGGACATTCATCTTTGGTAACTTCATTCAAAGGTATCAAACTGATGATATTACCTGTTTGCCTTAGCTTCACTTTTTCAGTTGGTATCATTTCAAACAAGGTTTCCGGCAATGCCTTTACACTCAAAACCATTTCAGGCATAGATATATACTCCTTTCAATTTCGCGGATATTTGCGATTTTATTTGTCGGTAGAAGCAATCTGCGCACTTATACACCGGCAGAGCCAGTGTAATGCGCTATCACATTATAGCACGGGTATTACGAATATAACATTTCTTACTTTCGCAAGCCCCTTGACGAACATCCAATCATTTGTATCCCGGGATTTTTTCTAAGACAAAAGGCTATAATTTTGACAACACCCTGCTCCCACGCTATAATACGCCCGTTGTAGAAAACTACACACATAGTTATGTTGCCGTGTCCGGTTCTTGAGAAAACTCAAGTCTAACGGCAAAATAAAGCATACTATGGAGGAAAAAACAGGAGGTGCCTAATGGCCGTAATTTCCATGAAACAGCTGCTAGAGGCCGGTGTGCATTTTGGCCACCAAACCCGGCGCTGGAACCCAAAAATGGCAGAGTTCATCTTTGCCGAGCGTAATGGTATCTATATCATAGACCTGCAAAAAACCGTACGCAAAGTAGACGAAGCCTACCGCGCAGTAGGCGAAATAATAGCAGGTGGTGGCGAAATCCTTTTCGTTGGCACAAAAAAGCAAGCCCAAGAATCTATCAAAGAAGAAGCCATCCGCTGCGGCATGTATTATGTAAACGAGCGCTGGCTAGGTGGCATGTTAACTAACTTCAAAACCATGCAGCTAAGAGTCCAGCGCCTAAAAGAGTTAGAGCGTATGCAAGAAGACGGCCGCATGGCCCTGCTCCCCAAAAAGGAAGTAGCCAAGCTGGAACATGAAATGGAAAAACTCCAGAAGAACCTAGGTGGCGTAAAAGGCATGAAGCGCATACCAGACGTAATATTTATAGTAGACTCCCGCAAGGAGCGTATAGCCATCCAAGAAGCCCGCAACCTAGGCATCCCAATTGTGGCCATTGTAGACACCAACTGCGACCCGGACGAAGTAGACTACGTAATCCCAGGCAACGACGACGCAATTCGCGCAGTAAAACTTATAGCAGGCAAACTGGCCGACGCGGTACTAGAAGCCAAGCAAGGCGAGCAAGTAGATGAACTAGAGCCGGAAGCCGAAGGCGAATACTACGACGATGAAGGCGTAGAATACGCCGCCGACGCAGTTGTAACCGAGGAATAATAACCCACACAAACACAGAGGTGAATATAATGGCAGTAACAGCAGCAATGGTAAAAGAACTACGCGAACTAAGCGGCGCAGGTATGTCCGCCTGTAAAAACGCCTTGGTTGAAGCAAACGGAGATATAACCCGCGCATCAGAAATTTTGCGTGAAAAAGGCCTAGCCGCCGCCGCCAAAAAAGCTGGCCGTATCGCGGCAGAAGGCTTAGTTATGACCGCGCTCACAGATGACAGGAAAAAAGGCGCAATTGTAGAAGTAAACAGCGAAACAGACTTCGTAGCTAAAAACGAAGACTTTGTAGGCTTCGTTAAAAATGTAGCAGTACAAGCATTGGCCTCCAGCGCTGGCACGGTAGAAGAAATGCTGGCTGAAAAATGGACTGCGGATGCGAGTGTAACAGTTCAAGATGTACTAACCCAAAAAATTGCTACAATAGGCGAAAATATAGGCATACGCCGCATGGAAAGATACAGCGTAACCGGTAACGGATTAATAGTTGACTATATCCACGGCGGTGGCCGCGTAGGCGTAATGCTAGAAATGGAAGCCGATAACGCAGCTGACGCGGTAATCGAAGCTGGCCGCAACGTGTGTATGCAAATAGCGGCAATGTCGCCGCAATTTTTAGACCGCAATAGCGTACCGGCAGACTATCTGGAAAAGGAAAAAGAAATCCTGACCCAGCAAACCATGGCCGAAGGCAAGCCAGCCAATATAGCAGAAAAAATGGTCGAAGGCCGCCTAAGCAAAATGCTGAAGGAAATCTGCCTAGTAGACCAAGAATATGTAAAAGACGGCGACCTGACCGTAGCAACGTATCTGGACACTGTGGCTAAAGCCGTAGGCGGCAAAGTAGCCATAACCAAATTTGTACGCTACGAAAAAGGCGAAGGTATCGAGAAGAAAGAAGAAAACTTTGCTGAGGAAGTTAGCAAGGCAATGCAAGGGTAATAGTATTGTAAAATAACAATAAGATTATTTTAAAACTGCGGCTGGCTAGAAACCGGTCGCAGTTTTTTGTATGCACGCATATGTGTTTACGGTTTATGAATATTCACGCCGATATGAATGATATACCGGTTCCAAAAATCAATGAAGTTTGCCCCTTCATAGTAAATTATCAAATAATACACCTCCTAACATATATTACACTCACAATAACGCCTCCGCGGTATGATGATTTGCTCCGATTGTACTGCAAAATGCCATAAGCGAACCTGCATTATCAGGAGTCGCAGGAAATGCATCCCTTTTAACCTTTTCGCCTTTTTCGTATTCTACAATAAAAGTATTTACTTCTTTATTAAGGTCAATATTTATGTCACTGACTTTAGCACGGGTAAACATTAAGTCGTGGATATAATATATAATGCCATCAGCCCGGAATACAACCCTCGTTGTGGGCTTAAAGCAAAATGCTGTAAACATTAAAGCAAAGGGGAAAAAAAGTGTTTTGTCGGATGTAAAAACTGAAAAGGCCATAAATAACAATATTAGTGTTAAGTATGACGCATCTGACAGTGCTGCTGATTTTTTGAGGGGACTATACGCAAAATCATTGATATCATCTTTAATTAATTGTTTGTCAAAGCGGAATCTAAAAATAAGTTTCTTTACTTGTGCAGCTACAGCAATGGCGGAGAATGTGTAACCTGTTGCATATATCGGGCCAGAAAATATGTAAAGTAGGCTATTATCTCGTCCCGCGAAGGAAGAAAGTAGCGCAAGCGTAGTGGCAATTAATGTTGGCGCAGCTTTTTCCTTTATAGGGTTCGTCTTCATGTTTGTTTACCTCCATATTCCTTAACTATTGCCATATTATGCGGTATTTTCGTTGCCGTTTCAAGATATACAGCGGCACCGCTGGTTTGCCATTGCCAGCAAAGCCAAGCAATCCAGAATCATTTTCATCGGTTTTAACAGGACACATAGTTGTCGTGTTTAGCGTGATAATATATATATATATAAATACAGCGAATTAATTCGCGATAAAACCCGGAAAGGTTGATGGAGATGAATCAAGACATTATTACAAGGGCAGGCGAAGTAATTAAATCAAATTCCAACTATGTAGGCGGTGGTATGGAGGGCATTGCCGTGCTGGCCCTTATAGACGAAAACGGCTACCCAACGGCCTCAACACTAACCATAGCAAAATCAGAGGGCATTGATTGGATAACATTCTGCACTTCACCCGACAGCAGCAAAGCCATGCGGATAGGGATGTGTAGCCACGCAAGCGTGTGCCTAAGCACTAGCAACTACAATATAACACTGGTAGGCACAGCCGAGGTCTTAACAGATGCAGAAACAAAGAAAAATAACTGGTTCCCGCCTATGGCAGAAATGTGGAGTGGGCCGGAAGATCCATCTTTCTGCGTGTTGCGCTTTAAAACAGAGCGGTATAACATCTTCTTTGCCGATACCGAATCCGAAGCTGTGGGTGTATTGTCATCCCCACAAAAAGAAGCGAAGCTAAAAGTAACACCGGGCTTAGGCTTTAAAGGCCAATGCAGCCAAGCAATAAAGCTGTACGAAGAAGCCTTAGGGGCAACAATTGTAACAAAAATACTCTATTCGGAAGCAAACGCAAAAGATTTGCAGTACAAACAAGAAGAAAAAGATTTCATCTTCTATGCCGAAATGGTGATAGGTAACCATCTCATTAGTTTAGGTGACGATTCCGAAGGTAAGATAGACGCGGTAACTAACAGCAAGGCACTGCCAATATCCCTGCTGATAGAGTTTGAAACAGCAGAAAAGCTTGAAGCGGCCTATAATAAAATGTCCAAAGGCGCAACAGTTGTCACACCTATGGGCAGTACAACATACTGCACCGGATATGTATCATTCATAGATAAATACGGCATACACTGGGATTTTATGAGTGGGTACGCTGGGTAATGGAGGTTGTTATGCTGATACCAACCATACATTTTGAAGGCAATTGTGCGGAAGCGATTGCCCTTTATGAAAAAGCCTTTGACACTCACGTTTGAAACGCCGGAAGAGTTGCTTGCCTGTTACGAAAAGCTAAAGGAAGGTAGTAGCCCTCCAATCCCATTCGAAGAAAAGCCATACAGCAAGTTAGTAGGCAACTTTGTGGACAAGTTTGGCGTTCTTTTGGGGTTTATGGTTGTTGACACTGGCTCTTGATAGCCTCATAGGGAACCTTATGAAAAAGTGAACCCACCCCGATTAAATTTATTGGAGTGGGTTCACTTTTTTACATCTATGACATATGAAAACGAAAGATGGTCTTATGATTCTGCTCTTCGGTAGATACTCTTACATATCCGTATGTTGTAAAATAATCATCTCCTCTCAAATAAAAAGACAATCGCATGGTTGCACTCGCTTTTTGTGTTATCAAAGTTCATGTGGAAATCTACATTCGTTTTTTGGTATAATTGTGTTCGGAAGGGTTAGGTGGTGTGACGATGGACAAGAAATTTTTATCCCCTAAAAGTGATTTAATATTCAAACTGCTATTTGGGGATGAGCAGAGTAATGAAATATTAACGGCATTTTTAAAAGCCGTTCTTCGATTGCCCGAAGATGATTATGACGAAGTAATCATAATGAACCCTTTTCTTCTCCAAGAATATGATGGGGATAAACTTGGAATACTTGATGTAAAAGTTAAAACAAACTCGAAAAAGGTTATTGATATTGAAATTCAAGTAAAGCCAACAACGGAGATGAAAGAACGCGTATTGTTCTATTCGTCTAAAATGATAACAGAACAAGTTGGCTCTGGTGGGAAGTTTCAGAAAATAAAGCGTGTCATCAGCATAATTATTACTGACTATGCTCTGATAGCTAAAAGTGAAAAATATCATCACCGTTTCACGCTATACGATTATGAAAACAATGTAGAGTTTACAGACATTATCGAAGTAAACACACTTGAATTGACCAAAATCCCCCAAACAGAAGATGGCACAGAGTTATGGAATTGGCTGAAATTTTTGTCAGCCGAACGGGAGGAGGACTTAGACATGATTGCTGAAAGAAGCCCACAAGTCAAAAAGGCTGTTGTTCGTTTGATGGAGTTATCAAAAGACGAAAAGACAAGAATGTTATATGAATCCCGCCAAAAATTAGAGTGGGATTACCAAGCGAGAGAACGTGCGGCGGTTGTTGCCATTGCTAAAAATTTATTAGCTATGAACATGCCCATTGATAGCATTGTTTCCGCTACGGGTTTAACTTATGATGAAGTATGTGAAATACAAAATGCCGACATTTGATGTTGGCATTTTGTATTTCAATATCTTTACTGCTTCATATCCTGCGAACGCTTTAGAACGGATTTAGAGACAAACCAATGAAAACAGACCGCTTACTTTCAATAGTGATATACCTGCTTAACCATGACATTGTTAGCGCGGCAAAATTAGCCGAGCGCTTTGAAGTGTCTAGGCGTACCATTTTACGAGACATAGAGCATATATCATTAGCGGGTATTCCTATACAATCCCTTCCCGGTGCAAAGGGCGGATATTCAATAATGGAAGGGTATAAACTGGATGGACGTATCGTAAATAACGAGGTTACATCAGCAATTATCACAGCTCTTAAAGGGCTTTTATCTGCTTATGATAGTAAGCGGTACAATGAGGCATTAGAAAAAATATCGTCAGCTTTTCCACACAAGCAAACTCAAAATATCTTTCTTGACTTTGGGGCTTCCGGTGAAAACACAGAAATACAGTTGAAATTGAAAACACTTGAAAATTCAATCAATGGCAAGTATTCCGTAGAGATTTTATACGAAAATGCGCTAGGGAATACTTCACGCCGGTTAGTAGAACCAATTGCGCTGAATTACCGGTGGTATGCATGGTATTTACTTGCGTTCTGTATCTCAAAGCAAGATTACCGCATATTCAAGGTTGTTAGGATTAGTGAACTGGAAACAACAAAAATACCATTTTCTATAGAACACGAAGACCCGGCCTATTTACTTGAGCAGGCATTTCAAGGCGGGGAACGAAAAAGCCTTGATATTACCGTTCTTTGTAAGGCAGAAATAAAAATCCCGATATGCGAATACCTTGGAGGGCAAATAACTAAAACACTGGAAAATGGTGATTTCATAATGCAGCTTCATGCACTTGAAGATGAGCGGATGTGGTTTGCTATGCTATTAAGTTTTGGAGATAAGGTAACAGTGATGCAACCCGAATCACTAAAAACGCGTATAACCGAAACAGCAAAAAATCTTTTATCCCTTTACGAACAATAGTGACATACAGGTGTCACTATTGTAATTGTATGATTGAGGAAAGTGTGAAACATCTGCGAAGCGGATTTTCATACCAACCGAATTATGCTGCTGCCAAAGACGGCATGGGTTATATTATGATGAGGGGATGAAGAAAGTGAATTTTTGCAAAGAAAGAGGTATTGGTTATTGTGGGCTTGCCTGTGTTGCGTGTAACAACGCAGACTGTCCCGGCTGTGTTAACAAAATATCTGACGGTGATGAATGTGCTATTGGCAAGTGTGCAGTTAAAAAAGGTGTAGATGGCTGCTATGCCTGCCCCGACTATCCCTGCGGTGAAGAAATGCTAAAAAACAAACGAATTAGAGCGTTTAACCGCTATGCGCAAGATTTTGGCAAAGATGCTTTAATAGAGCGCCTGTATGCAAATAATCAAAATGGCATTACTTATCATAAGCCAGATAGTTCTGCTGGGGATTATGATATTTTAGAAACAGAGGACGAAATATATAATCTTTTGCGGCATGGCGCATGAAAATTAAAAGATGGCGCACGCAGTTAAGGGACGAAGGTATCGGCACAAGTCGACTCCACCGTCCCTTTAATTTGCGATAAATCTACCGGCTACAAAAGCGATGTAACTTTCAATGATCTAATTGATAGATTGGCGTTCTTGGGGACACCCACTTTAATTGAATCAAAACCACAATCGGCGTTAAAGTATGGATAGTTAACGCCATAATGTATGGTTTCACCATTAATAATAATTGCCATAAAATCCTTTTCGAGAATCCATGTAACATCGGCATATTCATTTACTGGGAACCTGCGCTTATCTTTAATCCAGTAATTATGGTTTGTTGAAATATCTTTGAATAGGATGTTTTCATCGCCGCGCCCTTCGCCAATGTCATAGAATATCAAGTCGCCTTTATGGAAACGGATAAACAGATTATTCGTGTCTAATTTTACTGTTGCATCAACTCTTACAGGAATAGAAAATTGCTTGTTTGTTGATATCATCGCGTCGGATTTGCTGTTTGTTATAGCAAGCTCGCCCTCGGTGTCTAGGCGCGTGATTCTGCCACACACGATGATATCTTCATCGAAGTTGATAGGTATCTGGCTGCTTTCGGAAACCGCATTAATTATCTCCTCCGCGGTTTTTGATTCCTCTATCATTTTGTACTTTTCGGCAGCGCCTTGCTTCGGGCGTATCGGCATCAATAAATCCCAAAGCTCGAACCCCCTGCGGTCCATAAGCGAAGATATTTCGCCAGTTAAACCTGCGCCATATACCCAATCCCTGTTTCCGCCCGCCGCTGTGTCATCCAGTTCATAATAATCACTGTTGTTTAGCCATTGTTGTATATCATCCCAGTGGTCAAGGCCGGCTACGGCTATAAACCATCCTTCAAGAATGTAATCTACAAATGGGCTGTCGTTAACACAGTCATCCGGTATCTTTTTGGTTATGATGCTTTCGCTTCCGCCCATATATGTTCTGGAATGGCCTTCAAATGCTTCGTTTGCGTATAATTTGTAACCGTCACCTACAAGCCGCTTGTATTCGGCATTGTATTCATTTTCGGTGAGTTCTTCAATTTTATCATGGTTATCTTTGTAACGTGATGTGAGAACCCGCATAGGCCGCAGGTTGACATAGCGCAAGACCACACCGCCGTCTGCGCGTTTTGCGCTTATCATCTCCAGCCTGTCGAAAATATTTACATGATAGGATTGGTTTTCTGGCCTGTTTTCGCCGGTTATATCCATGAGCGCTGGCAGGGCATTTACATTGGTTATCCCCATTTTTATTAGCTCGCCTCTAAATTCTTCTATAATTGACCTCAGCTCGGTAAGCGTAGCGATATTCTCATCTATAGCCTTGATTTTTTGCGTGAACACGTCAATGATATCGGTTATGTCCGCGTCTTGGTAAATTCTAATTATATCTTTAACGGATATCTCCATCTTGCGAAGTAAGCGTATTTGATTAACACGCTCAATTGTAAACACATCATAAAACCGCTGCTGCTTGTCTGGCAACCGGATACTGCTTATAAGCCCTACATCTTCATAATACCGTAACGTGCGTGTAGAAATATTGAGGTTGCCTGACAGGGTGCTAATACTGATTAAATTATCCATGCTGATGCCTCCATATCTATAATTATGTTACTTTTTGCGCGCGTTAAATACATGTTAATCGTTTACCTAACGTAAATGTCAACACTCAAAAGTAAAATATTTTATGAAGCATGGCAGGCAGAAATTATAACAAATATGTAAAAAATGAGAATAATAATCGTCTGCTGTAAGACAAAAAATATAACATAAAAGGCGTTTGAATTCGTATGGTTTATACGACACTCAAACGCCTTTGTGTTTAATAACCTCTATTTAAGAAAGTCGAGAAGCCTATCTAGGCTAACCGCTGTTTGCTCGCCCGTTTGCATGTTTTTTACATTAGCTGTATTCCCGGTAAGTTCATCTTGGCCTAGTATTGTGGTAAATTGCGCCAACACTTTGTTAGCATATTTCATTTGGGCTTTTACGCTACGGCCTGTGATATCGCTTTCGGCATATATGCCGGCTTGGCGTAGATTGTATACCAGCTCATGGGCCTTTCTTGCCCCTTCCGGGTCTGCGTGACCAATAAAAAGGGTAGGGCCGGTGGCAGTTATGGGAGCGTTGGCTTGCTCTTGCAGCCGTAGCACCAGCCTTTCTATTCCCATTCCGAAGCCTACTCCGCCTGTGGGCTGGCCGCCTACTTCGCCTATCAACCCGTCGTAACGGCCACCGCCTATTACCGTGTAACCGGGGGCTATAAACTCGAATACCGTTCGGGTGTAGTAATCAATTCCACGCACTGCTTTTGGGTCAACTATGAAGTTGATGCCCATACGGGTTAGCAGTAGCTGTAGCTCTTCGAAATGGGTACGGCACTCTTCGTCCAGTGTGTCTAGCACAAGCGGGGCCTCGGTTAGCAGGGTCTGGCAGTTGGGAGTTTTGCAATCAAGGATTCTTAGTGGGTTCTTGTCAAAGCGCTCGCGGCAGGTGCCGCACAGGTTTTCTAGCTTGCTTGCAAGGTATTCCTTTAGCTTTGCATGATATATGGGGCGGCATACTGTACAGCCTATACTGTTTATATGGAGGTTTACATTTTCTACTTTTAGGCGGCTGATAAGCGTATGCCCCAGCGAGATTACTTCGGCTTCCGTGGCGGGGGTGTATGCCCCAAACACTTCAACGCCAAACTGGGAGTGCTGGCGGTAGCGGCCAAGCTGTGTGTTTTCGTAGCGGAAGTTGGGGCCTGCATAGTACAGCCTTGTAGGTTGGGGGTGATTGTGCATCCCTCTTTCTACATATGCGCGGGCGGCGCCTGCGGTGCCTTCCGGCCTTAGGGATAGGCTACGCCCTGCCTTGTCTAGGAAGGTGTACATTTCTTTTTGAACAATGTCGGTCGTGTCACCCACGCCACGCACAAATAGGTCTGTATGCTCGAATATTGGGGTACGGATTTCTGTGTAGCCATAGGCTTGGGTTATAGCGCGTATTTCATTTTCAATGTAGTGCCATAGGCGCATTTCTTCGCCATATACGTCTTTGGTGCCTTTTGGGGCTTGGATCATGGGTACTTTCCTTTCTGGTTGTGGATATTGTACGCAGATACTACTTTAATGACGGCAAGTGTGAGGTATGCGGTAGGTTACGAAACTGCCGTATATTGAGCCATCATGGTGTTTTATTGGTGAAATGCCGAATCCATTTTTATGCCATAACATATGAGAGGATTTGTTCTGAATTTCGCAGTAGGCTCTAACTTGGGTTGCGCCTTTTTCTGTAGCGGTTTTTATTGCTTCTTGGACTAATAGTGAGCCGATGCCTTTGCCGCGGGATTGTGTGTCTATGATTTCGATTACATTAATGAAACACTCTGTTTCACCATCAAGCGGTGCGGGGATTTCGCGATAGAAGGCGGATAGGAAGGCTGTGATTTCTTCGTTTTCTATGGTTACTAAGGTTATTCCATCAGCGCCTGTACACATAACGTTTTTAGTGTGAGGGTATTTTTCTATTATTGATGCTACTTCTTGTCCGGTTGCTTGCTTTATCGTCGTCATTTATTGCCTCCTTTATATCAATGGTTCTGCGTTAGCTTCCAATAGTTTTGGTTATCGTGACAGGGAACGTATATGAAAAGGAACGCCTTTGACCAAAGTATCAAAACCGGAAAAGTAACACTATGTTACCGGCATTGCGCGATTAATATAGATTTCAGGGTTTTTTACATTAAACTTACGAGTGATTTTTGTGCCTTCGATATATTTGCTTACTGCCCCTGCGCCTACGCCTAGCACTGTTTGGACTTCGGACATCATGCCTATGTTGTACAGGCATTCGTGGCCGGGTAGGCTGTAGCCTGTGTTTTCAAATAGGGCGGCCATATTTTTTTGGCGGTACAGGTAGTAAGGGGAATGACCCATGGTATTGCAGGCTTCGTGGGCAATTTTTAATTGGGATTCTATGATTTCTGCGGCGGGTTTGGTGTAGGTCTTACTTTCTAAACGCTGTTCGTTTAGCTTTGAGGCGCGTTTTACAGCTAGGGTATGAACTGTTATGTTTTCGGGATTTAGATTGGCTAGTGTTTCCATAGTTTGGAGGGTATCTTTTGGGGTTTCGTATGGTAGGCCTGCAATTATATCTGTGTTTATAGTGGTGAAGCCTTCTTCTCGGGCTTGGTTATAGGCGCGTAGGAAGTCGGTGGTGGTGTGGTTGCGGCCTATGATTTTTAGGGTGTTTTCGTTTAAAGTCTGAGGGTTTATTGAGATACGATTTGCACCGTATTTTCGCATTAGCTGAAGGTTTTCACGGGTTATAGTGTCGGGACGGCCTGCTTCTATTGTGTATTCCTTTGGAACGGGTACTACTTCTTGTATAGCAGATAGCAGGGCTTCTAGTTGGGTGTCGGTTAGGGCTGTGGGGGTGCCGCCGCCTATATATATTGAAGAGATTTTGCTGCCTGTTTCGTTTAATGTGGTTGTTAGCTTTCTAAGTTCTGATATTAGTGCAGTGATGTATAGGATTTGGGCGGCTTCGCTCCATTGGCCCGATGAAGTGTTGAATGAGCAGTAGACACAACGGGAAGGGCAGAATGGTATGCTCACATATAAACCGGTATCTTTTATTTGGGCGGTTAAGCGGTTTTCGGCTTGGGCTACTGTCAGGGCTAGGTCTGCACGGGATTTGGTTACGTGGAAGGTGGATTGCAGGGTTCGTAGGATTTCGGTTTCGGATTGGCCGTTTGCCAGCCATTCGCGTACCATTTTTGTTGGCCTTACGCCTGTAAGCGCACCCCATGGGGTATATGCGCCTATAGTGCTTTGTAACAGACGATACATGGCCAGCATTGCAAGGCGTTTCGAAGGTATGGTAGGGTAGTTGTCAGAGGTAATGGTGTGTTTGCCAAAGTGCTGGATTGCTTCCGCCACGCTGCGCTCACGGCAGGCCCTGCTTCGTTCCTCACGATGGCGGGATGACGGAAGGATTTTTGCGTGGATTTTACCGTTTTCTATTGTGCTGACTACGATATACTCCGGCGTGCTATCGCTGCCAAACCGTGCATGGGGGAAGAAAATCTGCACCATACTTTGAATTTCATCTATATATTTATGGTTGGCTTGCACTCGTATTGTCATGAGGTGGCCCTTGTGATTTCGTGTATACTTTTTTCCCGAAGCAGCCTTTGAGACAGCTGATTCAGCCGTTCGCCGTCGGGTATTTCCAGCCCTATGTTGAATATGGCGTCGCCATTGCCGGTGCGTACATTCATCGACGTTATTTTTATTTTTTCGTCGGATAATATGCGGGATAAGTCGGCTAATAGCCCGTCCCTGTCGTCGCACAGGATGCGTATGTCTGTATGGTAGGTGTTGCCGGATTTTTCTTGAGCGCTCCAATGGGTGTCCATCAGGCGTTTTTTGTCCAATTCATCTAGATGGATGATATTTACGCAGTCTGTGCGGTGGACGCTCATCCCACGGCCCCTTGTTACAAAGCCAATGATTTCATCGCCAGGGACGGGACTGCAACATCTTGCAAAGCGCACGCTGGTATCGCCCAAGCCTTTGATTACTATACCGCTTTGGGTTTTACGGTCGGGTAGGTTAGCGCTTTCTGTTAATAGGTTCTCTATTAACTCGTCGTCTGAGGGTGGGGGCAGGGTTTTTTCGTATTCGCGGTACAGATAGTTTGTTACTTGCTTTTCTTTTAGGCCGCCTACTCCTATCATTACATATAGCTGGCTTAGGTCTTTGCAATTGAAGCGGCTTAGCATATCTTTTTCGCGGTCGTTGGCTAATAGTTCGTCTAGGGTAATGCCATACTCGGCAGCGGCTACGTCCAGTAACTCACGGCCTTTTTGGATGTTTTCCTCACGGTCTTGACGCTTGAACCATTGGTTTATTTTTGTACGGGCCTGTGCGGTTTTAACTATTTTAATCCAGTCACGGCTTGGGCCTTTAGTGTTCTGGCTGGTTAGGATTTCTATTCGGTCGCCTGTTAGCAGTGTGTAATCGTTGGTTACTATGCGGCCGTTCACTTTTGCGCCTATCATACGGTTGCCTACGGCACTGTGTATTAAGTAAGCGAAATCTATCGGGGTAGCGCCGTCGGTTAGGGTATATACGTCACCGTCGGGGGAGAAGCAATATACATGGCCGCGGAAGGCATCTAAGTCCATTTTTAGGGCGGTCATGAATTCCTGATTGTCGGATAATTCGCGCTGCCATGTCATGATTTCGGTTAGCCATTTATCCTTAGCCGTTTTGTCCCGCTCTTTGTATTTCCAGTGGGCGGCTATGCCGAATTCTGCTACTTGGTGCATCTCGTGGGTGCGGATCTGTACCTCTACCGGCTCACCGTAATATGGGCCCATTACGGTGGTGTGCAGGGACTGGTAACGGTTGATTTTTGGCATGCTAATATAGTCTTTTATGCGGTTGGGTACCGGGGTGAATATGGTGTGTACCCAGCCTAGCGCTGCATAGCAGTCGGTTACTTCGTTTACTAATACCCTTACGGCGAAAAGGTCATATATTTGGTCTAGAGTTTTGTCTTGGTTTTTCATTTTGCGGTGCAGGCTGTAGAAGTGCTTGGCCCGGCCTTCTACTATTGCGTTTATGCCTTCGGCTTCTAGTTTTTTGCGTATGTCATCTACTACATTTTGCACTATTGCTTGGCGTTCGCTTTGCTTCATTTGGATTTTTTGTGAGAGTTCGTTGTACTTTGCGCGGTCCTGGTATTTGAAGGCTAGGTCTTCCAGCTCGTAACGCAGCTTTGCTATGCCTAGACGGTGGGCCAGTGGGGCGTATAGGTCTAGGGTTTCTTGTGCTATGATTCTTTGCTTGTCTTCGCTATGTGCACCTAGTGTGCGCATGTTGTGTAAGCGGTCTGCTATTTTTAGTATTAGAACACGAATATCCTGAGACATGTGCAGGAAGAGCTTTCGGTAGTTCTCGGCTTGCTCGTTGGCTTTGGCTGTAAGTTTTTCTTTTTCGCCTTTGGACAGTTTGACTTCTTCGCTATCGGTGCCTGTTTGCCCGGTGCTGTCTTGGGTTTTCGATATATATTTTACCTGCTTGATTTTGGTTACGCCGTCTACCAATTGGGCGATTTCGGTGCCGAAACGCGCTTCGATTTCACCCAACGTATAGTGGGTGTCTTCTACTACGTCGTGTAGTATGCCGGCGGTTATGGATTCAAGGTCAGACCGCATTTGAGCAAGTATTAGGGCCACTGCTAGTGGGTGGATGAAGAAGGGTTCACCTGTTTTGCGTTTTTGGTCTTTGTGGGCTTCGTTGGCGAAGTGGTAGGCATCCTCTATTAGGGTAAGGGGCGTGCCGGGACGATAGGATTTTATTTCTTCTATTAAGTTCTTGAATGTGTTCTCTATTAAGCGTTTGTTGGTGTTATCTGTCATTTTAGGCACCTCCCTTTGGCTAATATTGCTGATTTGCGCGTTTTGAATGTGGGATAGCAAGTGGTTTTCTAATCATTATAGTATTTGTAGGGGAATTTGCAAGGTATAGCAGTGACTATGCTAACTGAACACATCAATGAGTTTGGACACGCCGTTGATGTTTATGTATGATTAGCGAAAAGCCCCTATGGAGGCCCTAATGAATTCATCATCTAAACGCTTGCCTTTGTTCTATATAGTGACCGCTATTTTCTGGTTTGCCCTTTACGCATATGTGCCATATGTCTCCCCGTACTCGGAACTGTTGGGGGCGGATTTGCGGCTTATAGGCCTAATTGTGGGTGCATATGGCTTTACACAGATGGCTATACGCTTCCCATTGGGAATTATATCTGACAGGCTTGGCATGCGGAAGATATTTGTTTTGTCCGGCCTTTTTTTTGCCGCACTAAGCGGGTTTGTTGTGTTTTTCTTCCCACAACCATACATTATGTTGCTTTCGCGTAGCTTGGGAGGGGTTGCCGCCGCCTCTTGGGTTGCGTTTGCGATACTTGGCGCAAGCTATTACCAGCCGGGTGAGGCTACGAAATCTGTGGGGTACTTAAACGCCGCCAATGCCGCTGGGCGGATGGTTGCGTTTTTGGCCGGCGGGCTTTTTGCGCGGTGGCTGGGTGTGCCTTATGCCTTTATGCTGGCGGGAGTTGCGGGGATAATCGGGCTTGTGGCGGGCTTATGCATAACAGAGGAGCGGCAAGATGTAAAAGCCCCGCCAAAGCTTGCCGAATTGATGGGTGTTGTGCGTAACCCTAGGCTATTATGTACTTCTTTCCTCGCTGTTTTGTCCCAGTACATAATGTTTGCTACGGCGTTTGGCTTTACTCCTTTACTGGCATATGGGATGGGGGCCGAGCCTTTTACGCTTGGGATGCTGGGTATGGCTAGTGCCTTGCCGGGGCTTATTGTTTCGCCCTTGGCCGGGACTGTGCTACCTAAAAAGATTGGTGTGCGTAATACAATTGCGCTTGGGTTTGGAATGGCTACATTAGGTTGTATTATAATTGTGTTTTGTGGGAATGTGTGGCAGTTGTTTGTTGTGCAGGTGTTAATTAGTACTGGTAATGTGTTGGCTTATACTTTGCTTATGGGGCTTAGTATTAGGGATATGCCCAGCGAACGCAGGGCTACTGCTATGGGCTTTTTTCAGGCCGTGTATGGGCTTGGTATGTTTCTTGGGCCTTTCGTTACAGGGTGGTTGGGGCATGGTTTTGGGCTTCATGCAGCGATGGTGGTTACGGGGGTTGTTGGGGGACTGGGAGTGGTTGGGGTTATTTGGTTTGTTCGGCGGGGGTATATGTAAAAAGGTTGATTTTGCTGGGAATCCCGCGAAATCAACCTAATCATCGAACAAGATATTAATGCAAAAGAATATACTTGCGGCATCACTATTGCCGGATATCTCACGTGTTTGCTTTACAGGAACACTAAGCTTCCGCAAGATAATGATTTGACGAAGCCTGCTTGTGGCATCCTCATCATAAATCCTGTAGGCATAATCTTCTATACGGCTGCTCTTAATTAGGCCTATTTGCTTGTAATAACGCAGTGTGCGGCTGGATACGCCAAGGTTTTTTGATGCTGTGCTGATTGCTTGCCGTCAGCACATGTCATTGCTTCTTAATTGCCGACCATATCATCTCAGCGTTAAAACAACAAAAAGGCTGAGTCACTAGTGAGCTCAACCTCTCCCACGCTGTACATTATAACAATCTCGGTTCCCTGTTAACGAAGAGGAGCATCAAAAAATTTAATTTACGAAGAAGCAGATGTCAATAATGCTATTTCCCTTTTTATCTTCCACGGTTCGGATAGGATGATAACGCTCAAACCACCAATCATCAATTGTGCCGAATCCTTCCTCTTTAAATTTTTCAAAGGCCATTACTGCAACATCAACAGCGTCATCTGGACGTCCGTAAATCCAGCAAGTGCCTATATTCATTTTAGGGGAATCTTCATACCAAACCCTTCGGGGACAGTTGTATTTTCCGGCATAAAATATCCGAGCCAATACTCGAAAGTATTATGAGTTTCGTCACTATGGCGCATTAGTCCAATAAGCGCGTCGCTGTCCTCGTACAACTCTTTAAGATTGACTCCTATTCGATTTTTCAGCAAATCTTTGTTCATGATGTTTTACTCCAAAAATATTTTTACCTGAACGGCATGTCATGATTATAAATGTTTACCTAACGGAAGAATCAAGGAATATCTTGAATAATTACGTTACTTTCATCGTTCACTGTCTGGCTACACTTTTGACATGAAATAAACAAATATTGTTCAAAAAAAGTTTCGCATCAACTGTTCATACGTTTTATTATTATGAACGAAAGGGGAAGCATTGCATGAATATACTGGAAAGAATGAACGCTGTAGTTGATTATGTTGAGTGCCACTTAACCGAAGAAATAGACTTTAAACATCTTGCAAGTCTTGCGTGTTGTTCGATACACACTTTTCAACGATTGTTTTCGTACATTACTGATATTTCAATCGTGGAATATATAAGACGGCGGCGTTTATCATCGGCGGCACTCGAATTACAGCAAAGCAACATTAAAATCGTTGATTTGGCAACAAAATACAATTATGAATCGCCTGTATCGTTTGCGCGCGCTTTTCAGGCGGTTCATGGTATTACGCCAAGTGAAGCGAGAAAACCCAATGTATCATTAAAAATGTTTCCCAAGCTAACCTTTCAAATAATTATTAAAGGAGTTAGTGAAATGAATTATCGCATTGTTAAAACCGAATCATTCAAGGTGTTTGGGCTGGAAGGTATTGTATCAACTGCCGGAGATTCCAAATATTTTCCTCACGAAGGGGCGATTTGGTCCGAATTTAATAACGGCAAGACTGACAGTAAGTATGATAAATTACAATCGGACGCAGGCAAAAGCAAGTTTCAGTTTTATGATACAATGTTTGTTCAGGATATGTGCAATATTCATGGCTTAATGAATTATAACCAAATTGATGATACTACTTATGGGTATATGCTATGTAGCTTTGTTACTCCTGAGAGCAAAACAGACGGTTATAAAATAGTAGAAATCCCTGCTTCATTATGGGCTGTATTTCCATATGTTAAAGATACAGGTAGGGATCCTGGGGAAATATGGTCAGAATTGTATCAATCTTTTTTTGAATGGCTTCCAGCGTCTGAATTTGAAAAATTAGACAATCCTGAATTTGAGATGTATGGGTGGGCAAACGACCATATCACATACGAATTATGGATACCAGTTATAAAAAAGTGATTTTCTAGCAGCGAGATGTAGCCATAACAGGTGAAACCAATTGAAAGCGGATGCAAGTATATGATAATTGTTTCCACAATATCATACAATCCATATGTAAGAAAAAAGGTTGACTTCACTGGAAAACCCAGTAAACTCAACCTTTTTCACTTTCCTTGACAATGCAGAGGCCGTAGGACTTAGTAAATCATGAACAAGCCCGATAATGATAGTACTAACTTGCGTATATCATAGGTGTAGGGGGTAACATACCCTTGTCATGCATTACTTCGAGCTGTAATTGCATAGCTTCTTGTATTTCTTTCATAGCTTCTTCTCTTGTGCTACCATGTGCCATACAACCTTTCAATTCAGATACAGAAGCTACATATATCTTGTCAATAACATCATACTGAATCAATATTGAATATTGCATTTTTACACCTCCATGAATTAAAGACCATGTGCAGATATTATTCCACGTAATTGTCTAACTTGATACCCTTTTGCCTTACTACCATCTGGTTGAATGTTCATAAACTCATCTATCCCGTCATGGTAATAAACCTCATGTGACCCTCTTTAACGCTCAAAGACAAACCCCAAATCCATGATAAGATTCTGAAAGTCAGCGTATCTAATATTATTATCTGATTGACCACTTGTTACTGCATTGCATGCTTTATTTTTCATCTTACACTGTCCATTCCATCGCAATCAACACTCGTCAGTAGTATATAACAATTTGCTCTTTGTTATAATTCGGTCAATAGAAGATATCATCATGTTGGTTATTGATAAGTATTCTTGAACACCCAAAATTAACGCTTTTATCGCTTGAGTTAGCCTTCGTTCAAGCCCCAAGCACGATTCCATGCTATTAATAAATCTATCCATTTGCTCGTTTGATGCATAAATTGAAGATTGCAAAGCTTCTAAATGCCCAATATTGGTTTTTATATCTTCGCTATTTTCATCTGTTACTATTTTCCTATCAGAAAGCAAAAGAAGATAATTATTTTCTACATTATTCCAATTGCCTGATACAACTGTGGCACCCTCTTTAATTTGTGTTGCAAAAATATTAACTGGTTGTGATAATTTACGAGATATATTTCTAGCAAATGTGGCAACACCTGCACCTCCAGAAAGTTGTACTCTTTCTACTTCCCTAGTTCCGTTTTCAATCTCTCCGCTCATCGCATTCATACCATTACTTAGTCCCTCAAGTGTGCTCGTTATTAATTCCATAGATTCATCAATTTCTGCAATAAAGTCAAGGAAACCTTTATCTTCTTCGGAGCTGCTATCTTCATCAATATTTTTGGTTTCATTCTCTGTAGCTACAATATTTACTTTTTTTTTCTCTACATCAGGCATATCACTTATAAAGTCAGAGACAGGGCTTCCAAATTGAACGTCTCCTGAGATAGCACCAGTTAAAAGTTTATCCAGCTGTGTATATAGTTCATCAATTTTATGAAAAGCCAAGCTATATTGATTTGCACGATATGACCTTATGTCAAATGGTAGCTCGGTAATATCTTGAGTTATGATGATTACTTTTTTATTCATAGCATGAGCCAATCCAAGCTCATAAAAAACGTTTGAGTTAAGCCCTGTTAGGTCAGCAATTATAACATCTGCTCTATAAATTCCAACAACGATGTCTTTAAGAATATTTTGTTGATTGTCCAAATCTCCTGCATTAGTAAACTCGAACGATTCAGCAAAACGAGCTTTCATTACATCATAAAGTGCCAAATAATCTTCTTCAAATGGCGTAATGACAAATACAATGGGCTTGTCTGACATGTTTAAGACCATCCTCTCTGTGATAGATAGCAATATAGAATTAAGTATAATTTCATTCGGACATTTTTCCATATAATAGAGTATAGTAATATTAGAATCAAGCATACAGAGGTGATTATTATTGTTGATATCAGGAATGCGATGTATATAGCGACGTCGCTTGCCTCAGTTCTATGTAATCACTGGCTTGGTACCCACTACATCTAGCGGCGTGATGTCGCCATAACAAATACAAACAACTAAAAACAGATACAAATACATGATGGTGATTGCCGTAATTTACCAAATTCCCAATGTAGCAAAAAAGGTTGATATCACTGGAAAACCCAGTAAAATCAACCTTCACATCTTCCAGAGGCAGTAGGACTTGAACCCACGACATCCGGTTTTGGAGCAGGGTAATCGGTTTGTCAAAAGTCCAACAAATCCAAAGCAAACCGCGCCTGCCGAGGTCTGTCTCAGCGACGTTTCAGCGACGAAACACTCTGGAAAGATGGAAGTCAACGCCAACGAAGTGAAAATGTCTAACCTATTGCGGACTGCAATAATCCATCAACATATCCAGCTACTCTCTGCCTGTTCAAGTCTGACATGTTAACAATTTTTTGGTATATCAAGTAACTTGCTTCGACTTCATCATCAGGTAACTCTACAATCATAGAGCGCCCCTTCGTTTTATCACCCTTTACATATTCAAGGGCTTCTTTTAAGCCTTGCAAAGTGTTTTCATGTACGGTCATTGTCGCAGCTCCTTTTTAATCTCGGCTATAAACTCTTTGTACAAAGATTTCTCCTTGTCAGTTAATGCATCTTTATCACTCTTGCCATAGCAGTTGACAAGTATGGTGGTTTCATGCTGCATGAAGTCAACGTACAGAACCCTGATGCCGCCACTTTTGCCAGTATTGGGCAAATTCCAACGCAGTTTTAGAAGCCCGCCAGTACCTACTATCATATCACCTATGCCTGGAGTGCGTAAGATGTGATTTTGCAGCTGCCTAAGTGTTTCGTCAGATAGGTCAAGGTTGCACCATTCTCTGTCAAATGTTTGTGTTATTATAAACTCACGCGACATTGTCTGCCATCCTATAATATATTAGTAATGTACATTTCAATGTTTGTCTCTGAAATATGCACATTGCCATTGCCTTGCTACTCGTCTAATTTCAGGAAATATATCGGGGTCAATGTTGATTGCAGCTTGTATCTTTCCATTTAATGAGGCAAGTTCACTTGAAAATTCAGCATCACTGCGCCGTGTACTCTCAGCTGCTTTCAGCTTTTGAAAACTATCGTATACTTCAAATTGTAGACGCTTTGGCACGCCAAGGATATTGTCGGTTGTGATTATCGTTCCCGTTATAGGCTTTGGTTTATCCTTAGAGTAATACTGGGTCTTTTCACGTTTTGGGCTATGTCCGTATTTTTTCATGATTTCTGTAATGTTTGTAATCAGACGGCTTTTATTAAATGGAATTGTGCTAGAAGTCGTTGTATCGTCTACTAGTAACGTGAAATTACACCCTAAAGCAACTGCACCCCGCCCAAGCTCTAAAAACATATCTTCATATGCAAAGTATGCTATCACTTGGCTAGATGGGCTTCCTGTTGGTATTTTGTTATTGTGAGTGACTATGTCCGTCAGCATACATGCCACATCTGGCTCAGTTTTTAATTTCTCATAAAAGAACCGATACACATATTCTCGTGTACACCTATCGTAAAACTTTTCAATATCCATTGCTAGGGCATACTTAGCGTTAATATGAGCTTTACCATTGTCTATGTAGGATTTTCCCTTTACGCTGGACATTAACCATGTGGGCCGGATTATAGGTTGTAATAAAGTATGAACACGGTGTTGAACTTGTTTTAACTTCTGGCAAGGCTCAGTTATAGTTCTCAGTTTTCCCGTCTTCTTATGGCGGCTTTTGTAAGGTGTGTGATATGAAATGAACCTCTTACTATTCATGCGATTGTAGTCTATTTTCAGATGTTTGGCTAAATCTCTTCTGGTTTTGCACATATAAAGGATACATTGATTAATGTCATACTGCTTATATTCTTTCATCGGCTTCCTCCGAATCATCGTAAACGCTATTTATGAGTTTTAACATTAGTCTTCTAATAAACGCACCGCCATCTTTTCTCGTTTCGGCAGTTTCAAGGTTTTCCGAAAGCAAAATAAGTGATGACAACTTCATTCCAAAAACACTCGCATATTTGTTCAAAAATTCAAGAGATGGCTGTTTTTTGCCTGTTTCAATCTCTGAGAGGTAGCTTGCCGAAATTTCTAGCTTTACGCACATTTCCTTTGCTTTCAAGCCGTGTATGCCACGTATTCGCCTTAATGTTTCGCCAATCACCTTGTCACCTCACTAACTATATTGTAAGCCTAATGGCATTTTGTCGAATCAAGAATGAGTGATTTCTGCCCACTACCATCATGTTAGCCCAAAAATTTCATCACAAGGTAAACAAGTTTGCCAAGTGTTGTAACTACTTGGATAACACGCCATAAGACTTCTATGGATTTAAACATGTATTTGAATACACGCCTTTTCCATCGTTTCATAAACTCCTGAAACATAGTCTTTGACTTTCTGGTTGTAACGCACTCGTTTTGGACGTGGAGTGATTCGTATTTTTTCTGGTACATATATTGTACCTCCTTTCTTATACGCTTTAACACGTAGATGATATGCTTTATTTCAGCATCACATCATGGTTTGCGCTGTCCCAAAGAAAGGTTAGGTGCGTCCAAAACTCTCATTCTAATTCCGCGTAGCCCCAAGTCCCTGAGGCTACGCCTGACACCGAATCGCTATCGCGTCGGGGGCGGAATACCGCATGTGCCAGGCTAAGGTTAGAATACAACAAGGTATTCCACGAGCAAAAATCGCTCCAATGTATGGGACTATCTGACCTTCAAAGCGTAAGCATGTCCATCACTCTTAATAAAATGATAACAAAATAAAAATAGTTTGTTAACTATTTAATTTGCTATTAGCGTATATATGGAAAATAATGATTTTGCATCCTTAGTTCTCCACCGTCGCTATCGTCGTCGCTTGCCCTCAATCCTATGTAATCACTGGCGTTGTCTCCACCGTTTCCAGCGGCGATTCGTCGCCATAACAGATAAAAACAACCAAAAACAGATGCAAATACATATTAACAGCTACCGCAATTTACCAAAACTCCAACACAACAAAAAAAGGCTGACTCCACTGGAAAACCCAGCAAACTCAACCTTCCCATGATATACATGGTAACAGAGGCAGTAGGGCTCGAACCCACGACATCCGGTTTTGGAGACCGACTCTCAAAAAACAATTATTTAAGTAAAAATCCCCCCTCAGCCTTCCCCACGCACAAGCCCCAAATAAACCCCCTCCAGTGTCATCAACTCATCATGCGTACCAACTTCAACAACACGCCCATCCCTCATAACCACAATCTTATCAGCAGAAACAACATTGCGTAGGTTGTGAGTAGTAATCAAAATAGTATGGTCTTTCCGCATAGTCTCAATAGACTCCATAATCCTTAACTCGGACTCTGAATCCAGCGCAGATGTAGCTTCATCAAACACCATAACCGGTGCGCCCTTAATCAATGCCCTTGCTATAGCAATCCTCTGCTTTTGCCCACCGGAAAGGGATGCGCCTTTCTCGCCGCAGCTACTGTCATAGCCTTCCGATAATTCTGTAATAAACTCATCCGCGAAGGCTTGTGAAGCGGATTTTTTTATTGCGTCCGCATCCGCGTCACCTTTAAGCCCCATGGCGATATTCTCAGCTATTGTCATATCAAACAGTTTACAACTCTGGTCAACATAGGCGAAATGCTCCCGCCAGCCCATTATATCCCCATCTGCAAACTGTAAATTTCCAATGCTCATAGCTAAGCCGGGCCGCTGATACATGCCTATAATTGTACGCAGTAAAGTAGACTTGCCGCTTCCGGACGCGCCAACAAATGCCACCATTTCATTCTCGCGGATTTCAAGATTGATGTCTGTAAGTGCATTCTCTTCCGAACCTTTGTATGCAAAATTAACACCGCTTAACATAATATCATAACGCCCATCCCACTGGACGGTCTTCCCGGCCTGTGATACCGTGCCTTCCTCCGGCACAGAATCTATTATAGAGAAGACCCTGCCTGCAGCCACAATAGGCGGCTGCAAATTTGCCCAATTCGTACCTATACCAGACATAGCATCGGTTATAGCACTTACCATCCCCAATACCATCATTAGCAAATGCAACTCTAGTCTTTCTGTGGCAACCAGCCAGCCGCCAAAGCCAAAAACAAAAACCAGACTAAGCCAGCCCTGCAAAGTAGTAAACAGCGCCTGCCACATCCCGATAAAAGCCTCTTTTAAATTGACAGACATAAGCTTGCCGTTTTCCTTGTCAAACACCATCAAAGCCTTACGCTGGCGGCCCAGTGCCCTTATGGCAAGCCCGCCCGCGAAGATATTACTCATGGCCTTTACGCCCCCAGCATTGGCATCAAGCCTAGCACTGCCAAGCCTGGCAAGCGCCGGGGCAAAACCAGCCTGAATTGCAAGAGCGATAGCCCCAACACCAATGGCCCCAATCCCTAGCCTGTAGTCCACAGCAAAAATAGTAACAAACGAAAAAACAATAGCCAATATATTAAAAAGCAAAGGTGTTAGCGCATCGCCGTACGCCCCGGCAGCGGTGTCGGCATCTGTATTTATTGCAGCAATACCCTCCCCGGAGTGCTTGAGGGTAGCCTCTTCGATATTTCCGCGCACAAATGCCGAAAACAGTTTGGCTTTAAAGTCCCGCTCGGCCCTAAACAAAGTTACTACATGTACATAAACCGCGAAACCAATCGCTATCATAAATGCTACAAGTAAACCGGCGAGCAAAAACAGTGCGCGATACACCCCGCTCATATCGCGGGCTATTACCGCCGCAGTAAGCGATGCCAAAAACACCGAAACAACAAACGAAAAGTAGAAACTCTGCACACTGTATAAAAAAGTACTGATCACATACCTTATTGCATATGGCTTAACAAAGCCAAACATCCTAAAGAAATTGCGCATATCGGGCTTAATTTGCATGGGCGGACACCTCCAGAGCTGCGTATTCGGGGCAAGTGGCCATTAGGTCATCGTGGGTGCCTGTGGCTATTATTTTGCCGTTCTCCATTAATACAATGGTGTCACAGAAGGCAATAGCTTTTGGCCTGTGAGCCACCATGATAACGGTTTTGTCCGGATTATGTGAAATCATGGCTTCGAAGCTTTTTAATACCTCGGCTTCTGTTGTAGGGTCAAGAGCGGATGTGGCTTCGTCGAAAAGGATAATTGGCGCGTCTTGATATAATGCCCTAGCTAATGCTATACGCTGCTTTTGCCCGCCGGAAACATTTTCGGCAGATTCGGCTAGTTCGCTGTCAAATTTATTTGGCAGGCTGTTTATGAAATCCCAGATACCTGCGTCACGGCAGGCCGTTTCCAGACGTGCCGCGTCTGGGGTGGTAGTACCGGTTATATTTTCACCTATGCTTTCCGGGAAGAGGAAACTGTCTTGCGGAACGTAGGAGAATACGGCTGTCGTATCGAGTGTAGTATTGGAAGAAACAGCTTCACAAGCTGGTAAATGCGTGAAGCCAAAAACTTCTACTTCGCCTTTAGTCGGTGTGTATAAGCCAAGTATTAGCTTTAGAACGGTGCTTTTGCCGCTTCCACTGCCGCCGACGAAAGCAACTTTCGCACCCTTAGGGATTGTTATGTTTATTTGGGAAAGAGCCAGCGGCAACTCCGCGGATGATGCTGTATTTGTCTCGGATGATTCCCGTGATACCGATGACGGAACTTCGTCGGCTGCTGCGGGTTCCCGCGAATCCACGGGAGTTGCCTCTCTTATTGCGTCAGGTTCCCGCGAATGCTCCGGACTCGCCCCACCACTTGTGGAAGACTCTTTCGAACCGGCATCACACTTACCTGCCGCATACGAAAAATCTACGCAGCTAAACTGCACAGCTACATCACCTTTTGCTTGGATTTCCGTAGTCGTAGGAATGTCGAAATCCGTTTCAAAATCTATCTCTAAAGCCATATGTCCGCCCAGACGTTTGGCCCCCGCAGCGGCCACTTGCACGCCGGTAAGCCGCTGAGAAAGCATCATAAGCCATGTCCCGGCTTGGAAGGCCAATGCAGTAAACGCAATAAACTCCGCTATAGACATATTATCACCAATAACCCTAGATGCAGCCATAACGCTGATTAGCAGCATAGGCGCAAGCGTAACCATTATCCCGGAGATAACCATAGTTGACATGGATTTAACAAAGTCACGCGCTGAGTCAAAATACGAATTAAATGCCCTCATATAACGGCGCTTTAGTACATCCTCCAGTGAGTATGCCGCAATGGTAGACACATTTTGCAATGAATCATTTACGATGGCGTTGAAATTAGCTTGCCCTTCAGACATCTTTATTTGCTTTTTTTGAATGGGCAGAGAAATTAGCACCTGCATAACTATCAGCACCGGGAACATGCCAAAATACAATAATGTCAGCCACCAATTAATAGTAATCATGAAAATTAAAGTAACGATAAGCGTGATAAAATCTGCCACCATCTGCAAGCCGCCCTGCGAAACAAATTGCACAGCCCTTGGCAAGTCGTTAGAAAAAATAGATAGTGATTCGCCACTTGAATCCTTCTCCAACTCTATAAACGGCAGCCGCAGAAAATACCGGGCAAAATTATCCCTAAACCGGTACCCCACACGGGCAGAAAAACGCCCCAACAGCAATGCAGAAAGCGCCGCACACACGGCCTGCACCGCCATCAGGGCAGTGATAAGAATCAATAAATTTAAAAGCTGCTGGGTGTCAAATTCCAAGGCTGCCTGGCTCATATCCCCGGTGACGCGTGTCATGAAGACACTGGCCAGTGTAGCAATGGTTGAAAGCACCACAAATATAAGTAGTACCCATAGGAACTTCTGGTTGTTGCGTTTTAATGTTTCTGTGAAGGTTTTAATGGTAAGCTCTCCCCTGATTTTAGTCCGCCCACTATATTATACGGGGAAAGTGATTTTAATATTGCTAAAGGTCTAAATTCGCCCTTGGTGTTACATAAACAGTCTTATGACGGTCATAAATCACAAACCCTGGCTTGGCCCCGGCGGGCTTACGCACATACTTGCGCTGGACATAATCCACAGGCACTTGGCTGGATTCGCGCCCTTTGCTGTAGTACGCTGCCAAGTTGGCAGCTTCTAATATAGTGGACTCTGGCGGCTCTGCGCCGCCTGTAATTATTAATACATGCGAACCTGCGATATCCTTGGTGTGTAGCCAGATATCGTGGTTTTTTGCGGTACGCAGGGTTAGCTGGTCATTTTGGGTATTGTTTTTGCCTACATATATTTCGAAGCCATCAGCAGAGGTAAAGCGTAGTGGCTTAGTTTTTTCGGGTTTATGAACTTTTTTCCCAGGCTTGCCTTTGGTGGCGTATTTACGCTTTACAAAGCCTTGTTCGGCCAATTCGGCCCTTATTTCTGCTATATCGGCTTCGGACAGTACTGCTTCCATTGCTACCGCCACACTCTCCAAGTATGCGATGTCTTCGGCGTTTTGATTTATTTGGTCTGCTAACGCGGCGTGGGTGCGCTTCATTTTATTGTACTGCTTGAAATAGCGCTGGGCATTTTCTGTGGGGGTCAGGGTAGGGGATAAGGGGATTTCTATTGGGTTATTGTTGTCGTAGAAATTTTCCAGAGTGACGGATTCCGTGCCTTTTTCTACTTGGTGAAGGTAGGCTGTTAGCAGTTCGCCTTTTACGCGCAGATCATCTCGATTTTGGATGTCCGCTAGGGTTTTATCATACATTATCGCCTTTTTGCGGCAGCGCTCTTGGTGGGTGGAGATAAGCTTGCGTAAGTCAGATGTCCGCTGGCCTGTACGGTAATGGGCATCGCGTTTGGCGTAATATGCTTCTTGCATTGCGGATGGCGATTCATAGGCTTCGGCGCTCAGATGTGTATACATAGTAAAGGGCAAGGGTGTGAGATCCACCGCCTTGCCCTGTTCGTCATAATAAATATGTGAAGAAAATTCGCCCGCCTTTACAAGCCCGAATACATATGAAAAAACTTCATACAGCTTTTGCCGCTCATCCTGCGTTTGTTCGCTGGCTGGTGTGTCTGCGGCAACACCGGCACGCGTGCATATCTCGCTTGCCAAAACAGGGCTTAAGCCCGTGTATCGCTGATACAGGGCCTGCTGGATTTTTGTATTTTCGTTGAAAATTGTTTGATGAAAAGATGCATCATCCGCTGTTAGCGGGTTGGATTTGCCGCCGGGGGGACGGCTGTACATTACCCCTGGCAGAATGGCTCGTACGGAGCTTACACTTGGGGGTACATGTTTGATTGCGTCTATTACCTTGACGGGGGTCTGTAAAGCGTCCGACCAAGGTCTCCCACTAAGCAGCATAATATTACTGTGCTTTCCCATAATTTCAATAACCAAGGTTTTTACTGACCTGTCACCCATTTCGTCAAGGGCCTCTATATCGAATTCTACTATGCGCTCGAATTCGGGCTGGCGTATATCCATGACGCGCCCGCCGCTTAGATGTTTCCTTAATACCATGCAAAACATCGGCGCCTGCATAGGGCTTTGCTTATGCAGGTTTGTTAAATGCAGCCTTGGCGCGGTGGATTGGGTGGTTAGCAGTAATTTATGGTTAGCACCGCGCCCTCTTATGGATATTACTATCTCGTCTGGCTCTGGCTGGGTTATTTTATCTATGCGCCCGCCTAAGATTTGGGCAGACATTTCTTGCAGTATACTGTTGATGGTAGTTCCGTCTTGTGGCATTGGGTTCAGCCTTTCTATTTTTTGCGGCGTATATTCCAGACCATTGCCGCCAAGGATATGGCTAAGACCGCAAAGCCTGTTGCAAAGGCAATTGTCCATGCCCGCCCGAAGTCTGAGCTGTCATTTGTTAGCGGTAGGTCCATTGTTAGCCTTTGGTCGGCAGCGTCTATACCGAAAGCTACTGGGTCCAAATATATTCCGTAATGGGAATCTATTTCGGGGGCGGCTTGACCACCGGCCAAATCCTCACTATTATCGTCTATATTCCAAAAGTCATCCATGTTTCGTTGCATATCGTATGTGGGCGGGATTCCTGCATCATCCATAAACGGCTCAAAGTCGACCGCTATGTCACCATCCGCCATTTCTATGCCATACTCCAAGCTTTCGGTCATATAAGTTACGCGCCCTAATTGCGTCATATCTGGCTGCGGAACTAGGTCAAATGAGTGAACAGCCCACATGCTGACTAATAACAAACAGGCCGCCGCAGCTACGCTTGCCCAGCGTCTTGCCGCCGCGTATGCTTTTTGCGCCGGTTTTCTGGCACGCGCGGTTTTTTGCCATTTGCGTAGTGTAAGTTCCTGCATGCTTGCGGCATTGTTTTCTAGGGATGCAACCTCTCTGATTTTCGCCATCATGATTTCATGGAAATTTGGAGGTATTTCCGGTTCGGGTAATTGCTTTAGCTCGTTTAGGAGGCGGCAATAGCTTTCGTACTCGGCCGCACAGGTAGAACACTCCTGTAAATGCTTTACCAGAATGGCTTGTTCCGCGGCAATGCCGTCATAGATTTCCGAAAATAGTCCCTGCACGTCTTGGCAACGCATAATGTCACTCCCTAATTTTGCTGAGCCGCTTATAGTATATCGTAAGTCGGTAGCAATTGAAATAACGCAAGCGCTGTGAATTTGTTCCGCATTCTGCGCCAACAAACAGAATTGTTATAGCAATGAAAATAGCCGCTAAAGGATTTGTGTCCTATAGCGGCTATTTTTATGAAGTCTATTCAATTGCTGATATTAATACCTGCGGTACAGCCCGATAACCTTGCCCAAAATATCACATTCTTGCGTATAAATTGGCGCGAAATCTTGGTTTGCAGGGTCAAGCCGTATTTGGTTCCCATCACGGTAGAATGTTTTAACAGTGGCAGAGTCTTCTATTAGCGCGATAACAATGTCGCCATCGTTAGCATCATTTTGCTGGCGCACCAGCACTAAGTCTCCGTCAAAGATGCCTTCATCTATCATGCTGTCGCCTTTTACATGAAGCATATAGCAGGTATCATTTTTAACATAATCTACGGGGATGGGGAAGGTGTCTTCTATGTTTTCTTCAGCCAAGATAGGGATGCCTGCCGCTACACGGCCTACTATGGGTACGTTTACCATCTCACGGGCATTGCTGTAGAAATCTTCTTCCAATATAACCGTGGACCGGTTTTTGGTTGGGGAACTACGGATATAGCCCTTTCTTTCCAATGTCTCCAGATGGGCATGGACGGTGGATGTACTGCTTAACCCAACAGCGTCGCATATTTCGCGGACTGTGGGGGGATAGCCGTTTTGCCTTATTTCGGCTTTAAGGAAGTCTAAAATCATCTGTTGTTTTGCTGTTAAGGTGCCGGGCATCGTAATCACTCCTTTTTTGTTTGTAGTATAACATATATTGGAGCAGAATGCAAACATTTGTTCAGAGACTTGTGCCAATAAAGGATTTTTGAGTTTTGATACTAATAACGAACCTTTTTATTTATCTGTCACAGAGCTGTTAATCATACGCTGTTTCATTGAAGGAAAACGCGAGACATAGCAAAATTGGAATAGTGCAAGGGTATTTCCATGCTAAAATTAGATTATCAAGGAGGTGGAACAAGTGGAATATGAAACTACGATTCAATCAGTCTTGGATGAGGTCGACCGAAGGATTACACAAAACATCCGGGTTGATGAATTAGCGCGCACAGCGAATTATTCCATTTACCACTTCTGCCGGGTATTTATGGAACTTACCGGGACGCCGGTAATGAAATATGTAACCCGGCGCAAGCTTGAGTATGCACAACATGATTTGTCGCAGGGTAAAAGGATTATTGATGTAGCGATGGATTACGGGTTTGAAACCCATGCCGGATTTGCTAAAGCGTTTAAAAAGCACTTTGGCTTCCCGCCGTCTTTATATCATCTGCGCTATATAAAAGATTTGCCCAAAAGAGCGACAATAGACAGCCTAAAAATAAAGCATGGAGGAATAATAATGACCCCTTATATAACAGTAGTAACGCCGTTTACGGTAGCCGGAAGAACGAACCGTCATAAAATGCCCAATGTAAAGCGTACCGCTGATATACCCGCTTTTGATTTTGATCCAAAGTCCGACGCGCATACGCTGCTTGATAATACAAGCAAGCTGTTCCATAAATCGGATGCAATCAAGCATTGTGAAATTGAAATGTGCTATGATGTAGATGACGCTACAGGCGAATTTATTTATTTCGTTGGCCGTGGCATTTTCCACCCGGACGACTTAAAAAATATACAGCCGGACATGGTGAGTTTTGAAATAAACGGGCTATACGCGATATTTACAACGCCGCTCATACCTTTCGAGCAAGGCGAACAATTTGCCCAAGCTATACGGGATACATGGAGTTATGTTTTTGCTAATTGGCTCCCAAGTTCCGAGTTTGAGTACGACGAAACCCGTAAAGACTTTGAGTATTATGACCACAAATGTCACGGGTGGTATTTCGACTGCAAAAAGCAAGGTGAGATTTATATCCCTATCCGCCAGCGAGATGAAGCTAAAAAGAAAGCCCAAGAAAAAATGAACATCCTTTGGGCCGAAGAAATGAAGCGTAGGCAGTAAACGCAGTAATCTAAATCTGAATAACTAAAACATTATAATTTCAATGAGCTCAGAATGGATATTCTGGGCTTTTTTGTTGTTATTGTATCAAGTTTGGACTTGAAATATGACATGATTGCACTGCCCTTGTTGACAAACGAAATGCACCGCACTATACTACATTATATTAGTAGTGTAGTGTGGCAGTGTTGATAAGAGGTGGTTATTTGAAAATCAGTTTTGACAGCCTGAAGCCTGTGTATATCCAAATTGCCGAGGCGATTGAAGATGACATTATTAGCGGAAAACTCGCCGAAGGCGGCGCGGCGTATTCCCAGCTAATCATAGCAAAGGAATTAAGCGTCAATCCAGCAACCGCTGCTAAAGGTATAAACATGCTTGTTTCAAAAGGCATATTAGATAAGCAGCGGGGTGCGTCTATGACCGTGGCTTACGGTGCGCTTAATAGGTTGCTTAGTGAACGCAGAGAAAAAGGCTTCCGTGAATTATTATCTAATCTCGTGATGGAGGCTATTAAGATTAACCTGCCCGAGAGCGAAGTTGTAGAAGAAGTAAGGAAACTGTATAAAAGTTTGGAGGATAAATAAGATGACTGATATTGTTAAGACAAAAGGCCTAAATAAGCGTTTTGGCAGAACCCATGCACTTTCAGAAATGACATTTTCTATTTCGGAGCACAGCATTACCGGCTTAATTGGCAGAAATGGTTCGGGGAAAACAACGCTTATGAAAATACTTGCGGGTATTCTTGATAAAACCAGCGGTGACGCTCTTGTTTTTGGTCAGCAGCCTATGGACAATCTGGCTGTGCTAAATAAGCTGGTTTACACATATCATAATGTGCCATATGACCCTAAGTGGAGCCTTAAAACAGTTTTGTTTGCTTACAAGACCATGTTTCCCGGCTTTGATACCGGGTTTGCGGGTAAGCTGATGAAGTATTTTGAGTTGAATGGCAAAATGAAGTACAAGAGTTTGTCCCAAGGCATGGCTAGTATATTCAATTTCTTGTGTGCGCTGTCTTGCCGCTGCCCGCTTACGATGCTTGACGAACCTGTACTGGGCATGGATATCACAGTCAGAAAATCCGCGTATGAAATTCTACTTCGTGATTTTACCGAACATCCTCGCACATTCATTGTTTCAAGCCATTTACTCTCTGAACTTGAAGGGGTACTTTCCGATATCCTGTTGGTTGAGCAAGGCAAAATTATACTACACAGCCCTATAGATGATATACGGCAGAGCGCATACCGCATAGATGGAAGCCAATCCGCAATCGAAAATTATATAGCTAACAAGAAAGTGATTAAGCGGAAAGAGAGCGAAATAAACGGCTTTGCCGTGATTTATGAGCCTTACACGGAAGCGGCGGCAAGTGAAGCCATGAAACAAGGCTTGAAAATTTCACCCGTTCGGGCTGAAGAATTGTGTGTATACCTAACACAGCAGAACAAGGAGGATGAACTTGAATGTTTATGGTAAAAGATGAATTCGCAAGCATAAAGAACCTATTACGTGTCAGGATTAAGACCCAAGCCAGAAATTTTGTATGGTTTTTTGTTGTGATGGCATTAATCCTTGTGGGAACGCTTGCTGGAACGGTTATAGGAATTATACGAAGCGATGCTGTAAGTTATTATAATATAGGCGATTATTCTACTTGGTTCCTAGTTGGAATGCTGGCTGGGTACATTATTCAAATAGCTATGTACAGGAATACAAATAATAAATTATCTGTCTATCCTCAAACCAATAACAGCCGTTTCATATCGTCACTGCTATTTAATATTGCTTGGGTGCTTACATTGGCGCTATCTGTGGTTGCTATATATTTAATTAAGTACGGGGTTCTAAGTTTGTTTTCAGTTTTTATTGATAATATTCACTTCGCGCTTAACTTCGATATTGGTTTTGTTGTGGCCGGATTCTTCGTTTATGCCGCATATAGTTTGCTATTTGTTGCGGTAGCTGAGTTGATTGGGGTCATTCTTCGTAAATGGACATATTATGCGATGGTTGTTTTTACGGCAGCCACATCACTTTTGGTTATAAATATTATGGCTGTTATCGAACACACCCCTTCCGCATTAGCGTTTCTGATACATGAACCATCGCTTACTTTATTTTTCATTAAAGCGGTGGGGCTTTGGCTCGTAATTACTGCGGTGTCACTTGTAATAAACTTTTTCACCGTTTATCACAAGAGCCGGAACCATACAGTTAAGAGGAGTGCTGTAATTGTCTGCATTATATTAGCGTCGGCAATTATGATTGTTGTGCCGCTGTTATGGTCTAGTATGACGGAAGACGATTTAAACATTACTGTAAGCGAAGTAAGTTCATGGCCTGTTGCGGACTTTTTTTCGGAGGCTGAAGAAATCCGGATTGATATATCCCATTTACCGAGTGGAAGCAATTTGTATATAGAAGGCGAGAACATTAACATTGTGGCAACCGGGCTGGCAACTGTATTTACGGCCAGAGAGTTTACGGCGTCTGTTAGTGGCACCGGTTCATTGGAAATGATCGAAGGAGATACCCTCATTATTCGGTTCCTTCCTCCTTTTTTCAATGTAAATGGCATTGAATTGTTTTCGTATGCAAACCCACGGGTGACAGCGTACTTGGAAGGTAATACATTATATATTGAGTATAGTGTTGACAATGTGCAAGTTGTTATTATGCCGATATGGGGCATTGTAAGGCAATTCGATTGTTTTAGGGACAGAGGTTTACTGCCGGCACATATTTTGGGGTACATGGCAGGGGGGCGTATGAACGCAAATATCAATATTCTGGTTGAGTAGAAGAACCTCAACGCCTTGCTTTGAATTAACTCTCAATATCATAAGAAAAGTGCCTGCGACCTGTTGAGAAACTGTACGCAAGCACTTTTTTGTATTTTTGTACCTTTTCCAAGCAGTGGTTGCTTAATGGTTACTTTTTGCATATGAAATTATGCTAAAATATAGATGCCAAGGCGCAAAATATGTTTTACGAAAGGTGAAATGATTATGGATTTGGAAAGATTACTAAGAAGCGTCCCCAAAGCCCGCAGAAGCGCACGGTTTCGCTTAACTATTCCTATGCTGCTTGTGGGGCCGGCGTTTGCGGTTTTTGAGGTGTTTGTGCTGGGATATCCGGTGGATGATGAGTTGCTAATTATCGCACTGATAGCGAGTGCGGCCGCCTTTTTTTTGATGCTGATTGTTTCGTTTTTCCTTATCCCGTCCCGTGGTAAAGCGGAAGAGGCATACGAAAAGGCGGATTATATGTACGCGTGTATTTCTAAGCTTGATTACTTAAAGCAGAGTGAAGTTACGCAAGAGGCGCAAGATATGGGGGCGGTTTGGCGCAGCAAAACGTATTTGCTTACAAGAATCCCGGCGCCTGCCGTGTTAGGGAAACACTGCTTGTATGGGAAGGTTGTTACCCGCAAGACATTTGGAATCAACCAGCATGTAATTTTGCCATACCAGAACATAGCTGAAGTGATACACAGGCCTAAAAACTATAGGGGCGAGACTGCGCGCACTGTTTTTAACGCTCTGTCTGTTGTGGGCGGTGTAGCTTCTGCCGTTACGGGAAATGGAGGCACGTTTGCATTTTTAGAGCGGCGGCCTACTATTGTTGTGGTTGATGATGCTGGCAATGCCTATCAGATAGACTGCACAAATGGTAATGCGCTCTTGGAGATGTTGAAAGAACGGCTTGGGGGAAGTTTTGCGGAAGGAGACTAATGTGGATTTAACAAAGCATGTGCGGATTTTTGACCGCATCATATTGGATATATAATAAAAATACTGCGGGGCCGTGAATGCCTAAGAGACACATCACAATGCTCAAGGTAATGGATAGGGGTCATCACCTGAGCATAGGTTTTCACCTACCACCACAGTTCCTAGATTATACAAAATTTCCTTCCTTTCTACAACTATATAACGAAAGGGATTATTATGAAAAAATGTGAATTCTACCGCCGCCAGAGGGGCTATGTTATTTCTGAGCATGTGGCTATATACTTTTTTGGACTTTTGGCGATAGCCAGCTTAGCCTTGCCGGCTTATATTTATCTCGCATATGGGGCGTACACATTAGAGGACGTATTGTTAATATTGGTGTCTTTGTTTTCTATTCCATCTATTTTCATTGGGCTTATGATTTTTTTTGAAGCAAAAGGCAGCGGGCGGCGCAAAATATTTTACCGCAGGTTCGAGCAGCTTTCGGATGCAGAAAAAGCAGAAATTAATTATGAACTAAGCGCAAACCCAAAGTTTGGCCATGTGCATTGGGGTGTGAACCGGGCCTATATTAGGGCAACTTGGCTTGTGGAGTTTGTTGACTATAAAAATATAGTATGGATATACCCCTGTCACACGTGGAATGTTATTGCTTCACCTGATGATCCATCATCGGTTGTGACACACCGTATTACAAGCCTGCATTTATACGATAATGAAGGTGTACGCTACACGATACATAACCATAGTGTTGCCCCTACTGTCGAGCATATAAAAAGAAGGTCGCCAAATGTCATATATGGATATTGTAAGAAGCGGGCTAGGCTTGCTAAGAAAGATTTTAGTAGGTTTAAAGTTGAAGCGAGAAATATAGAGTAGCTAAGTGAATTTGCTTCAAAATTGTATAATTTGCCGGAGATTTTTATAGCAGAAGATATTGATAAATTGCAGTTTTTCGATTATAGTGGAATCCAACTCCATAATTATCTAAATGCACATAAGGGAGCGGCGCATATGTATATTCCAAGACACATTGAGCCTGTTATTGCACGGATTTCCAAGCGCAAGCCTGTTCTTGTTTTGACAGGCGCACGCCAAGTTGGCAAATCCACGATGCTCAAAGAAGTTTATAAAGATATAAATTATGTCACATTAAACCGGCCTCTTGTACGAGAGAGCGCAAAAGAAAATCCTTCGTTATTTTTTGATATAAATAAACCGCCTATTATTGTAGATGAGATACAAAAGGCGGCAGAACTTTTTGATTATATTAAAGATGTTGTAGACGAAGACAAGACAAAAGGTGGGTTTTACCTTACCGGCTCGCAAAGCATGAAGCTGATGAAAAATGTAAGCGATAGCTTAGCAGGGCGGGCAGGTGTTATTAAAATGCTGGGCCTATCCATGCGGGAACTTAATAAGGCTGCTTACCGGAAGCCTTTTTTGCCTACGCTAGAGCAAATAAACGAGCGGGGAAATGAGGCCGGTACTTTTGACTATTCAAAGATTATCTCCTTCATCCATAAAGGATTTTTTCCAGAACTACATGAAACCGAAAGTGATTTACATGACTGGGCGGACTATTACAGTTCTTATTTTCAAACTTATATTGAGAAAGATATCAAAGATGTTTTGAATATACAAGACGAGTCGGCGTTTATCAAATTTGTTAAAGCTACCGCATCCTTAACAGGCGAAATGCTGAACATAGCAACGATTGCCGAGATATGCGGAAAGGATGCAAAAACCGTGCGGGCATGGCTTTCTGTATTAGAATCCAGCGGGCTTATTTATTTATTAGAGCCATATTACAATAATCTTAATAAACGTATGATAAAAACACCTAAATTGTATTTTCTTGATACAGGGCTTGCTTGCTGGCTTATGGGATGGAACACTCCGCAACAGCTGACAAACGGCGCAATGTGGGGGCATATCTTTGAGAGCTTTGTTTTTGCCGAGGTCCTGAAAAGTTACTACAATGACGGCATAGTAAAGCCGCCACTTTACTACTATCGTGATACAGATAAAAACGAAATAGATTTGGTTATAGCCGATGGTGACTATCTCCATCCAATAGAGATAAAAACAACAAGTGACCCTGCAAAATCTATGGTCAAGGCTTTCCGCTGTCTTGAAAATATCCCCGCAAAGAAGATTGGAGCCGGAGCAGTCATCTGCCTTGCGAAAGAACGGCTGCCGGTTGCCGATAATGTTTGGATTTGGCCGGTGCAGATGATTTAATTGCCGTGATATGGGGTATAAAAGCACACAGGACTCACTGTATATGGTACCCGGCAAGGAGATGCTGCTGCTGTATTTCATATGCTATATGTGCTAGATTACTGTGTTTCACAATTAACTCATTGTTTTCGTTATCACGGCAGAAATCACTAATTAGCTTATAGTATATTGCTATATCTCCATATTGGCCGTAAGCTTTTAGTTTTGGTATGGCATCTATTACATATAGGATAGAATCAGGCTCGGACAACGATGTTGAATGCTTTAGCATGTTAAACAAGAGTACCCATATTTTTCTCATGTCGGGCAAACTTAAACCTTTATCCAGACAAATTATAGCCTCGGAAATT
>Ga0131853_10001811_pt1 | contig 38174 bp, 21 predicted proteins | sample TergutLab28metaG_FD_92764 | JGI IMG/M metagenome (GOLD analysis project Ga0131853, IMG submission 92764) | Labiotermes labralis P1 segment gut microbial communities from Petit-Saut dam, French Guiana - Lab288 P1 (version 2) (version 2) | ecosystem: Host-associated > Arthropoda: Insects >... | reverse complement strand
CGTCCAAAATCGGACACATGTTTATATGAACTTTTTTGATCACAAAGACCTAGGAAATCACCTCCTGCAGTTATGCCCTAAAGTCGTGAAACACCCTGTATATATATATATATACACACACACTGATGACAATTTAATTAGTTTAAGTAAAAATACCACAATGAAAAATGACAAATGTATTCAACTGTCTATCAAAGATATCTGAATAGGGTAAATTCCTAATGATGCTAAATAAACTGGTACATCACAACACAAAATCTGTAAACAATATAAATATATAATTATTGTTAACATTTAATGTTTATGCACCTGCTAAAACTTTTGGAAAAAAAAAAGTATTCACTTCATTGTTTTCATTAAGTATAACATTTCACTTGTATTTCACATTCTTCTATATGATGTGCAGATTCTTACTCCTAATCACAAAGGTGAAGATGTGCTTTCTTTTACATCACATGCACAGAAATGACACCTTGTTGATTTAAAGCTTAAAAATAAGAAATTTCTTAATAACTTTCAGTTAAGTGAAACTTTGGTATATAGCATTTACCTGAATGTGGGGTTTTTGAAGAAGCATGAAAATTTCTTTGCATTCTTCCCTTAAAGCAACTCTTGGACCAACCACATCCAGAACTTCCAAAGCAATCTGCATTGAATTCGAAAGAGTTGGATGAAATTTCTCATCCTTTCCATTGCTAATTATTTTATTATGAACCTTGACTAGTGCATGCAGTTCTTTTGATTGCAGTAAACCACTAAGAAAAACAAATTCTTCTTCAGAACTTGGAAGAACTTGTCTGGCTTCTTCCAATGAAACCAAGAGCCGGGACAGAGCTGAAATTAATAACAAATACATTACTCATTATATACTACATCATGTATGTGTCCCTAACATAATATTCCACTCAGGCCATGAAAAGTTATTTTATTCATAAACTGAAGGATAAAGAGAGGAAGATGCCACTGATGGAAAATAATGTATCACTGCTTAAACTAATAAATTAATTGCATAAGACTGTAATTGTGTTCCTTTTAAAGAAACATAAAGATGTGTGCATGTCAGACATAACGTGGTCTCTGAACAAAGTAGGGTTCCAGCAAGAATAATCATCTAAATTAACCTTGAAGCATTCAGAACAATAATCTGTCTGAGTAGTGTGTAACTTCTGAAAATTCATCATCATGCCAGTTGATGCAATACAGTCTGAATGCCTGACACTATCAGAATTAATCACACATAAATATATAAATAAACAAACAAATATTCTGTGACTAATAGGACAGAGGTAGCCAGAGTATGAATCTAAATCTTTCACTTCCATGTAGAACCGGGGTTTAAAATCTGTATGGAACTTACACACCTTCATAGCATTGTGCTTGATTAACGAAGTGGTGTGTGTGTGTGTGTGTGTGTGACCACTAAACAAGGAGACTATGTGTGCACTTAATGACCTTGAGCCCTGACCACCGTAGAAAATATATGTAAGTTACTCTTGAACCTTCCCCAGTCATGCACCAAACTATTCTCCACTACTCTGATGCAGCGCCCAGCAACTAAATGTTTTATGAGGATGATCTTTAACTTGCTGTGATATTCCTGATAAAAAAAAAAGGGGCACTAATGAATATCATACTTCTTTTAAAGCTGCAGAAAACTGTCAAAGAAACCTTCAATCTCTTACGTGAGGTGTATGAAGACACCAGAGTTACTGAAAGCACACTCATAAAATGATTTCAGGGGATAACATGCAGATGCAATAATTTTGTTATTTGTTACTTAACAGCAACACTTCATTAGTGGAACTCCATTCATTAGGGTTCATCTTATAGCTCATTCTGAACTGAAAGACTTACCTCACTTAACACATGACTAGTCACTTTCTCACATACCCTGAGTACACGTGCACAACAGAACTTGTGCTTCTTACAATGCTCAATCAGTCTGTGCTTAACGAAATTTTTGAAAATGAGTTATCTTCCATCACACACTTTAATTTACTATCAATTTATTTGTTCTCCCTTGTTAAGTTTTGCATAGTCTGCTTTCATGAACCATTTTTGTAAAACACAGAGAAAGCAATGAACTTAACTTCAAAACAGTCTGGGACTTTTGTGGATGTGGAGATTCAGATTCAGACTTAGACGGCACATTACCTTTTTCATTAAATTTGAAGTTTTATATTTAAGGTTCTGATGGAAAGCTTACAATACCCCTGTTGAAACCCCATTTGTAAGCTGCATGCACATCACAAACATTAGTTTATATGAACAGCATTACAACGTAGAACAAACTGTCGTGACACAATGCCAACTGCACCATCAACAACACAAACGCAAAAACACAGCGAAATTCTGCAGAGAGAGTGGAACAACATTCATGCCTTAAAGTTACGTTGTATCCTACATATTTGGTAATATCACTGACTGCTCACTTCTCAAGCTTCTGATTGGATTATTGTTGACTACCTGCATGGCATAGTGTCTAACAGGCTAATATTCACTCAGCTGCTTGGGAGTATTTCTATGTTCTTGGTTCACCACCAATGTGTTGACAAAGGCCCACCATCCTCGACCTCAAAGCTAGTTTCTTCAGAATCCAGTTTAACCTTCACCAACACCCCAAGTCAATATGGCATCTTCTCTTCACGTTTTACAAGGCCAATGTTGTAGGCATTTAACATCTCTCATGCATGTCCCACCCATCTTACCTTCCTTGGTTCAATCATTTTAATGGTATTTGGTGAAGAGTATAAATTATGAGGCTCCCCATTATGCAGGTTCTTCTTGCCTCCTGTCATTTCCTTGCTCCTAGGCCCAAATACTGTCCTTTGCACCCCATTTTCATACGCATTCAAACTGTGTTCAACAGTTTGAGAGCATATAAAACAGGACAAATTGCATTTTATGTTTTTCTGACCGTGCATCCTGGTACGACTCTGGGTTAATGACCAACTTAATGCACAATTATGTTATATAATACGTTTATTATTATAATCCTCCACATGTTTCGAGCAACTCCGTGGTCATCATCACGAGGTCAAACTGTAATAATACAGCATCTGGCATAGTATTCTCTGTAAGTGGCTCCTTCTCAACCTGCACACTGGACGGTCACTTACAAAGAATACCATACCAGATGCTGTATTATTACAATACGACCTCCTGATGATGAGCACGGAGTTGCTCGAAACATGTAGAGGATAATAATAATAATAATAAACGTATTATATAACGTAATTGCGCATCAAGTTGGTCATTTACCCACAGGACAAATTACACTTTACCATATATTCAACTTCGCATTTCTCGAAAGAAAAACGCTAACAGAAGTCATGTGACTGATGGATATTCACCATTACACGCTTCTGTCATATTTAGCCCTGTAATATAACATCTGTATACATTCTGTACACGAGGTAGTCTATGCATTAAAATAATAACTTAAGTAAAAAGTATACTTTGTACGAACCTGGATCCCAATTACCATTGGCCATAACTGCTGTCATTCTATGAACCAATTACTCCAGCATTACTGTCTGAAACCGAAATGTGCGTACGAAGTACGTAAGTGTATAAAATTTGCACGTATGTAACAAATTGTTCTCGCACATTCAGTGTAATGAAATGACATCCAGATCTGCAGCGAATTACTTAATACTAATCACACAAGAATATGGTAGAATTAAATACACCAACAACTGCGTCATTATACCTTCTGAACGTCAAATACGTAAATTTTAAGCTATTTCATTGCCATTACTTCAGTAAACAGGCCTTTATACACTCCGAACGTGTGAACACTGACAACGTATAAACATTAATAACAGAAAATAGCCAGTTCTGTATATATAATGACATTCAAAAAACTAACAGCTGTGCTATGAATAATTTCGATATTTTACCCGACGTACAACTCCAAATGTACTGCGAAACACTCTTCTTCTCCATGTCTAACAATTCTCACACATGAACCGCTGCCATGTTGTTTTGGGCAACTGCCAATCAAATGAGAAAACTAATTGAAGATTTTATACGTCCGTATATCACAAATTTGAAACTCCAAATAAATGCAATTTATTATAAGGCATTGCGTAATAGGATAACTTACAATACTTAAAACCGTTTTTACACTGTTCAGAAAACACAACTTTATTTATGCCACGCCTTATATTCAATACAGCCAACGGTACAAGACAGTTGAGATTTAACTTGGTATCCAAGGTTACACGAACACCACTACTTGTATTTGGAGATACTTAGGATACGATTGTTATGAAACATGTATCAAATTGTAATACATTTTGCTTAACTACTTGTTTTTCCACCTGCAATTGTTGTTTTCCTTATGTTATAAAATTTCCTCGCCACTTTGCGCTGCATTCACATTGGCAGATGATGTACGTTGGCTGCATTGCAAGCGCATTGCATGCATAAGAGGGTGGTGGATTGAGTATGCCTTGTAAACTTATTGTGAATTTTGGAAGAAAAACAGTTACTTATTGTATATGAGCGAGGATTTTCATAATTTTTGAAGAATATTTTAGGTAAGCGTATGCGTATTGGAAGCAATTTTTGTATAATTTGTGACTTTATGTAGGTGTATTCCTTCGTGCTTTGTATACCAAACTTCCAGAAGCTTGTTCGATTTTAACCTGTACGTGAACTGATTTTTTCGTTCTTGCATTTTATTTAGATAGTAAAGTGCACATGAACACTTAATTATGTATCGGTGAGTTGGTCAAGCTTCCGATCTTGTTTTTGACAAATGGCAGGATGTAATTGTTTCAAATACTCAACAACAACCTGCTGGATTGTCGGCAAACGCACTTCTAATAATGGGTGATTGTAATGTATAGGTTATACGATGGAGATCTTTTGTTCGCTCTCCTGTAACCAGGGAAGGGGAGAACACTTTTCCTATTGCTTGTGTTTGTTTGTTTGTGTGCCCTAAAGGGTTGGCTGGGGCAGGGTGAGGTTAACTAAAGTAGGGTATATATTGGGTTTGCTCTCTCACATTACTCTTGTCCACGTGTAAATACAGTCTGTAAAGCAGGGTTGCACTCTTAGTTCTTTTCACTGTCGATTTATTATTACAGGTTTCATGTATGAATCTAAAGATGGACAGATTTCATGTTTCTTTACTAATGTGAAAGTGTTGCTGATAAGTGGTTAAAACTCCAGCTTTGTATTCTTCAAGTCTCTTGTCTAGTTCACGGCCCAGAGAGCAGGTAGCTGACTGATAGTTCTGTGATTTTTCTCAGAACTTTCAAGCTGGTGATAGTACATTCAATTAGGGCAGAGCTGCTTCCTTTCTGGTCATTTCAGTTTTATTTTTTTACTAATCATCTTGTCATGTGTTGCTGTGTAATCAGAGCAGTTGAAATATAGAATAATGTGCTAAGTCTAGTTATAGGTAGTTATGTTTATATCTGTTTCTGTGATATTTATGTATTGGATTACTTGTATGTGTCAAATTTGAGTCGAGAGTTGCATTTGTTACATTCAGGATATTAATATTTTAATTGCAACTTACATTCTGTATTGACTTGAAAATTTACTTTTCAGAGTTGCAACATACAGCCTTTATTATATAACCCTATATACACAAGGCGTTAATAAAATCCGATGTGTTTAAAATGACACTGAATTGCATTCATTTGGTACATAAGTAGGTAATTGTTTATGCATAAATGGGTACTTGTATACCTATATGTTATCCATGTACTTAGTGCCATTCAGGCAGATTTTGAGGCCCCTTGCAGTTAATTTATCCCAGTAATTAAAGTAAACTGTGATTACCTGCCCTTCCCTTGCCTTTCTGTTTATCCCTGTCCCTTTTTTCTCCTGTACATTTCCAGAGTCATGTGAGAAGTTTTTTTTTTGAATATGTCATTGATTTTCAATTATGTCTTTTACGTGCACATTCATGCGTACCACAAAAAGATCTAAGCATTTTAACCTTAAATTATTCTGATGCAGAAAACATGAAACATGGTTACCATGCATCAAGTAATGAATGTCATCCACATGGTATAAGAATGCTTTTCTCTATGTCTGTGACAGTCTACCTCCCACACCACTTTATTTCCTTCTCATATTTGTCTTAGCTCTATCCCATAAGTTTTTGAAACATACTAATCATCTTCTAAGAGCTCTGGCAATCCACCAGATTTTTTCCTTTTTTGGTATAGTCAAAATGACTGACTGACTGCATGGAGCAGAGTCTGTCTTGAGAAGCTAATAGGTGCATACCTGGTCAAGAAATTCATTTTATTACACCTGGCAGTCTTAATATTTTTACAAGAGCCATCCACTTGTTCACATCATGAGCCAGATTAATCCAATTTATGCCATCAGACTCTGTTTATGTAAGAACCATTTTAATATTATCCACCCATCTGTGCCTAGATTTTCCAAGATGTTTCTTTGGGCTCATCAACCAAAACCTGTAAATTTTTCTTTTGTTTTACATGCATGCCTCCTGACCCATATTATCTCACATCATCCCAGATTTCTTGACCCTGATAGTATTGGTAAGGAGTACAAATTATTATGCAGTTTTCTTTATCATTTGATCATCCTGTTATTTCCTCATCCTTAGGACAGAACATCTTTCTGATCATCCTGCTCTTAAACATCCTCAGTCTATGTTTTTCCTGTATGTGAAATTTCAAAGGTTCACTTCCATGTAAAACATCAAACAGTTATCAGTATGTTTTTAGGTTACAAACAGGAAGATAGAATTTTCTGAACCACATGGTAGCAAGCATGCCCCAAATTTAACCTGCTCCTAATTGCTTCATCAGTGGTATTTTGTTTTGTTAGTGTCATTTTTAAAAGATTTGCTATCAGTCTTTATTTTGTGATTTTGTGCTAGATTCTGTTCATGAGACATGAAGGTGTTGTTGTCTAAGCATTTACTACTATGCTGTCCTGCTGACTAGTGACTAATAAAGCTTCTGTGCTTTTCTTATACAGTAGGATCACATTTTGTGATGGTTCGTTTCATGATGATTCACTTCTACGACCCTCGTGGAGTCGGACCGAGCACTTCTGACTTGTGGTGCATCACTGTTGCAACTCAAGCGTCCTTTCTCTACTTAGTGCATTTCTTGCTCTTTTCCATTGTGCATGTGTTTCTTCTTTTTCTATTTTAGTGCAGTTCTTTTGAATTGATTGTGATTTTTCCACCCATGACATCCATCAAAGAGACCGAAAAGAAGAAAAAATCAAAACAGTTGACGTTACATTGTTTCTTGATGTCTTCTGAACCACGGCATGGGCCTTCTTCAACAAAATAAAAAGTGATTTGATTGATATATATTTTTTTAATTATCTGTGTAATTTTCTATATACCTAATTCGTTAAGTGAAAACTGTATGTCATAATGTAAAGAAATATTGTCAATTGTAAAATTATTTGACTAATTTGTTTGGCCCATGAACCTATCTCAATTTAAACCATTTAAATAGTACTCATTTTACGACGATTTGATTTACGACCAAATATTCGAGAATGTAACCCCATTGTAAAACGAGACCCTAATATAGTATTATGTTTCTTGCCCAATTAATTTACATCAGCAGTGTACATGAGAAGCCAGTATATTCCATTCAGTTGCAGTCCTTTCTGGTTTTCTTGAATTTTCCAAATGGCATATTGTAAAAGAGATGGAAAGCAGTGACAATAGGGATTTCTTTGTTTTTTAGACAATTGTGAATAGGAAATGTATCAGAGAAGTGTTTACATATTTGTACTTGACCACAGGGTCCATTTAAACACATTTTTAACTAACCCAGCTAGTTTCATGGGTATGTCAATCTCAACAAGAACAGTATATGAAACCCCCTTCTTAACTATCTTCATTAATACAGACAATGCTTAAGGTGTCTACAAGTTCTGGCATGCAATCCATTGTTATGGAAAAGTATTTCTGTTCAGTGCTGCATGCTTATTTGACTTGGTACATTCTACAGGCAACTTTTGGATCACATTTTGTCCTGTGGGACCTGACAAGTGGTGACTTTTTACATTATTAATAAATTGTTTTGTAGTATCTTGTAGATGAAAAAGTAGGTAGAGACTGTTAGCAAGTAAGTGAACAACACAGAGGTTTGAAACAGAGATGTTAGATTTGAAGAAGTGAAACATTGTGGAAATTAAGAACAGTAACAGGTGATAGTGGTCGCATCGATAGGGCAAGGGAAAGTATTAGAGAAAATACCAAAATCTTAGCCACAGAGGCTACGTTAGTTGAACAGGATGCAACATAAACCATGTTTGAATGTTTAAAGCGTTTAGGTCAAGAGGAAGCAAGCTAATTTGAAGTGGCTACCAGATTGAACTGTGTTAGTGGAGAATAGCTGAGCAACATAATGCATGTAACTAGGAACAAGGAAGAGGCTATATGTGAAAGGCAAGATTAACAAGCTGGAAGCAAACAGTAACAGCGAGAGTATTAGAAACTTACATGCAACTTACATACAAGAATGTAAGAAGGTTACCAACTGGCTTGGTAAATGTAAAATGTCTTACGTATTCCTTCATTGCTGGATTAAACTCCCTTTCCTTTGCGTTTATGGTAGAAGTTTAAACATTCCTGCAATATGTAGTGTTTCGTTGTAGCTAGGTGAATTACTGTTGCCATGAGTCTTTCAAAATGCTTGTTGTATGTGACTGTTCTGTTTTATATAACTAGTTGTACCCATGCTAATAATTTGCATGCAGATACAGTAACATATTTAATGAACAAAAAATACAGCACCTTAATCCTAATAAGCATTAAAAATTGTTTAAATTAATGCTTGATGTTGGGTAGTTTCTTTTGGAGATCCGCACATCATGAGCAACTGTAAATACGCAAGGAAAACTTCCTAGCTTGTGTAAATAAGGAACCAAACATTGCAATTGACAGTCCTGCCTCAAGCAGAAGCCATGGGAATACATGAAATTATATCAGCTTTCCTTGATCTTCATTTGAAACAGCACTGTTCCTTCTTAATATCACCCTTTTTTTTGTTAAAAACAATTCTTTGAGAGGGTGTTAATAACAAGATAGGCATTCTACATACAAATGTAACATTGATGGGCATTTGTGCAACCATCATTGCTCTGGAAAAACAATGAGTAGTACATATTCTGAGTGTGTGTTTGTAGCCGTGCTTATCCAGTATGCAATTCGCGTGTTCCATGTTTCCATCTGTGGCCTGACCAGCTCTTCAGAATTTCTCCAAATTATCTCATAAATGGCATGATATTCTGGAAGAAGTTATTGAGAATAAAATGTGTGTTTTTTCTCTACAGCTTTTGTCTGCAACATTTCTCGGTCTAAGAAGAATTTAGGAAGATGTGAACAATGTATATTGGTTTTACATAAAGTACCTCTTTGTCTTGTCATATTTTAATGAAACTGGAATTTCTTTGACAGATTTTAAAAAAACTGCTCAAATATCAAATTTCATGAAAATTCATCAGATGTGAGCTGAGTTTTTCTATGCAGTTGGACGGACGGGCATGACGAAGCTAAATAATCACTTATTGCAATTTTGCAATTATGCCTGAAAAAGGAGATAACTTTCATTGATGAATCATATGTTCTCCAAAATGTCTGTCATGAAAATTATGTGGTATTTAAGTGGATCATGATATTGCAAACAGACCTTACTGTATTAAATTATATGATATGCAAGAAATAGTTCATATTGTAGACTTTGTGTCATATGAATTTCTAGCTCTCTGCCCTTTGCCGTGCACTATGTGTGTACTGAACTGTCCACATTAGATTATAATGAATAGAGCCCATTTTTAGGTAGCTGGTGTAAGAACATCTTAAAGAAGGTAAAACAATACTGCATCTGATTTCACATTGTAAATTAACTAGCAGCATTCTCTTTTTCTTTATTTTTTTCTTTCTCCCTATCTCTCCATTGCCAGTCATCAGTATTATTTAATGATTGCATTGTGTGTAACATTTTGCTGTTAAGTTTTCATGAGCAGGGAGGGCAAAATGAGTTACGTGCATGGTTGAATTGGGTCTTTGTCTTACTGGTACACATATTGTATTCAGTCAGTAGGATGAAGTGAATTGGCTGGGTGAGAAATGTTTATGGTATTTCTTCTTCTGGTGGCCAAAATAACTTAGCTTTGACTTTTTGAAAACTTAAACATGTGTTCTGTTGATGTCATTCTCATTGCCTGTGACACATTGTGTTCTCCACAGTAGCTGAAGAATTGGCAAGTATGTAAAGTGCAAGATCGGTGCTCTTCTGGAATTTTGTGCAGTGTAGAATGGTAGTTTGTTATTGACATTTTGGGACAACATACTGGTCCCATCTTGAAGAGTTAAGTAGTCGAAGAAAAATTCTTCTTGGACAACTTGACCGTCAAAGTTGGGACTGATAGGTTGTCCGGAAATGTTGGTAACAGAATACCTTTCTGCGCTTTGTAAAATTCCATAAGAGCACAGAACTCATGTACAACACTGAAGCCTGAAATCACACTTATATAAATGCCTTTTCACCCAATTTTTTTCTTGTTTTAATGTGACGTTATTGTACATGTCTGTTGTCACTAAATTGTATTTTATTAATCTCATTTTGTGCACATACACCCTAGAGCTACTGCTACATGTTGTGTTCTGTAATGGAAATCAACGCTGTCTCAAAATCAGAGCTTTTTTTTGGTCTGAAAGAAACTCTGTCACCACACTTGAATTCAAGATTGTGAACATTGTTTATGGCCAATGAAACCAAATTAAAAAATTAGGGTATCAAATGAGGTTCTTCATGTTGTGCCTCATTCTCTTGAGGTTAGTATCTTCAAATATGCCATGATTCCTTCTTCCAAATCCTTACCACCTCACTATTCATGACTTCTGTAATTTCTGCACTTAGAATAAGATAATTAAATACCCTGAACATCACTGCCAAATTTTAAGTGGCCTTATATACATCACATATTTTGTTTAATGACTCAAGTCATCGAATGCAGCAGTACTTTTGTACCACACAAATACTTGTCTGCACTTACATATATGGAGGTTATATAGTTGCAAAAACTTCTGCCACAGTCCTGAATACACTGTGCACACTCTGCACCTCAGTATATGCAGTCTGAATAACGTGAAAAATATGAAAATACCTTCTTTCCAATCCCAGTCCTCTTCTCTGCTCTCCCTGTCTTAAACCCATTGTTGCACCACACCCTTCTCAAGCCCTTTTTCATAGCTGCAACAAGCTTCTCAGTATATGTAACTGCCATATGGCAAGCATGTATTCTGACTTATATGTGTATAAATATAAAACTCAAGTGGGTTTAGTACTGAGCTTGTCTGCTTCGGTTATATTGTACCATCTCTCTACAGGTTTCAGACATCTGCCAGCTGTCAGTATTATTTGGGGATTGCTCATTTTATTGCTGAAGGAGGAGGGATCCAATTCCTACTCCACTGGCATCGATGAAGATGGGATATGATTGGTTTTCTTCTGGGTGGTTCAGACTTCTTGGAAAACTTGTGTTTCATTTCTGCAATTCCCACCTGCATGCTTCACTTTCCATTCTGATTTTCATTAGTGGTAGCAAGGATGTTGCAGACTGTACTTTAGTGTAAATACTGTAGGTTAGTGGGAATTGTAATTGTGTCTGCTTCTAATGTATTCTTTGCAAGAAGTGCATGAAACAAACTGACATCATGGAAGTCATGTCTGCATGTTAGTGTGTTTCATCAAAATCACTCATTAAAATATGTTTTGGGAGGTATACATTAATAACTGTCAAGTGAATTTGTTTTTCTCTGTGTAATCTCTGTGTTGTGAGGATCTGGAATGGAACTCTGTGGAGTGATGATAGTTGTATTAAAAAGAACTCAGAGCAGGGCAATATATGTCTCATAGATTATGTGTATATATATATATATATATATATATTGAATAAAAATACAAGGAAATATAAAATGAAGCTTTGTCTTTACTTTGATTTGTTTTGTTAAGGATATAGTGAAGTACTCCACAGTTAACATTCTCTGGGTGTGCTCATTGAATGAATAGATTATTACTTTCCAGTCGTAAGGAAGCGGGTTGAAATGGCAAAATTTTTTATGCAGGGTTTAACAAATTCCAGTCTTAAACATGTATGTAGAAGCCAGTGAAATTTTGTTTGAACATGCTTGACACGGTCTTCAAACGAAAGCCCAACACGTGAGATGATGTGTGTTGTCACATTTCTTACAACTGTGCATCACAAGACTGTGAAAAAAACTCTGATATATATATATATATATATATATATGCATTCCTATTTAAAGGTTACCCACAGGAAAGATGGCTGCATAGGTAGGCTGATTGGGTAGTTGACAGCTTTAATATTGCTAGATATGAGGTTCTGACAGTGGTGTTACTGAAGAGTCAAGTATTCTGGTTGTAAGACTGTGTCATTGGGTGAGTAGTTCCTAACATGTTGAAGAAACATAGTGCTATCATCTTCAGGGTCAACCATTGCAAGAAGGGTATGCAGAATGAATTACTTGACCCTGAAGAAGAAGGCCCTGAAATCCTTTGAAGCATGGGGAACTGCTTGCCCAGTGACACATCACACTCTAGAATACTTGAATCTTCAGTGACAATCTTATTAGGTTTTCCATGATATTGATAGAAGTATTGACCTCTTGCTTCCACATATTTGAGTGATGAACAACATTTGTTGCATTCTTTTATTCATCTATTTGAAACTTCTGTCATATCGAAGATTGTCATATAATTTTAAAAAAATTCAGCAAGTATTCTGATATCAGTAAATGACATTAGGTATCTGTGTGTTAAATTATTGCATTCAGTATGTTTTCTGCACCCTGTATTTCTCTAGTAAATCATCCAGTCATTAGACAGATGGCTGGTTTGTGAGACCAGCATTTGTTGCATCATATTTTATGTTGTCTATTTATACACTCATTGATGTCATTTATAGATTACCACAACTGTTTGGCCTTCATTAGGATTTTAATATCAATCTTGTAGCCACCATGCAGTTGTAAGATGAAGACTGACAGAGTATAACCATGCCCCCTATTTCTCCACTACTGTGGGAGGTCCTACTTTTGAATTTCTTGTGTATCTTGTTTGTTGGTTTTCCCATACTAGTGACTGTAGCAGCTCTGTGCTACCATCATTTGAACCATAATAATAAGTTGCATATCTGTCCCCCATTCCAGATTCATACACTGATATTGCCCAGTTTGAATTAAAGTTGGTGTGGTCAGTATGCCACTCATACATCCAAATCTCGATTGTCATTAATATTCTTGTGAACTTCTGCAGTGAGCACAAGTTCATGTAGGTTTTGAAGATCAGCGGCAGCCAATAGTCTTTGTTTTGTTTCAAGACAAGGATGACAACTCATTTATAATGAAAATGAATGATTGGTAGAGCAGGCAAATCAGGATATCTTAAAATCCTATTCTTGCCCAAGAAGTCCTATAAAATCAAATGTATGTGAGTCTCGAGCAGATTTCTTTGGGTATGTTTCTATGACAAGTTATTTAAAGGTAAACTGAATATAAAATTTGTGAATACAAACAATCTGAAATGATAGTCACACCTATGAAATTTTTTCTTGCCTTTCTAATAAGTGTATTTTAGTTGGTTTTTTTGCATGAAGTTTCTGATTATAATTAGAATATATGCAGTCTGGATGCTTTGGAATTAAGATATATGCAAGTGCCTTAGATATGTGTGATTAAACTGACTGTGTAGTAGTTAACTTGCTGTGTAGCCTCAGTAACCTCCTAACTGCATGTACTGTCATACTTCAGAAATTATTATGGAAAATACTATATTGGACCAAGCCACACTCATAGGTAGACTGCACTTGGTACTACAGCTGATGTGGATACAAGTCTTGTGCTTGTTTGTTTAACTGTTTTGCCTGCTTTTTGAAAAGATACAGGAACTGAAATTGGGACAGTCATGTTTTAGTACAGACTACAGGCGCAAGTACATTCACTCTTTCCTGATTATTGTAAGACTGTCAGTGTTATACTATGTTATCTGTTGGCATCACTGTTCACTGTGGGCTATTTCTTGTTTGCAGTTGTTTCATATTCCAATTTCAGAAACCATAGTTCTTCTTGTAAGTGAGAATGCTTGTGCACATTTTTTGCATCTGTAACTTTTTTTTTTCTAGTTAATAATTGGGTACTGTTCTTGTACCATGTAATTTAACATTGCCAAGTACTTTAATTGATCTTTTTGCAACTTATGCGCAGTTATATTGACACTTGTGTTCAAGTTGGATTGATACCTGACACCAGCATTGCGCCTAGAGTGTATGGTTTGTGTTGTGAACAACAGATGTTGCTGTATTTTTCAGTGTTGGTATTTGAAAGATTGTGCATACAGTGTGTATTATGTTTCTCAAACCTTGTTGTAAGTCCTCTACATGTACAAAATCCTGTTGAAGTAAACAGGAAAAATGGAAGTAATGTGTATTCCTGATACATCTTAGTGTGAAAATACAGTTTGAACCTGCTGTATCTGTATTCATAATAAGGAAACAGAAAATGAGTTGTGTAATTATCAGGGACTATAAAAGTAATATGGGAATAATCAAGAGAAACCATACATAAATTAATTACGATTGACACACTTCATAAATATTATGTATAAGTATTCATATGAAAACACACTGTACCTGTTCAAACTGGAATGGAGTGTGTTAACACTACTTGAACCTGCGGCATTCTGAATATGGGGCAGGAGTGTTGATCACTTAAACATGATATTTGGTTGCAGTGATTAAATATGTATAATGTAATTAAGACAAGGGTGAAGAATAGGCATGACTCTTACTGTAAGCACAATACATATACAAAACAGTTCTTTAAATTGCAGAATTATATTCTATATAATATTTGAGACAGTCTGAAACAACAGTGTTCCTGTGAAGTGCATAAATCATGGTCATTAAGTGTGATTTATATAATATATATAATATGTAATAATATATATTGTAATATATCATATAATAGTCATTTGATAATTTTCAGTAACATTTAGAATAAATCTGGCAAGGTGTGACTTAACCCTTTTGTTACCAACCGGTTCCATTTGTTGATGAAGTAGAGAGCGTGCTGTACCGAGCCAAAGAATAGTGGTTTGTTTAGTTAAATTTTTTTCTTGAGTGGGAGTATAGAGTCAACCATTGCCAGGAGGATGAATTTAAAAGTGTGTTGTGGGAAAGAGGGGAAGCAAGGAAAGTGATTGAAGGGGAAGCAGGAGGTTGGTGGACTTCCAGGAGAAGTGGGAAGTAAGGAAAACTTGTGAGAAAAATGTGGGTTTGCAGGGGCAGTTTTGTGGAAGAGTGAATGGGGAAATGTAGTGAAGAAAGTAGGTGAAAATTACTTTTAGGTTTCAACCCACTCACTGCCCTTACCCAGCATTGTTGGTCACTTCTGGTGCTAGCTGATTTGTTGTTGAGAACTGACGATGTTGAGGTCAAGTTTAAGGGAATACAGGGGAGGCATTGGGCTACACCTTGGCAGTTAGTCCAGATACTGAAGTGAATCCAGACAACAACACTCTTCTGTCTTGCATGTGTGACTTTCAGTCTGTCACCTCAAGCTTGTAGAGGCTTCCGTTAAACCTTGGGTCATCTGTAGCACCCAAGAGTCTGTTCAACAATGTGAATTCTAAATATCAGTAGTAATAATGTTCACACCCGGCAACTTGAAGAGTTAAAATAAATCTTTGTGGTTGGCCCTTTGATGAAGCTGCAGGGCTTAAGTTCCATTAGAAAGCTCATCTGTGTGTAATCCTATTTTGCAGACCAGGTTTGTACCACTCCAAATGTCCCAGCAGCACAGAAGGGGTTTTCAGTGCTGGCTAAAACAATCATGCTTTTCCCATGTTTAACCACTCAAGCTAGGTACATTACCTTTGCACTCTCTTGTTAAGAGGGTTTAGACCTCACAACTAATTGCTATAACTGCACTGTCTTCATGATTTTTATGTGGCTGGATCCTAGTCAAAACATCCAGTCCAATTTATTTATCTGGGGCTGGCTCGCACCAGGATTTGAGGCCAAGTGGGGCCAGACACAGGCCTCTTCTTTAGCAGCAAATGGAGCTGGGGTTACGTTTAAGCAAGATGTAACACATTGTTGCTATTAGGACTAAGTTGTTTTTGATTATGGCTAGGATGACAAGTCATTTTGGTAGGAATCCCAGGAATGGAGGCAGCCCCCCTCAACAGCAGTGACTTGAATATTATAAATTTTATTAGTGTGGTTTCCTTGTTTGTTGTTTAGGTTTGATTCATAAAGGATACTCTGGTTACTTTAATAGCTGATACCACTTTTAACACTGATATTGAGTAGACTGTGAACTACACCGCTTATAAATTTTTGCCTGTGAGTAGTGCAGTTAATATTGATCTGCAAATGTTGATGGATGAATAGGTTAGAATCTGTCATATTGAGATTTGGCTTAGACCTCCGATTGACCCTATGAGTGTAGATGTTAGAATAACTCTTGACGTGAAGATTTTAACTTCAGTCAAGTGTAATACTAACATTAGTGGTGTGGCCCACTGAACTGTTACTAGTAATGCACAGTTTTCTCATCTTATTTCTTCTATTACTCCTGGAAACCATCAGTGAAGGGGTGTTGCCCCTCTTTTTATTGAGAGGGGGTACAAATTATTATTTGGCAGTTATGGGGTTCTTACAGATATTTATGATATTTAGAAATGTATTAAAAAATGTTGATGAAATAACCAATGTGATTATTATATGAACTGTGCATTGCATAGATGACCATGAGCATGATTTGTGAACAGGGTTATTTCATACTGTTTCAGGTGTTTTGTTTCAAGTATAATAGTGCAGCTTAAAGAATAATTTTTTTGGACATTATATGTGTATAGTTAGTGCAAGCATCATTTCTTCACAGTGGTTTTTCTTAAAATAAACTGAAGTGTTTCTTTGTTTACACTGCTTTAATGTTCACAACCAAATGTTACAGGTGAGGGATAGGGATTCTTGCTTTGTATTCACGAGGATCCATGTTTAAATCTCAGCTTGGAGACTTGACAGTTTTATATATGTATAAAATTATTCTTGGTTCCTCTGGGCAGATTCTGGGATAGTTCCTTAAATTAGACTTTGACTAGATCCTGCCTTATTCTTGTAAATTCATTATTCACTGCTCATCATGTTTTTGACAGTATGCAGTCTTAGCTGCCAGCATAATCATAAAATAAACTATAAGTACACTTCCTCAACATTTTAGAATTGAAGGGACACTGTTACAACATGATGCTAGTTCATTGCATGTTGTATAGTATCTTGTTTTTCCATTCACATGCAAGAAATGAAAGGATGTGACATTACAGACATTTCCTTTGTACTGCCTTGACACCCTGTAGTGACACACATTTGATCAAATATGGTTCTATTACTGCAAAAGTGTGGTGGCTGTAGGTGTATTCATGCTTGGTGGAGGACATCCATTTGTGTTTATATGTTAAATAATTATTAAAATACAATCAAACACCTTGTGTTTATTATGTAATGACTACGTGTGCAGGTTTCTGTCTTAATAGAATATCATCAGGCAAAATATAAAAATGTGTTATAAGTAAGGAGATGACATACAAATACCACACATATTTCGTGTGAGATCTCACTTACCTACTACCATCTTTTGCAGTTTTTTTTTTTTAACTGTGGAAAGCTATAAAACAAAGGCATTATTCGTACAATTCAGAAAATTGTAAAAGATGAAACATGAGATGTCACATGGCATTTTTATTTTATTTTTTTGCTTATAATACATCATTTGAACAGTATGTGTGCATCTCTGTTGTCCAACCCATCTGTGGTGGTTTCATTCCATAGTCCCTGCCATTTAGTTCTAATTTTTAATAATGGGAGATGTAATGCTTTCTCTCTTTGTTTTGCAGAGAACTGAAGAAAACTGGTTTTATTCATTATATGACTTCAAGAGGAAACAAGATTCTAAACTCTTCCTGCCTGTGGCTCTTATTTGGTGGGTAGTGTAGAGAAATTGCATATGTTTGTGCCATGTCTGACGTGTTCTGACACACTGATTAATTTTTTTGTTTCAGAATATACAGGAAGCCTTCTGTTTAGGCCATATTTTGTGCACGTGTGTGTGTGTGAAGAACACTTCACAGATATGCATGTCTGTTTTATGCATTTTACAGTGTATGAACTTCATTCTAAAATTTTAGAGTAATATATGAATTGTGTTTACCAGTTGATTGGAAGCCCTCGTATTTCATTGACTTTCTGTCATTAAATATTCACTGAAGCAAAATTATATTCTGACAAAACTTATGTTGTCTGTGTTCCATGTTCTTCCAGTATGTCCATAATTTGTACTAATACATACGCTGACATTGTTTAAAAGCTTCGTGCTTTAGGTATGTATGTTTATGAACTTTTGCCATCTAAATTTCACTTGTATAGCTGCAGTGGTTAATTAATAATTGATATGAAACAGGAAGCAAAATGTTGATATTTTTTTTTTGTGGTGGTGGTGGTGGTGCGGCCCAACGCGGGCCATGGCCTCCTCATTCTTGAGGTTACTAGATACACACAACGATGCATCACAGTCAATAGGACTCCTCTGGATGAGTGATCAGCTCATCACAGAGACCTTTACATAACAACACACAACACTCACAACAGACAAACATCCATGCCCCTGGTGGGATTCGAACCCACGATCTCAGCAGGCGAGCAGCTGCAGACCCACGCCTTAGACCGCGTGGCCACTGGGACCGGCTTTGACATATTATTTTACATAATGAAAGAAGTGAGCTAAACAATAATTGCCAGTATTAGGACCGAGTAATTGCACACAGTTTTGCAAAGTTGCAGAATGTAATACTATTACTGCAGCATCAGAAACTTATGCTGCTGTTGCATTGATGTTGCTGATGCAAAGAATTGAAAGCAGAAAGGTGGGGTATGTTGTAGTGGCATAATATTGTATTTACCTGGATGCAAGATGAACCTATATGTAAAGATGACCCCTCTTCATTATCTTCAGTTTCCATGAAAATTTGTATACAGATGTGTTTTAACTTTGTGTGCAGAAACTACGTGACCACCATTTTTTAAATGATGAATTAGGAAAAGGTCTCATCCTCTGTTTGGGTAAATACGATTTGGACATCTGATGTCATGAAAATCCATCTGTTGTTTAATGAACATAGAACCACAGACATAACACAATAAACCATCATTTATATATTATTCTAAGGCATACAGAATGACGACTGAAATGGCAGTCGATAAAATATTAAATTAGCTTCTCCTGAAGATGTGGTGGTGGTATAGGAAATAAAAAATTGTGTGCACTGTGATCTTCTTGGGTGATGGTCACATCATGTTAGGACTTGAGTTATGAACCATTGTTTTATAGATCTGCTGTGTCACCCATCATCTGTGATGACCTGGGAATGACTGTAAGTCACTCATATATTTTTCTCACTCACTGAGTGTGGCTGCTTTTATTAGTGCATTGGACAACAGGGCAGAGTTAAATTGAGTGGCCTGCATAGCTATCTTCTTCTTCCTCCACCTCTTCTTTTTCTTCTTCTGTCACTATTATCCAAGAAGGCTAAGCACATCTCTAGTTGATCTCCCCATCCATCTCTATCCTGTGCTGCTTGTCTCCAATATATTCCTGTCTTATGTCGTTCTGTACATTCCATTGCCTTTGTCATAGCCGTATTGTCCATCCTTTCATCCTAGGCTCACCACTGGGTGTCAAAATCTAAACTATTTTAAGAGCAAGGTGATTAGCCTTGCACTCAACCCTCATCATTTTCCTGGGCTTGGGACCAGCTCGTGATGAACATCTCACACCTAGGCAGCGTTGCACTGCTGTGTTACATCTTACTAAACCTCATCCATCCAGTCTGTCTAGTCCTTGTAAGTTCAGTAAGTTGTTGGGCATGAGTAGCATTCTTGACAGTCATATCGTATGACTGGAATGTCTCCCAGGGTGGTCTGTGTAGACTGTCTCATTACATCTGAAGCAATATGCATGCCTGGAACGGTAATGTCCTCTGCTTCTCTTCATACCTACTTTTCTCACTCCCAGCATATGAGTAGTATGAAGATATGTGAGTTTAGTTTCTGTTTGGATCAGTGTGGAACTGCTGTGAGAATTTTAAACAGTTTTATGGTGAAAGATTTGGTGTTCCCATAGTATTGATGATGATTCGAGTCAAGACTTGAATCCTTTTGTCATGAAATGGCTTTTCTTTCCCCTTCATTATTAGAGTATTATTTAGGTTTATTCAACATCGTGGGCTTGGTACAGTGCACCCTTTTACCATCTTCTGACGCCATTGCAGACAACTAGTTACTAGATGGAATTTCTCCATTTCTTTTGTCACATAAAACCCAAACTAAGTCATCATTCTAGTTACTGTTTTTACCCCTGTTTATTTACTTCTTATAACCGTTGTCATAAATGATGTTATTCCATCTTCCTTATGCATTACTTTTTTCCTGGAATCGCTGGTGTGCATAATAGGGGGTCTAAAGGGAACTGGAACAATTCACAAGTCCAGAACACTGGAAGTCCTGTTGACAGACAGTGCTTCAAATGGAACTGTGACTGTCCAGCTGAGTATTGTAATTAATATGTAGCGCAAATGTTTTGTGACAGTGTGGTAAGACATGCTTCAAGTGTTTGCTATTTTGAAGCAGTTTATGGGGCCAGACATTGCTTGTATAATGACCAATGCAACACTCACACATTGTCCATGTATGCTGTATATGCACAGATAATGTGGTAAAAAATATTAGCTCATAACAGATATTTATACCTGGAAAGTGATAGTATGGTATTGTATGTCTTAGTGGGCCCAGTTGGTGATATGTTTTGAAAAGTATGCAACTTTTGTCATACCTGCTTATGAACCATTTTAGGCATTCTTTACAGAGTAAAAAATATTTTAATTGAAGGTCAGGTCCGTGTTCAGGTACCATTGCCTGAACTGTTGAACTGATTTTTTTAAAAATTAATTAGTGGGGATTCATTAAGAGTTGTTGGGCACTTGTCATTTTGAACTGTGCTGACTCATGGTAAAACTGTTAGTGGGCTGTTGACTGTTCCACCAGATGTGGCTGAAATTGTATATGGGAGACTTCCACTAATTTCCATTTCGTTATTCCATTTTGTAAGTAATCTTAATAAACATAATGCCAGTTGTAACTTTATGTACTGCGTCATGGAGATGGTGAAATAACCTAACAAGCGCTCAGAATTGTATCTGTGTGTTTGTGTGATAGCTGTGACTGATGAACTGTTAATTGCAGTCAGTCATGTAAAATTTGATGTGGCAGATTTTTAAATGTACTTTTATATTTCCTTTCTGAAAATGTTTTGTGTTAAATTAGTAAGAATAATAATAATTATGTAGGATTTGGAGGCAGTGTTTGCAATTTTTTCAGGTAGTGGGATGCCTTCTCTGTTAGTAAAAATATGAATGGAAGTAGATGACAATTACATATTTATTAATTTATAATGCCTGCTAGCCATCATTGAGCATCTGTTGCTTACAGCTGATAAATTCACTCTCATTTGTGTGTGGTGTGCAGTTATATTCGCTGCACTGTTTTGTGTTCCTACTTCCTACTCTTATTCATCATTCATTTACCCATAATAAAGGTAAATATATTTGCTATTTTTACAGGAGCTAATTTTGTGAATTATATTAGAGTTCGAAGCTCCTAGCTCCAAACATATGGTCTTCATTTTACGCTTGTAAGATACTCAAGTTGAAAGGGTTTTATTGAACTGCGTGCATTGTTCATGTATTTCAGACAGTCACATTAAACATTCTCTTGACTCAGGTGTGATGTATGGTCCCCTTCGTGGACTTCAGGTTCCGCCTGTGCAGTTTTCTACTCGTGTTAATCTCCAGGCTTCCACTGGATACTTCCAGGACGTGCTGACAGTCTGCACTCGTGAGTCGATATGTAACTTCTCTTAATAGTAAAAGGGGTCACACGTATGAACTGAAATTTGTTGTTCTTTTCTTCTGCAATGTTGTCAATGTTTAGGAAATAAACCATAATAGATCTGTTTTTATGTGAAGACAAAATTGTAATAATTGTTAGAAATGTTTGTGAAGACAGACATTTGGTAATGTGATGAACAAATTATTAGTTTCTGATTCCAAAAGGAAGTGTAATGTGTTCTCATTTATAGGGAAATCCCACATAAGGTTGAGGTTTGTCTCCTAAACAATTTATTTCAAGCAGTTGAAATAATTGAGAATGCTTTTATCTAGATATACTTACCTGGTTTTCATTCAAATTGTGTGAGTTCATAAGGGCATGGGCAGTTAACGATGGTATTTCTGTGCCATCACAGTAACACTGAAGCACTAGTGCTGTTTTGGGAAAGGCCATATATTATATTTCTTAGGTAGCTAGTCTCCATGGAAACTGACTGCTCATTTATCTTTTCAACTAGTGCAAATGTATGGGTGTCGTAAATGTGGTTCGAAGTATGAATGTTTCTTACTTTTTATGCATGTTGCTTGGTGATGTACTGCAAATTCTGACTGCTGTATGGCATGTCATCACTTTTTCCCTTTGTTTGCTGGGTAGATGGCAAACACAGTGCATATCTTTGCATTGAATGAGAAACTTCTTAAGCTTATTGTGAAGAGAAATAAGTCATTCCTTTTTTCAACTCTTTAAAATCCATTCTCCAGCAGGTTAAGTGGCAGAACCTGCATACTTGTGATGTGGAAATCTGTCAAAAGATTAGTAGTGTCTCACTTGCAGCGGACTGAAGTAAATAAAACACATAACATGTTAAATTCATTTCGCTAGGTGAGATAAGACGTTGTGAGATCTGAGAGTCTCACAGCAGTGCTAATGAAGATCAAAGTCTTCAGGGATGTTAGGCTTTGTCAAGTGGCAGTAGTGATCAGCACTTTGTAGTAGCATGCTCCTTCTGTCTTCAGGGCCAAACAGTCCAAGAAGAAGAGCCATTCCAGAAAATGTAAACAATTGTGATTGGGGTGGTGAGCCAGTGGAAGTGGTGGTGCAATATGTTTGGGCAGAGCCCTAGTTCGAAAAGGTAGGACAGTCAAGGGGAACAGACCAATGGTCATGTGTAAGTTACAGAAATAAGGTGATGAACTTCAGGGTGTTGTAGGTTTGTAGAGAACAGAAGTTGAAGGAGTGTGATCTGGTGTGTGCTTAGTAAGTGGGACTAGGTGGCTGTAGAAGTCACGTTGCTTCCCACATATTCCACTCCATATAACAATATGTTGTGGAGTATTTTGGTGTACAGGAATTGCATATGGCGTTCCATGTTGAAGTTCTGCACTGCTATTGTTGACTTATCGAGTTGTCCAAGGTAGATGTGTTGTAGTGGTTCTTTCATGTTGGACTCGATAGATTAGCTGGTTTGCCCAGTTGATACCTGACAGCACTCACAGAGAATGCTCTGCTTAGCATAGAGCACCACTGCTGCCCTGGCTCACCACCCCAATCATAATTACCTATACAGTATACCCACATTTTCTGGCATGGCTCTTCTTGGACTACTGAACACTGAAGATGGGGACAGTATGCTTCTTGAAACAGTGGTAACTATTTACTAGTGGACCCAGTGTAACATGACAGAAGATATTAAGATATTAATCTTTATGATAAGACATAGCCTGAGGTCTTTCCGTAACAGACTTCTTACAGACATACCAATAACTCTTTGTGCCCTTGGTGTGTCTAAACAATATCCCATGTTCCTGTCATTTTCATGTTATAACATGCAAATAGAGTAATGACACACTTATTAAAAATGCTGTTGCAGTGTTTTACAATAGCAATATTTTTTTAAATACGAATGTAGGTAGTTTATTAGCAAAGTAGTTACAGTGACAAATCTAGTCTTAAAAGCTGATTTAGGAAGAGTTGCTATGAAGGGCCCCTGTGGCTGCCAGGCATGCATTCATATTAAAATGATTATTGTTGTGTATAAGTAAGTGAATGGGCATTAGGGTTGCATATATTTGGCCTGTTTGTTGTTTAATGTTGATAGGAGCAACAAAATCCATAACAAGCTGTATTTTGGAAGTTTCATTAATTTTGTCATGTTTGTGGAGTCACATATTCACATTAATTAACCACAGAGGCTATACTCAGAACTGAAATTTAGCATACTAAGATCACATAACACACTTTGTTGGATATGAAAGCGGCAGGTTTGGTAGTGCCCTCTATTATTCGTAGCTCATGGTAAACTAATATCTAAATGTCTGACACAGGAGAAACAAACAGTAGGGGTGGTAGTATTCTCAAAAGACTCAGATGTACAAAAATAAGGTGCAAAAGGGAGGGAGAATGGAGAAGAAAACTATTACCATTGCATTACTGAGCAAGTCTGCTGGTAATGGGAGTGACTCATATACCAACACATAACCATTTTTGTGGGTAGTTTTTGGTAGATTGGGAAATGTAAACACTGACTCCATTTGTCAGTGCATGGTAGTTAACACTGTCATTAGCACTTAACATGGTTGTTGTCTGTTAGTGAAACATTGATTTATGACCCAAATCACTGTTACCTAAAAGTTGAGTAACAGACAGAGTCAATGAATTCTGAGTGTATTGCTCATCTCCTATGTCCCATATGTTGTCCATGAATTTGAGGATTAATCTGATTGTTATGTTGGTGGTGGTTATGGTTGATGGTGATGAAAGTGATTCATCTTGTAGCTTTGTTTCACGATTGATTTATCTAACATGGGCTGTTGACATGTGTTGTTTCTATTTGCATGGATAACAGGGCCACAAATAAAACATCAGCAGTATGATCAGAAGTTTTGTTAAGCAAGGTTGAACCCTTTTGAATTGTCAGATGTGTGTTAAACAGTGTTCTTTATGTGATAGAATTATCCACAGCAGTACACTCTATCCTATAATTGGTGTTCATTAATGAAGTTACTGTGCTGGCTTGTAAAATGTAGACAGAAGTGGTTGTGGTTTGCATTAACTGTATTATGTTGAATAAGTGGGCAGCTTTATTCCTTTACAGTATATGGCACTAACCTGTGAAGAGGCAAGTATAAAGATAATCAAATTTTCCTTCATTTACATGTATGTGTTCAAGGATCTAAATCCCTAATAGTAATAATGTAGCGTAATTGCATGCAGCAATACCAGCACAAAATTACTTTTTTTTTTATTCCTCAAGGAGAAGCCCTCATAATAGCAAATCAAGATTATTTCTGTCTTCTGCTTATACGTAGTGATAATTTATCATACATTTAAAGGTGTTGCTTGACTACCGAATTATATTCTTTCACATTTATTGCATCATAACATAATATTATGCTCAGTTCATTGCGAAATATTACCTCATTTAGAATTTTCAACTAAGGAAGAAGGAAACTGTATTTATTTCTAATTTGATGTTATAAAGTGCATGGATTTCAGTTTGGTTCATGCTAATGTAAAATTTATGTCACAAGGTAACACGCACGCTAAGGCAATGTTAATTTGAGTCTTTGTCTTGTCTAAAGAATACATGTCAAGATTTCTGCATGAGTTTCAGCACAAATATTAGGTCTTGAATATGTTTAAGGCTGATCTAACCTTAGAAGTCATTGAAGTCCATCACTGGCAAGTCATAATTTTTTAGAGCTACTATTCTCTCATGGGTAAATAACATATATTGACACTCCCTTAGAACTTAAAACATGGGAGAAAAATTCCCTACAGTTGTTTGGCTATGTAGTTCAGATAAAATTCCAACAGATGTCACATCATGTCATATATAGATTTCTGTGAAGGTTTTCATGGGTATGGAATATATGAACATTCTCTCAGAACATCAAAGGCATCAATGAACAGTTGCATCCTAATGCTTGTGTCTGTAATTCATATAAAATGCCAACAGATGTCACACGTAGTCTGATATGGGATTCTTGTCAAGGTCAAGCAAAACAGGGCAGCAGAGGCACCTACATGCTGCTGAAGTTTTTGATCTTTCTGCTTGTTGGGTATACAGGTGTAGAAATCAAATATTACTAGCTCACTTGGACATCTTGCTCTCTTCAGTTGATGTGTAGTGATCTTGTCATTCCTGGTTCCCGTAAGTTTTGTCTTTAACATTTCTCACGTGGACATTCCATAAATGGTGCGTGTGTTCAGCATTTGGTGTAACATCTTAATCTCAGATACCATATTCATATTGTGAGCTTATTGATGTTCATATTAGAAAGACCTGTATGTCTTAGTAGTGCACAGGTTGGCAGGCATTCGTTGCATCTCTGCTTTGCATTTGAAGACCAGGCATCTTTCTTGCTTGTGACCATCTCTGCTTGAAGGGGGAAGCTGATACTTTGAGTACTCAAAATTCCCATGTCTTTTCTCACAAACATGTACTCTAGTATCCTGTTCAGGTATTGCAGTTTGCTGTACAATAAACTTCACCTCAATGAGTGTTGTATGATGGCATTTAAAATACCTTATAATGTAGAGTTTAATTACATAAAGAACACAGCATGATGTCTAAGCTTAGTGTCACAAACTGTTTAACTTAGCATTGTGACTGCTCTAAGTGTGTGTGTTTAGGTATGGGTTTCTTTATAATATATATATAAATGTGAGTTTGGTCCTTCCTCCCTTCCTTGCTTGGTTGGTTTGCTCAGTTACCATGGTAACCATTGTTCCTATGTTTGCTCTGAGGTACTTGTTGAGACAGAAGCATTAGTTGAGTATTGTGCATGGTTGCCATGGTTACCAGTTGTGTTGAGTGCAAGTCATATGCTGAGGAAGAATAAAAATTTGACCATTGATTTTGGTTGCCATTATGACTTGCTGTTAACCTCTTCTCCCCTTTTTTTCTGTCAGTGCTGGAGTATTGTTTAACTCAGGGCAGTGTAGACAGATGAAATTGGAGACAAATGTTCAAGCCACACAGAACTCTGTAGGCAGTTTTACAAAATTATTGCTGGCTACTATGTGAAGAAAGATGTTTTCTTAGATTTGATATGCAGCATTCCTTGAATTTTTATTTTGTAACTTAGGATTATAGTTCTAGCATATGTGTTTTATTATTACTTTCTAAATGTGAAGAAATAATTGATGAATGGGGGGGGCCACATAGGCATGTGGTTCCCATTATTGATTTTTATAAGCCTGAGTGTGTAATGTGTTACAGTAGTTCTGTTATTAGAAGGTGATACATCCACATTATGTAACCAGTTACAGGTACAGTTTTTCTCTAAGTAGTCATATACAGCTTGCAATATAAGGTACAGTAGGTTACATATTTTGACGTTTAGCTGACCACGCATCTCAGTATAAACTTAGCGATTAACCAACTTAATGCACAAAATCTTCTTTTATAATAAGTTTATTAAGTTGGTTAATAGCTAAGTTTATACAGAGATGCGTGGTCAGAAAAACGTCAAAATTTGTGATGCAAAATGAGGCGTATAATAAACTTATCATAAAAGAAGATTTTGTACATTAAGTTGGTTAATTGCTAAGTAGGTTACATGTTTCTGCTTGAACAAGCCACCACATGCGTGTAACCAGAGTGTTAAAAATAAAAAGTTAAGACTGCAAGCAGGTGTTTATGTATATAACCGGAATAAAAACAGAAGTCAAATAATGTAAGATAAAACGTGTAAGCATAAATTAATATAGTGTAAAACAGTCACGTAACTTTGTCATGTTGATGCCACCATCTGGTTATGTAATTTTACAATACATCTATTTATGCCTGCACATTTTATCTTATATACATTATTTGAATTATGTTTTTATTCTGGTTATGTACATAAAACATCCGTTTTACCGTATATACAGTATTTTTACCCTTATTTTATTGTCAGAAGCTTCATGTGTAATTAATTCCTTCAACACTATTTGGATACATTGATAACTGCATCATTACATTGTAAAGGTTTGAGATGTCACACCTGCTTTCACTCTTAACTCTTTGTTGAATGCTGTAGTTATGCGGCTGTGATGGCTTGTTCAAGCCAAAACATGAAGCATATTTTAGCTTAAATTGTAAGTTGAATATGACAACTCAGAAAAGCACTCTATCTGTTGCAGTAGTTCTTTTTCTTCGCTCATGACCCAGTAGGACGATTTTGATGCTGTCTTAGATTGACAACTTTTTTTGGCCCTGTTAATCACCGGTATGTGTCTGCCTGCCACCTTACAGTTTTGAAAACATAACAGTGCTTTGTTAAGGTAGGTAGCAAAGCATCTTCTTCTGTAAATTCAGGTGTGTGTTTAAACAGAATAGGTGGAAAAATCATAAATATAGTGTGGTAGAATATGTCACTTGTAGTGAATGGAACTCTTTGGCTCTCTCATTTGTCCATATCTAAGTCAACAAAATGTTCTCATTTGGTATAATTGAATTTTTAAAGACATAGGATTGTGTTACAGGGTTGTGTTTATGAATGCAACAGAAATAAATTTAACCAACTGTAGCGTCTGACACAGCAGTAATATTGAGAGGCTGTTGGGGGGGGGGGGCTTCCCCATAAGCATATAAACAGAATTTGTAACTCCAGTGTCCAGGCTTTGTGCAGGATGTTCAGAATTGCTGGTCTTCATCTTAGTTTCTTAGATGTAATGTTTAACAATTCACATTGGCCTGGACTGTGTTCTGTCCCATATGTCTAGCAGAAACACATCATCACCATTATCATATTTTCAACTGTTTTGAATTGATTCAGTATTAAATTTGGAGGCATCATGTTGCTCCGAAACGTCATATCACAGCTCATCAAACTATAACCTGAATACGTTGATGCATTTGAGAACAGTGCTCAGGAGAATGTCTAGAGCTAATAGGCAGGAAATAACAGGGGGGTGGAGAAAATTTCATAATGTGGAAGTCCATGGTTCCCCCCTCCCCCATTTGGTGGTCTTTTGCGGATTTATACGCCTTATGGTACATGTATATTCTGTAGTTTTGGAGGAATGTACTGCCTCCGCCTTCAGGGTGACAATCTGAATCACGTTGATGCTGAAGTGGTCGGAAAAAGTCCAGATTTCCTCTAGCCTTCCCATATGGCTGACACGCTCCGTTTTCCAGCCACGTCAGCATCCACACTATTCAGACCCACCTGAAGATGGAGGCAGGTTTTCTAGCGAACAAAAGCTCATCAACTGATCATCGACTGCCGTCAAAACCTGAAAACTTCCGTGACTTTTGCTCTTTATCTACTGTTATTAGGATTATCAAATGAAGGGGAATGGAATGTTCCAGGCATGTAAAACGCATGGGAGTGATGAAGAGACCATACAAAATTTTTGCCAGAAAAAGCTGGAGGAGCTAGTCCGCTTATATCTAGGCTCATTTGGCAGGATAATATTAAAACTGCACGTAGCCATTGAGTCAGCAGATGGAAGTGAATAAAAATGGAGAAAAAGAACAACGTGGCGACCCCGCGAAGAATGTGTGGATCATCGTAAACTTGGCATATGAAATTTGTTTAGCGCCGTGTTCTAAACACACCTACGTGTTTAAAACGTGTTTTGTGTGCCTTGGTTTATACGCTGTGTTGAGTTAAAATTATACGAGTGAAAACAAATATAGAAAATCTGTACCAACACGGTGTGGTTAAACCCACCATATGGTGGCAGGAGAGAGAGCACGAGGCGAAGCAAGGCCATGGCGTGAGCAAGAAAACGTGTAGACCGAAACGGAAAACGAGCCTCTTCGCGCTGTGGATACGACCAGTCATTAAAGACCAGAAGCATTCATTCCGCTTCCTTCTTCCGGCTGTGAGAAATGTATGCAGCATATACAAAAACTGAAAAGAATGGATCACTCGTGCGACCTAGGCGTAGATGGTTGTGAGGGTGTGGACTTGACTCAGCTGCTGCAGGGTGAGGTCCATTGGCGGTCTGTTTTGAATTCATTGCCCTTAAAAAGCGCAGCTGAGCGAACATCAGCATCTCAGGGACCCAGCTGCACAGAGTTAATTGGTTGATTATTGAAAGACTCGTATATGGAAGTGCAGTTTTGCTTTTAATTTTAAAACGTGTGAAACTTTGTGATTTACGATCTGAATTTACACGAAATGAAGTGTTAGGAACGTTTGTGACAAGAAAGCTGAAGTAATTAGATGACTGAGACTGGGACGTGAACAAAAGCTGCAGATAGTGTGTGCTTGTATGTTATGTATGTATGCACGCATGCATGTAAAGGTAAAGGTATCCTCGCATCATGCCATGCAGGCACAGAAGGGGAGTGGTGGTATAGGTCCACTCATCCGTAACCTCGGCACTAGATCGGGGTGTGTGGTCAGCGCCACATCTCGGCTGCTTCACCCTCCGGAAAAATCCCCGGTACCCATTATACGGGAAGCTGGGTGGCCCGAAGGGCGGATCTGGGCGGGCGTGGAAATGAGAAAACCTTCTGCTGCTACCGGCTTCGAATCCCGAACCGTACAGCCCGTAGCTAGTCGCAATACCGACTGTGATATCCCGGCCCCTGTCTTTGTGTATTGTATTGAGATTGGTTGAATAGGTCGCGATGGGCAGAAGGAGCGCTTAGAGAACTGTTGTGAAGACCTATTGGAGTGGGGTAACTCGTGTGACCAAAACATTGGAGGAAGGATGTACAGATTATCGGGTACTTTTCACTTATGTGTCATATACAAACATTCAGCTTGTTTGCACTCTTGATTTTTTTAACCTAACTCGACGAAATTGTGTCCTTAACCTTGGTTTCTTCACGTAACCGTTCGTATCTGCTTAGCCATTCTATCGCACATGGTCATTCTTGTAAAGCTGGTGGCTCCTTGACATGTCAGGATGTTCTCCACCTTTCAGGGGCATTTTAGGTTCATTACAGCGGGCGCTGTTCTGGGCTAATTCAGTCCAGTCCTCGCCCTTACGGGCTATATCTCCAAGACTCGTAATGTTCCGCGACCTTCCACGCTCATGCTTTTCGAGTGGTCGCTTGTGTTAGGTTTTTCGCGACCAAAGCTATGTATGTCTCATCTTGGTCGTCCCGCCCACCCTTAATTTGACAACTCTTACTAATATTTGGTGAAGAGTAATGACACATTTTGAAGCTTCTAATTGTCTTGAAGTTCTTTTATACAGTCATGTGCGATGGTGCTGCCATCTGTCTGCATCCACTGTTATTACTGTCTAGCCCGGCGACAGCTTCTTTCGCAAAGAAAAGGAAAATAATGTACAATTCGTCGTTCAGAATTGTTTGTTATTTTCCTTTTTGTACGAATTCACAACGCTATGTGGTTAAGGTGCTGTGCTACAAATCGGAAGGGCGTTGGTTCGATTTCAGATGGTGTCATTGGAATTTTTCATTGACATAATCCTTCCGATCGCACTATGACCCTGGGATCGACTCAGCCTCTAACAGAAATGAGTACCAGAAATATTTCCTGGGGTAAAAAGCGGCCGGTGCATAAGGCTGACAACCTTACCCCCATCCTGGGCCATTTTCACGTAATCTGGGAACCTTAACTTCCTGGAACTCTCTGGGCACCGCGGGCCTGTAATGGCACTGATTTACCTATTTTTAGGTATAAACTTAAATTTATCGTGTGCATCGGTTGGCCATCGAGTTTGAAGTACGGGAACATAACTTGGTGTCGTTTATCCCTTATCCTGCTAACGTGGAGAATATGGCGAGCTCCTAATAATGCCAGCAAATGGTAGATGGGATTTAATTCTGTGTTTAAAGGGTTAACACTGTAAGACCCAGTGTTTACTTTATGTACCACGGGGCTTCATGTTAAAAAAAAATTCTGCCTTCTGCCCACAGAATGCATTTATGTGATTTTATGGGTCTCACAACGCACTTATTATAAACCTATACAATAAGAGCTGATTGGTTTTTATAATCATGACGGAGTGTGTTTACTGCGCGGTAGGGGCTGAGTGTTTATGTATAATTTAGGTTGATTTTCGTTTTTGAAGGGTTCAGATGGAATGTGCCATTCTTACGAATTACTTTATTTTACTGTTTGTGTTCATTTCTGTTGTAAGTTTATTGCCGCAAGAGAAGGCATTTTGCTGGCATATTTCAGGCTGGGAATGTTCGAATGTCGAGAGGTATTTATGTCGTATGTTACAGCGCGTAGCTAAGAATATTCGAGTAACGTTCTTGCTTCTTGATTAGAACTTGTGCATCAGTTGGGCGATAAATGGTTCGCAAAATGTAAAAATAATTACTGTCTTGGCGGTTGAATGATACACATAACAGCGACCTGTATTACGACTAATTTTCCATCTCTGTGTTATTTTTGCCGGCGGCATAGCTTTAGGTGATACTGTTGGGGTTGTGTTTCGATCTTTCTGCCCGTCCATCCTCATGCTTTACATGACAGATTTCGATTATATTTGGTATCGTATTACCTCATCAAAAGTTGTCAAGCGAATTTAATTTTGTTTCGAATCGGTCTGCCGTAGGTCTAACCTGTACTTCACGTGAAGCGTAAACGGAACTTCACCGATTTAATCAAAAACGACTTATCGTACATAAAATTGGTACATTCTGGTGAATATTTAACTAAATACAAAGCAGTATCTGTCCGTGCTGTGCTGTGTCTGTGGTATGGGGTTTCAAATTGTGACGCTGCGAACATACTTGTAAAACGAGCAGGCGTAGCCTAGTTTGGGGCTTGCGCAGCGTTGTATAATGAAAACTCTGTAATTAGCTTCGAGACATTGGGTTTTCAGTTACACGTGTTTCATTATATCTCTGTATCATCTGTACTGCTCACCCAATATTGTGCGAGTGATAAAATCAAGAAGATTGAGATGGGCGGGGCATGCGGTACGTATGGGGGAGGGGAGAGGCGTGTACAGGGTTTTGATGGGGAAACCTGAGGGAAAGAGACCACTGGGGAGACCCAGGCTTAGATGGGAGGATAATATTAAGATGGATCTTCAGGAAGTGGCATGTGGGGATATGGACTGGATCGAGCTGGCTCAGGATAGGGACAGGTGGCGGGCACTTGTGAATGCGGTAATGAACCTTCGGGTCCATAAAATGCGGGGAATTTTTTGACTAGCTGCAAACCGGTTAGCTTCTCAAGAAGGGCTCTGCTGCATGGAGTAAATAAGCAAGTATATCATGAACGCACATAACTGTCGGCGAGGTGTACAGACTCGGGAAGAACGCATTTCGGAAGTGTTTTCGAGGAAATTCAAAAACAAAAGGTAAACACATTGAGCCAAGAACTTAATTTCCGACTTTGGTGTTTACATGGCGCGTGGGCAGCAGATGGTACACTTGTACGTAGTCGCCATTTGTCCCACTGGGGTACCAAGGCTTGTATGCCAACGTGTAAGAAATCGGTGTCAGGTGTCTTGTAGCCAGATCACCGCTTACTTCATGCCGGTGTCTGTTTTAAATCGCTTGCCAGCCAAGTGTTTCTTAAGGGGTCCAACGAGACGGAAATCGGTGGGCTCCATAGTGCCAACCGAACTTGTGCCTGGTTACGGCGTCATGGCGCCCGGGAGGGGGGGGGGATGGACTATCCTCCCTACAGCCCCTGCCTAGTGCGGTCTTTGAGACTCCTTATGAACCACCTTGCTGGGAAGCGATTTGCAGTAGACGCCAACGTCGAACAAGATGTCACCTCCTAGCTACAGACAACGATTTCTTATACGCCAGGAATCGAGTCTTCGTGCCACGGTGGCGCAAGTGCCTAAATATAAATGGTGACTTTGTTGAGCTGTGATGTGTACCGTCTGCTACACGCTGTCCACATATGCATCGAAGATAGAATATTTTGTTTTATTGTTTGGAACACATTTATCCAATCCAAAATGTAGTACACCTTTCCATTACTGTTATTGAGTCATATTCATCCCTGCTTTCATAGGGCAGTATGGCGTGTTTGCAGGTTCGTCACTAGTTACTATATGGAGATTTCATTTAATGTTACAAAATGTAGTAGTCGTTGCTGTCCGTCTGGCTGTGCGGTCACAGGTGTCAGATGTTCGGACACTAAAGTTAAGTATTCTGTTGCACGGAAGGAGGGTGAAGGTGTAGAATTTTGTTTTCTCGCTGATAGGACATGCAGTTACCTTGCAATTGCGGTTTTGTAGGATAAGACTCGATGTTGTTTGGTAAATGCCAGCGTTTCTGAACAACCCGTTGCTTCCATCTTCATTGTAAACATGGAGGCGAACGGTACTAACCTTCAACCAATCTACCAAGTGTCGTATACCGGCACCCACATGAATGTATTTATTTGCTGGCACGCGTGATTCTTCCTTAACAAGTTTGTGTGTGTGTGTGTGTGTGACGAGCTTTCTGTGACAACTTTTCGGACATTGTGTACACACTTTTCAGAACACCATCATACATGCGGATCATATGCAGTATGTGTTCCCATAGTGTAACTGAAGTATGCCTTCGCTTCCATCTGCGATTTCTCACTGCCAGCTCCTCTCTCTAACACTGCGGTTCGATGAACAATGGGCAGTATTCGCTTCCTGTCTCTGTTCCACACGTTCTCTATCTCTTGATTGGTAATTGTGTGTTAAATTCTGGACTATGGGGGAAGAGGGCAGAAAGGAGGGGAGAGTCAAGAGTTGCTAGGCCACTGGACTGGATCAATATTTTAACTTCCATAGATAACAACACAAACACAGAACTAATATTTAGTTTGCATGAGTCACGCCCACTCCTGCCTTGATGTGCTAAAGCCATACCGTCCGTCCGTCCGTCTTTCCGTCTGTCTGTCCAGCAGACCTAGAAGGCAGCGACTTTGACAAAGTGCTTCATGCTTGGGTTGTGAATTTCGAGTACATCTCAAGATACTGTGGTGCATTTGTGTGCCACATGGACCTATGTGCATTTACGAAGATAATGCCGTTGGGTATAGTACCTCACAGGCTATAGTAACCTCACGGAGGCCTCTTCTGTCACCTTCAGCGAAACTGTTGCGGTTACTTCCCTAAGCATCAGATATTCCTTGTGAACAGTACAGTTATGTCTTACGTAACTTGCCCTCTTACTCAGTTAAAAATGTTTGTATTCCTTTTATATGCTCGTTTTGTTGCTGGCCTAATAATGTTACTTCATCAGCATGTCTCAGGGTCTTTATTTTGTAAGTCCAGTTCAGTGTTTATTTCCGATTTTTTTTTTCAATAACGATATGAAAACGCATGTCCGATTATTTAGTTTGGTCATTGTTACGAGTATGTAGCCAGTGCCAGTTGGATGTCCGTGGGAGACAGTAACAGTGACCACCGAGATTCGGCTTGACTTCGTAATTGACATTCAAATTTAGAATAGGTATAAAGTTTCTTTCCTAATTTTCATCGGTATATTATACAACACAGAACAATAATTTTAGGCAACATTGTTGTTTTGCTTCTGTTTGCAACTTGCTGCTTTGCGTTACGGAGAAGATACGTCGAGGATGTTAGTGAACACTATACCTTTTTTTTTTGAGGGGGGGGGGTGGATATTTGAACCTAAGGACGAAGAAGTAACGGGAGTGTGGAGAAAACTCTATAATTATGAATTTGTACTCGTGACCAAATAGTATTAGGATGCTTAGGTGAAGGGTGTGACGGGTTGGTCGTATAGCGCGCGTTGGACGGGTGAGGAATACGTACCAACATTTTGGTGCGGAAGCCGAAGGAAAGAGACTATTTGGAAGATCCAGCATGGATGGGAGGATAATGTTTAAATGGATTGTATTGTTGGACGTTGTGGAATGGATTTATCTGTTGAGGGTAGGGTCCAGTGGTGGCTGTGATGAACAGACAAGTGTGTGTGTGTGTGGGGGGGGGGGGATTTCTTGACTGGAAGGACGACTCTTATTTCTCAAGCAGGAGTTAGTGTTAGTTAATCGTCAGTGTGATTCCACTGAGTCCACTGCCATGCTGCCATTGTTTATCGTCAGTATGATTCCAATGAGTCGGCTGCAACAAGATGCCATGCTGCCAGTGTTTGTCGTCAGTATGATTCCACTGAGTCGGCTGCAAGATGCCATGCTGCCAGTGTTTATCGTCAGTATGATTCCACTGAGTCGGCTGCAAGATTCCATGCTTCCAGTTTATCGTCAGTATGATTACACTGAGTCGTTTGCAAGATTCCCTGTTGCCAGTGTTAAATTTGGAAGCAGTGAATACTGCTTCGAGCAGCAGTTCGCCCAATATGGGAACCACGTATGTCTTACAAATGTACAACACTGCTTATTTTTGTTACGGCAGTGACTAAACAATTTCTGTCGCCATTTGTTTGTCATAATCCTCGTCCCGTTTTAGTTTGGAATTTTGGTTTGTGGCGTTTGAGAGTGCACTGATGACTTCGACGGCACGATGCTGTTTGTCGTGGGCTCCTGGTACGAAGTAGTGTCATGGTTTGCCTCGGTTTCAAATGAATGCTATGGTTTGCAGCATGGAAACTGCGCAGGTGACGGACTGGGTTCGGCCACAGAGCCTGGGTGTTATGGGTTTTCTTCGCAAACACGAGCAGAAGTGAAATGCCCCATCATCACAACCTCATATTCACCGGGTTTTGGTGTTTCGTGCTCAGTATAGAGGGAGCGCGAAACTAGTCCCTAACATTCATCTCATACTGGAGTTTGGAAGACCGTGGAACCTCTCGTTGTAACGTTTGTAAGCTCTGATATGGTGATCATGCTTGATTTACTAATTGCCTAGATTTTGTAGCATCGAATGACACAGGCATGTGAAGAGTAACTTTGAAAGTGTGGCATAGAAGCGCGAACTGTTGTAATCCACAGTCTCCCTCATTTGCATCGGGAGATAAAGATTACGTGCAACGTTAAAGAAGACTGCCCGTATAAGGTTCGAGGTACGAACCCGGGACTTCCCAGTGTGCATAGTATGAATGCAAACCAATCACCCTGGAAGATCTGTAATGTAGCGCTGAGACACGCCCTCCTCGTGGCCTCGTGTAGCGTTGCCACGTCATGGGAGGATAGAAGAACGTCACTTCGAAAGCGCGGTAGTAGGACATGCCTCGAGTGGAAGTAAGTCTCTGGGTGTGTACAGGCACTTCGTAGCAGAACTGGAACCCTGTCTTTTTTGGTTTATTTCTGGAGAACGTGTATGTTATTGTTGTATTGTTTTTTTAAGAACTTGTTTATGTACTTTTTGTCGGATATGACCAAAGAATTTGGCATAATTAAAATGCTAATAATTCTTGAATTATAAAGATTTATCATTCGTAATGTGTAGCCTATGTTTATGGTCCATTTCTGCATCAAATTTCACATGTTTGGCTCCATTTGTTCATTAGTTACCGCTATCCATCCGAGAACTAAAGACAAATTTGTGGCGTCCGCCATCTTGTTAGTTTATATTCTTCATATTTTTCAGGGTGTCTTAAAGTACATTAGTTCAAGACCTAACAGTGAGTGTCGCTACTGTTACTCTTGCCTAAGAAGTTCGCCTGGCCGCCATGTTGTTATTACGAATTGCAAGAATTTGTAAATGACGGTTTATGGATTTCGTCCAAAGTCATAGTGTTGAAACCAAATTTAGTACAAATCGGTCAGTTGGTTCAGAAGTTGAATTGGTGGTTACACACAGACACACACACCCACACACACATACAAACTGAGAAAACAGACTGATTTCAAAAGGCCTGATTTTCGTTGCAGAGTAGCGCAAAGAACGGAACATATCCAACCCGTGTGTTGCATTTATCTTAGTAATTAACCAACATGATGCACAAAATGTTTGTTTTACAGTAAGTTTATTTCATGCCTCTACATGTTTCGAGCACCATGTGCTCATCATCAGGAGGTCAAAATTGTATTATACAGCCTCTGGTATCATCACACCTATAGGTGTGATGATAATACAATTTTGACCTCCTGATGATGAGCACATGGTGCTCGAAACATGTAGAGGCATGAAATAAACTTACTGTAAAACAAAAATTTTGTGCATCAATTTGGTTAATTACTAAGATAAATATACTGAGATGCATGGTCAGCTAAACGTCAAAATCGTGTGTTTGCAGTTCGGCCACGTTGTATATTAAGTAGCTCTATGTGTGTTTGTTTGTGTTTACGTATTTTCATAATCTCAGAGTAATTTTTTTTTTTTTTTTTTTTTTTTTTTTTTTTTTTTTTTTTGGTTTTTAAATTAATACAAAATCATTTTATTTT